>Ga0308164_10000443_pt1 | contig 72902 bp, 73 predicted proteins | sample PhyTR2_FD_201031 | JGI IMG/M metagenome (GOLD analysis project Ga0308164, IMG submission 201031) | Phyllosphere microbial communities from UC Gill Tract Community Farm, Albany, California, United States - DLSLT.R2 | ecosystem: Host-associated > Plants > Phyllosphere > Unclassified | place: USA... | reverse complement strand
TTGAAAAAGAAGGGAAAAATATGACGAAGTCGGAGTTGATCGAACGAATTGTCACCCATCAAGGGCTGCTCTCATCCAAGGATGTCGAGCTGGCCATCAAGACCATGCTTGAACAAATGTCCCAGTGTCTGGCAACCGGAGACCGAATCGAGATTCGAGGCTTTGGCAGCTTTTCGCTGCATTACCGCGCACCGCGGGTAGGGCGCAACCCGAAGACCGGTCAGTCGGTCAGCCTCGATGGCAAGTTTGTCCCGCATTTCAAGCCGGGCAAGGAGCTGCGGGATCGGGTCAACGAGGATGAAGAAGAGGGCTTTTAAAGCCATTCACCACAGGATCACCAGATGCGTATCTTCAAACGAGTCATTTTGATCGTCGCCGTATTGCTCGTTGTTTTGGCAACAACTGTGTTTGTGCTTGAGAACCGGCAGTCTGTTGCCGTGACGTTTTTCGGTTGGTCGGCGCCTCAGCTTCCGCTGGCATTGCCTGTTGTCCTCGCGTTGCTCGTGGGCATGGTCATTGGCCCGATACTGGCGTGGATAGCCAGCCTTCGCAAAAAGCGCGCACCTTCCCCTCGCTCTGTCTGAGCAGCGCTGATCATGCGTCGTCGGAGAACGATCTGGCGACACGATAGCGCGCGTCTTTTACTCCCTTCTGTTCATGAAGCAGCATGCGCTGCTGCTGAGCTGGCACGCTTTGTTGTGTCTTCAAACAGTTTTGTCGAAAAAAGAGTCTTATAATTCTGTCGGTTTATTCTTCTGTTATATGAAGATTAGTTACTACGCCGTGTAGGAATATTCGCTTTTTTAAATCGTGTACCCATTTTAAAGGGGGTGCGGGTTATATTGATTTTCAGCGTCGATTACTGCTGCCCTGACAGCCTTGTGTCAAGGCTTGAAAATGATTCGTTCAAGTGCAGAATGCGCCGAAACTTAATGTTCAGCCCTGATATCGGATATCCCGGATATTCAGAGCAGGCTGGCAAGAAAAGGTGACTGCATGTCTTATCCGCAAATCATTCATCACGGCGCTGTCGATACAGTAACGGGCTCGTGTCATCAGCTGCACATTGACGTATCGAGTAGCCTGCTGATTGACTGTGGGTCGGTGCAGGAGCGCGGCAGGCAGTCCGAAAGCGCGTCATTCGGATTCGATCCCGAGGCTATCAGGGCGCTGCTGATCAGCCACGTACACAATGACCATGTCGGGCGTATTCCAGAGTTGCTGGCATCCGGTTACAAGGGGCCGATACTGTGCAGTGAGCCCAGTGCCCATCTGTTGCCACTGGTCATGGAAGATCTCCTGAAAATTGAATTTGCACACGACCCCGGGCAAGTCGCGCGCTACCTGGACGTCATCAACAAGAGAATTATCGCTCTGCCATTCGATGACTGGTTCAGCCTGATCGACAACGAATCCGTGCATTGCCGGGTCCGCTTGCAGCGCGCCGGACACATATTGGGGTCGGCCTACATAGAATGCGATCTTCAATATCCTGCACAAGGGCGTTCTGTGCGGGTGGTGTTTTCCGGTGACCTGGGGGCGAGTCATACGCCTTTTCTGCCTGCGCCGAAGCCGCCCGAGCGCGCGGATGTGCTGGTGCTGGAAAGCACCTACGGCAATCGTGTTCACGAAGATCGCAACATTCGTCAGCTTGGACTTGAGCGCATCATAGACAAGGCGCTGGAGGATAACGGCACCGTGCTGATACCTGCGTTCAGCATCGGCCGAACCCAGGAATTGCTCTACGAGCTGGAAGACATACTGCGACGCAAGATGCCTTCGAATCATTGCACTGAAAGCAGCGAGCACCGGGGTGAGAGTGCCCCAGACTGGTCGAGGTTGCCGATCATCCTTGATTCGCCTCTGGCGAGTCGCTTTACCAAGGTCTATCAGTCGTTCGAAGACTATTGGGATGAGGACGCCCGGCTAAGGCTCGACGTCGGCAGAAAGCCGTTGGGTTTCGAGCAACTGGTTACCGTCGACACCCATGAAGAGCATTGGCGTACGGTCAATTACCTGGCCAGTACGGCGCGTCCGGCCATTGTGATTGCCGGTAACGGCATGTGTGCAGGAGGCAGAATCGTCAATTACCTGAAAGCCATGCTCGGCGACACACGACATAACGTGGTATTTGTCGGCTATCAGGGCAAGGGAACACCGGGCGAGGCCATTCAGTTATATGGCCCATCGGGCGGCTATGTAGAGCTGGATCGCGAGCGCTTTGATATAAATGCCGGAGTCCATACCGCAAAAGGCTATTCTGCTCACGCCGATCAGGTCGAATTGGTCGAGTTCGTCACGGGGATGAAAGAGTGGCCGACGCAGATTCGGTTGGTGCATGGCGAAGCGGCTGCGAAAAAGGTTCTGGGTAATATTCTGAGTCGTAAGTACTCGCTCGAAAAACGCCCGTTGGAACTGTTTATCCCTTGAAGGCACGATGAGCACGTTAGTTGTCGGCTGGCGTGGTAATCGAATTCTTGCAAGTGAGTGCCAGGACATGATGATTGTGCAGTGACCCTGGTACACGTTGAGCATCATCGTGAACGTTATAAAATGGATTGAACATATTTCAGTTGTCAAAAAGCGTTACTTGAGCAATATTTGGCCGATTTGGAAGGGCGTGTTTGCATGAGCGGTGATGTTGCATTGGTTGCAATAACAGGTGCGACAGGTTTCGTGGGCAGTGCCGTGGTTCGTCGGCTGATCGAGCGCACAGGCTTTGCTGTGAGGGTTGCAGTCCGAGGCGCTTATGTCGCTTCCAGTCCGCGCATCGATGTTGTCAGCGCGCAATCATTGGCACCGGACAATCAATGGGCAAGTTTTGTAGCTGGCGCGGACGTGGTGATTCATTGTGCTGCCCGGGTTCATGTACTGAACGAGACCGCTGAAGCGCCGGATCAGGAATACTTCCGCGCTAATGTCACCGCAACGCTGAATCTGGCCGAGCAGGCCGCAGCCGCAGGCGTCAGACGCTTCATCTTTATCAGTTCCATCAAGGCCAATGGCGAGTCTACGCCTGTGGGTGCGCCATTCACGGCCAGCGACCCGTGCAATCCGCTGGATGCCTATGGTGTTTCAAAGCACAGGGCCGAAGAGGGCTTGCGTGAGTTGTCTGCCCGCACCGGTATGCAGGTGGTGATCATTCGACCGGTACTGGTCTACGGTCCGGGGGTCAAGGCTAACTTCAGAAGCATGATGCGCTGGCTGGACAAGGGGCTGCCGTTGCCGCTCGGGTCCATCGATAATCGTAGAAGCCTTGTGGCGGTGGATAACCTGGCAGACCTGGTGACGGTCTGTGTCGATCATCCTGCTGCGGCTGACCAGACGTTTCTGGTCAGTGATGGGGAAGATTTGTCCACGACCAGGCTGCTGCGCGAAATGGGCAAGGCCCTGGGCAAACCTGCTCGACTGTTGCCGGTGCCGGCCGTACTGCTGAAAGCGGCTGCAGCACTGTTAGGCAAGAAAGCTTTTTCACAACGGCTGTGCAACTCGCTGCAGGTCGATATCAGTAAAACCTGTACGATGCTGGATTGGCATCCACCTGTGAGTATTGAACACGCCATGCAGGACACTGCCCGATATTATCTGGAACACGACAAGCATGATTGAGTGGCTGTCGGTAATCGCTATTGCCTTTCTGTCTCTTATTCTAACGGCGTTGTTGCGCAAGTATGCGCTCGCCAAAAGTCTGATCGACATTCCAAACGCCCGAAGTTCGCATTCCATACCCACGCCCAGGGGCGGCGGTGTTGCCATCGTCATCACTTTCATCCTGGCGATCGCTGTGCTGGGGTGGGCGGGTTATCTGCCTCCCTCTGCGCTTGCCGCAATTGTCGGTTCGGGAGGCCTGGTGGCGGTGATCGGTTTCATGGACGATCACGGGCATATCGCCGCACGTTGGCGCCTGCTGGGGCATTTTGCTGCGGCTGCCTGGGCCTTGTTCTGGCTGGGCGGACTTGCCCCGCTCGACGTCATGGGCTGGACGGTCGACCTGGGGGTGCTCTGGCAGGTGCTCGCGGCGTTCTATCTGGTGTGGATGCTGAACCTCTACAACTTCATGGACGGAATAGACGGCATCGCCGGTATCGAGGCGGTCACGGTATGCCTGGGCATGAGCATTATCTACGCGTTTGGCGGCCAGGCCGGGCTGTCCTGGGAAGTGCTCATGCTGGGCGCTGCCGCAGCAGGTTTCCTCTATTGGAACTTCCCTCCGGCGAAGATATTCATGGGCGATGCGGGCAGTGGTTTCCTCGGCATAGTGCTCGGTGTGCTATCCATTCAGGGTTCCTGGGCTTCACCTCAGTTATTCTGGTCCTGGTTGATTCTGCTGGGAGTGTTTGTCGTCGATGCGACCGTAACCCTCGTGCGACGCCTGTTACGTAAAGAAAGGCTCTACGAGGCGCATCGCAGCCATGCTTACCAGTTTGCTTCGCGTCACTACGGCAGGCATGTGCCGGTTACGCTTGCGGTGGGGTTGATCAATCTGGTCTGGTTGCTGCCCATTGCACTATGGGTTGCGCTGGGCGATGGGGAAGGGCTTATATGGGCGGTCATTGCTTACTGCCCGCTGATTCTGCTGGCGTTGAGGTTCGGCGCCGGCAAGGCAGAATAAGGTAACGAAGTGTTTTTCTGGTTGTCTCAGACACGTAGCTGTTTCACAGGTACCGATTTCAGATCATGTTGCAACCGGTAGCATAACGGAGCATAAAAAAATTGATGAGCAGATTGCGGACCAGATTACTGGCTCTACCACGCCGCAAAAAACGAATAATTCAGGTTGCTACCGACGTCTTCCTGGTCTGGCTGGCTCTGTGGATGGCGTTTGTGGTACGGCTGGGTATCGATGAGCTGATCAATCCTCTCGAGAAGCACACGTGGCTGTTCATCAGTGCGCCCGTTGCGGCTATCCCGCTGTTCATACGATTCGGCATGTATCGCGCAGTCATGCGCTACTTCGGCAATGATGCGCTGATTGCCATCATCAAGGCCGTCACGATGTCGTCGTTGATCCTTGGTTGCATGGTCTACGTGTACAGCAACCACCAGCAATTGGTCCCGCGTTCGGTGATCTTCAATTACTGGTGGCTGAGCATGGTCATGATCGGTGGTCTGCGCCTGGCCATGCGGCAGTATTTTCTCGGCGACTGGTTCGCTGCGGCGCAGCACGTGCCTTTCGCCAAGAGCGACAACGGTTTGCAGAAGGTTGCCATTTACGGCGCCGGTGCAGCGGGAAACCAGTTGGTCGCCGCATTGCGCATGGGCCGTCTGATGCATCCGGTGGCGTTCATCGATGATGATGAGTCGATTTCCAATCGGGTCATTTCTGGTCTGCAGGTCTACAAGCCTCGAAACATCCAGCGAATGATCGATTCCACGGGAGCTCAGGAAATCCTCCTGGCAATCCCGTCATCGTCGCGTGGGCGTCGTCGGGAAATCCTCGGCTTTCTGGAAGGCTTTCCGCTGCACGTACGAAGCGTTCCGGGCTTCATGGATCTGGCCGCTGGCAGGGTCAAGGTCGATGACCTTCAGGAAGTCGACATTGCAGACCTTTTGGGCCGCGACGCAGTCCCGGCTCGCGATAACCTGCTCGAGCACTGCATCAAGGGCAAGACGGTGCTGGTGACCGGCGCCGGCGGCTCGATCGGTTCCGAGCTGTGCCGACAGATACTGCTGCTGCAACCTACCCAATTACTGCTGCTGGACCATAGCGAGTTCAATCTCTACAGCATTCTCTCCGAACTTGAACAGCGCTCGGCTCGCGAGTCACTCTCGGTGAAATTGCTGCCCATACTCGGTTCGGTACGCAATCACCCCAAGCTGCTGTCGATCATGAAAACCTGGAAGGTCGATACGGTCTATCACGCTGCTGCCTACAAGCATGTGCCGATGGTCGAGCACAATATTGCCGAAGGCGTCATCAACAACGTCGTGGGTACGCTCAATACCGCCCAGGCGGCGTTGCAGGCAGGGGTGTCCAACTTTGTCCTGATCTCTACCGACAAGGCGGTCCGCCCCACCAACGTGATGGGCAGCACCAAGCGCCTTGCCGAATTGATATTGCAGGCACTGAGCCGAGAAACCGCGCCAGTGATCTTCGGTGACAAGGCCAACGTCTATCAGGTCAACAAGACCCGCTTTACCATGGTGCGCTTTGGCAACGTGCTTGGCTCTTCCGGTTCGGTGATCCCGCTGTTCCACAAGCAGATCCAGTCAGGCGGTCCGCTGACGGTGACGCATCCAAAGATCACCCGCTATTTCATGACCATCCCCGAAGCCGCTCAGTTGGTGATTCAGGCCGGCTCCATGGGGCATGGCGGCGATGTCTTCGTTCTCGATATGGGTGAGCCGGTCAAGATTGTCGAACTGGCCGAAAAGATGATCCATCTTTCCGGTCTGGCCATTCGCTCGGAGAAAAATCCGCACGGTGATATCTCCATCGAGTTCACCGGCCTGCGTCCCGGCGAAAAACTCTATGAAGAGCTGTTGATCGGCGACAACGTGGTTGCCACCGAGCACCCGATGATCATGAGTGCAAACGAAGATTGCCTGCCATGGGATGTATTGAAAGGCCGCCTGACAAAGCTGCTGGATGCGGTCGACCGAGATGATTACACCAGCGTGCGTCAGTTGCTGCGCGAAACGGTAAACGGTTATACGCCAGAAGGTGAAATCGTTGACTGGATGTATCAGGAACGCAGCGGCGAAACGTGATTTCATCAGTACTGCCGGGGCTCTGGGCAGAGGTGGAAATACGTTGAACGATCCGGCAACAGGCAGCAACGCTCGACTTCTTTTCCAGGAGGGGACGCTGGTCTAAGTTTCAGGCACAGCATGTGGATGCTGCCTTGAACTGCTATGGAGCTTTATCTATGCGAACCCCTATCTTCAGTGCCTTGATCTTTGCCTTGCTCACCAGTACCTCGGTTGCGGTCAACGCCGCGCCTGCGTCCCAGCCCGCCATCCCGCAGCCCGCGGTATCCCATTCGCCGATGATGGAAGAAACAGCACCCGCTGTGGCGCATGAGCAGCGCAAGGACAGGGTCAATCTCAATACTGCCGATGCTCAGACACTGCAGAAAGAACTGGCGGGGATCGGGAAGAACAAGGCTGATGCCATTGTGGCTTATCGGGAAGCCAACGGCGATTTCACCTCGATTGATGAACTGATCGAAGTAAAAGGAATCGGCAAGGCCATTCTGGAGAGAAATCGCGAAAAGCTTGCACTCGACTGATCAGTGCTTCATCCGCTAAACACACAGGCCGATCGATGATCGGCCTGTGTGTTTATAAACTCTCACCGGGGAAGCTCTCCGAGAAAGTAGCTGTTCCAGAAGATCAGTTGGTGCTCTTTTTTATCTCCTTTTTGAGATAGTCGCGGGTCGTGTCCAGAATGCGCTGTGACAGTTCCTCGTCAAAAGCGCTGCGGGCGAGTGCCAGACCGCCTACCAGTGCGGACAGCACCGGCAGGCTTTTGGACTCCAGTCCATTCTCCGCCAGGGGCTTGTCGAACTGCTCAAGCAGATGAAGGATGATTTTATCCGTCGTCATGCTGGGCTGATCGCGCTGGCCTAGTTCCAGGCACATAGTCGGTAACGGACAACCGCCGTCTTCCGCATCGCGGCTGGCTATCGATAGGTAGAGATCAATGAATTCACTGAGCGAGTCCTGCCTGGCGAAAACGTCGCTGGTGATTCCTTTCACATTGTCGAGGGCGTGACTCAATGCCTGTTCAACAAGATCATCCTTGGATTTGAAATGCGCGTAGAACCCGCCATGGGTCAAGCCAAGTGCCTTCATCAAAGGTTGCAAGCCCGTAGCACCAATGCCGTCACGACGGAAGCGCATGGACGCTTCCTTGACGATGCGTTGGTGCGTTTGGGCCTTATGATCAAGCGCGTAACGCATGCGCTGAGTCTCCAGAAGGGCCAATGTGTAAGCGCATTTATACATGGATAGGTGAAACGATGCAGCAGGCTTTCGCTCGCAATGACAACTTCATCTCAATCAGGTAGGTGAATACCTAGCTATTTATCCAGGTAATGAGTGAGGCTGGCTCTAGACAATTCGCCCAGATGACTGTCGATCAGCCGTCCGTCTGGTGAGTAGAAAAGAGTGGTGGGCAGTGCCGCCGAACCCACCTGGCGGGCGAACTCGCCGTCCGGATCGAGAAAGCTGTTGCTTAACACCAATTGCTGTTTCGACAAGTAGTCGCTGACTTCTCCGGCGCTTTCGGCCTGATTGACGAACAGAAATGTAATGTCCTCGCGTTCCCGTTGCATATCGCGCAGCACCGGCATTTCGCGGCGGCACGGAGGGCACCAGGTGGCCCACAGGTTGATGACCACTGGTTTGCCCCGATAGTCGGAAGCCCTGACCGGCTCGCCAGTCAGCGTTCGAAGGGTTGTATCAGGCAGCGAATTGCCCTTCTGATAGTGGTCCAGAATCAAACCGCCCGATACCCAGATCGCCAGTCCGATGCTCATTGCGAACGTCAGGGCGCGCCGCTGTCCGGGACGGCGCCAGCCGATGATCAAACCGCCCAGCAGAGCGCAGATAACCCCGGGCCAGACCACAAAGCCGCCATCACGGATGTCCAGCGCCTTCCAGGGGGCGTCGCTGTATTGCGCGAAATAGGTCAGGACGAATGCGGTACGTGCAGTGGCAACACCCAGAATGAAGAGTCCGAATACTGCGGTCTTTCTGGTCAGGGTATGCCGGACGAGCCGGGCCTCTACCCACGTGGCGGTTATCAAGGCGCCCAACAGCAACAGATGGGATATCGCGAGGGCGAACGGCCCGGCGTTGATGCTCAACATCGTTTTTGGTCCTTGAAGAGGTTTTTGCCGGATGTACCGCACAGGCGCGGCATGGTATCGCTGCTGCCCCTCCAGGAAAAACGCAGAACTGTTCCCGAATGTTAGGCCGCGGGGTCGGCTCGATTGAGCCCGTAAGCTGTTGAAACACTAATTCCTCGACAAGAGGTCGACCGTCCTCCAGCCCTTTGTGCAGAAGGCGTGCGCTCGAACGCCAGCATGTCGTGGAAGAAACTATTGTCCTACAAACCTTTGACTTCTGGCGTCAATCCCGGAGAATCTCGCCCGCTGTTTTCGAGGGGAGCGCTGAACTGCCGGTTTTTTCGATGCGTTTCCCTTTTTGATAAACCGGCCACGGAGAGTCGACCGGATGAATGATCAGGCTAATGGCGTCGTAGAACGTCTGGATGTAGCTCCCGAGAGCATCGCGTCGTGGAATCGTAATGACACCACCTGGATGCTCGGATTGTTCGGTACCGCCATCGGTGCGGGTACCCTGTTTTTGCCAATCAACGCGGGTATCGGCGGTTTCTGGCCATTGATGGCGCTGGCACTGCTGGCGTTTCCCATGACGTTCTACGCTCACCGCGGTTTGACACGCTTCGTGCTCTCAGGACGTGAGGGTGCCGACATCACCGATGTGGTCGAAGAGCATTTCGGCAAGAGTGCTGGCGCGATGATCACCTTGCTGTATTTCTTCGCCATCTTCCCGATCCTGCTGATCTACAGCGTGGCCCTCACCAATACCGTGGGCAGTTTTCTTGAGCACCAGCTGCACATCACGCCACCGCCGCGCGCCGCACTGGCGTTTTTGCTGATCATGGGGCTGTTGGCCGTGGTGCGTTGTGGCGAGCGGTTCATCGTCAAGGCCATGAGCCTGATGGTTTATCCGTTCATTGTCGCACTGTTGTTTCTGGCGATATTCCTCATTCCGCACTGGACCGGCGGCATTCTGAGCACCGCCACTACGTTCCCTGAGCTATCGGCGTTCATACCCACGCTGTGGCTGGCCATTCCGGTGATGGTGTTCTCTTTCAACCACACACCGATCATTTCCGCGTTTGCCGTCGATCAGAAGCGCCAATATGGCGAAAACGCTGAAGTGCGCAGTTCGCAGATTCTGGCCCGCGCCCACGGTCTGATGGTCGTGATGGTGCTGTTCTTCGTATTCAGTTGCGTGTTGACTCTGTCGCCTGTCCAGCTCGCCGAGGCCAAGGCGCAGAACATCTCGATCCTGTCCTACCTGGCCAACCACTTCAACAACCCGACCATCGCCTTTGTCGCGCCACTGATTGCGTTCGTGGCTATTTCCAAGTCGTTTCTCGGTCACTACATCGGTGCAAGCGAGGGCTTGAAAGGCCTGGTTCTGAAGGCGGGTCGTCGTCCTGCACCCAAGGCGCTGGACCGCATGACGGCGGCTTTCATGCTGGTGGTGTGCTGGCTGGTGGCAACACTCAACCCAAGCATCCTGGGCATGATCGAAACCCTGGGCGGGCCGGTGATTTCGGCTTTGCTGTTCCTGATGCCGATGTACGCCATCCACAAGGTACCGGCCATGCGTAAATACGCTGGCGCGTGGTCCAACTACTTTGTGGTTGCCGCCGGTGTGGTGGCCATTTCAGCACTGATCTTTTCGCTGATCCGCTAAAGCCAGCAAGCGAAACCTCGAAGTCTGCGCCGATCCAGCGGCGCAGACTGCGATAAGGTTATGCGATCGTGATCAGTCCACTGGCTCGGGATACAACGGCCTGGACAAGTGCATGATGCTCGCATAGTCGTAAACGTACTGCCTTCCCGCATGGCTGGTCGAACGCAGTTGGTCGATCAGTTGTCGTTCTTTCTTGTTCAAGTATCTCAACGCCGGATCTTGGCTGGACTTCAGGCGATCACGTTCATGGGCGTCAGGGAATGCGATGACGTTCGTCATGAAAAATCTCCTTGGGTTTTAGTCCTTGTTTGCTTTGATGTTGCCCCGGTTGCGGTGGTGATGGCGACGGTTAACCTTACCCACAAAAACTTGATGCGATCAACCCTGCAGATGCCGGGTGTGTCACAACGTTTGTGTGATCTCGTAGGATTGTCGACTGCCGTTGATGACAATCTGTACGGCATCGTCTTCGAATTTGCCCAGCAGGCTCTGCCCGAGCGGGGCTCTGGCAGTAATGACGGTGACCAGTTGATCCCCTGCACTGACCTTCAGGCCGGCAGCATCGGGGCCGAGAAACAGATAGTGTGTCTGCCCGTCGGCATCCTCGACGACCACCAGATCACCGGTCTGAATGCCACGCGATTCATCGAATGGCTTGAGAGACCATTTCCGATAAAGCGTCAACGACTGACGAATCTCCTCGACGCGGCGCGCCTGGCCGGCTGCCAGATAAGAAGCCTCCAGCCCTAGCGTGTCGTACTTGTTCTCGGCAATGTTCTCTTCGTGAGTGGCCGTTTCGTAGGCGGTCTGCGCCGCTCGTTCGGCGATGTCCAGATCGCTGTTCAGTTTGTCGACGATCCGTTGCAGTACATCCTGTTTGTTCATGGTTTATCCGCAGTACTGATTGATGCTGGCACGGCTTTTTTCGCTAGGCGCGGTGCGATCCTGCTGTATCCAGAAGTCACACTTCGAGCGGTTGAAGGTGCGCTGCTGTTGCTCCTGCGCCTGTTCACGCGCCTGACGCGCCTCGCTTTCACGCAGGCTTTGCTCATATTTGCGAAACATCTCGGTCTCCGGCGCAGACGGGGAGGCGGGCTTTTGCGCGGGCGGGGTGGTCAACTGTGCGGCGGCATTGTCCAGCGCCTGGGTCTGGGCCGGTGGCAGGCTTTTGTAATACAGCAGGGCGGTCAGAAACACCGCCAGGGCGCCCAGCCAGATGCCCAGCGCAATGCACACGATCAATTTCAACGACACGTACAGGTCGCGACGGCGGGTAGGGAATGACATGGCTGAACTCCTTGCAGGCCAACAGATGTGATTGTGCCATGCCTGATGGTTGGGTATGAAAACTGTGCCACCTGTTTGTCCGACAGCATCAGGCTGGTGACAACGTGCCGTTCTGAACGACAATCAGCGTTTTTTGCCATCCAGCCTCAGGGAGCCAGGATGAAAGCCTCGTGGGACATTTTTTGCAGCGTAGTCGACAACTACGGTGATGCGGGCGTGACCTGGCGCCTGGCGCGCCAGTTGGTTGCCGAGCATGGCTTGCAGGTGCGTTTATGGATCGATGATCTGTCGGCCTTCGTTCGCTTATGCCCCGGTGCCGATCCCCAGGCCCGGCAACAATGGCAAGAGGGCGTGAGCGTCTGCCAGTGGCCGACCGAATGGCTGAACACCGATACTCCTGATGTCGTCATCGAAGCGTTCGCCTGCCGCCTGCCGACGCGCTACACCGAAGCGATGCTGCAGCGTTCGCCAAGGCCGCTGTGGCTGAATCTCGATTACCTCAGCGCCGAGGACTGGGTGTCTGGCTGCCACGGCCTGCCTTCGCCACAGTCGAACGGTTTGAAGAAGTTCTTTTTCTTCCCGGGTTTTTCCGAAGCCACGGGTGGCCTGTTGCGCGAAAAAAACCTCATCGAGCAGCGCCAGGCGTTTAAGCAAAACAGCGCGGCAAGGCAAGCCTTCCTGAGCGGGTTGGGTATCGAAGCGTTGGCCGGTGCGCGCCTGATCTCGGTATTTGCTTATGAAAATGCCGCGCTCGGCAGTTGGCTCGATGCCCTGGCCAGCGACAGCCGGCCGACGCATCTTCTGGTGCCAGAGGGACGCATCCTCGGCGACCTGCAGCGTTGGCTGGGCACCGAAGACCCGCTGCGCGCCGGGTTCATTCAGGCCAACGGCGGGCTGACGGTTCAGGTCCTGCCGTTCATCCGTCAGGAGCTTTACGACCAACTGCTCTGGAGCTGCGATTTCAACATCGTGCGCGGCGAGGACTCGTTCGTGCGTGCGCAGTGGGCGGGGCGGCCGATGCTCTGGCACATCTACCAGCAGGAAGACGACGCGCATCTGCCCAAGCTCGATGCGTTTTTAACGCTCTATCTCGCGGGTCTTTCGCCGGCAGCCGCGCAGGCGCTGAATCAGTTCTGGCAGCGCTGGAATGTCGGTGGCGACCTTGGCGAGTGCTGGGCGGCGCTGGCAGAACACTGGCCGCAGATCCAGCACCATGCCGAACACTGGTCCCAGCAACAAGCCGCACAGACTGATCTTGCCACGGCGCTGGTGCAGTTTTATGTAAATTCGCTATGATACGCGGCCTTGATACAAGGCTCTGTACGAAAAAGGCCTGCGCAGGTTGTTTCTCGTACAGAGCCTTTGGTTAATTCCATCCAAATTCGGATATATGCAATGAAAACTGGTAAAGAGCTGAAACCCGGTACCGTGATCCGTCTCGAGAACGATCCTTGGCTGGTTCAGAAAGCTGAGTTCACCAAATCCGGTCGTAACAGCGCGATCATGAAGACCAAGCTGAAAAACCTGCTGACCGGTTACAAGACCGAGATCGTTTACAGCGCCGACGACAAGCTGGACGACGTGATCCTGGATCGCAAGGAAGCCACCCTCTCGTTCATCAGCGGTGACACCTACACGTTCATGGACACCACTGACTACACCATGTACGAGCTGAACGCCGAAGACATCGAAAGCGTTCTGCCTTTCGTCGAAGAAGGCATGACCGATGTCTGCGAAGCCGTGTTCTTCGAAGACCGTCTGGTTTCCGTAGAACTGCCGACCACTATCGTGCGTCAGGTCGACTACACCGAAGGCTCCGCTCGTGGCGACACGTCGGGCAAGGTCATGAAGCCTGCCAAACTGAAAAACGGCACCGAGCTGAGCGTTGCTGACTTCATCGAAATCGGCGACATGATCGAGATCGATACCCGTGAAGGCGGTTCCTACAAAGGCCGTGCGAAGTAAGCATGGTTTTGTAACCCCGTTACGCAAAAAACCCGCATCACTGCGGGTTTTTTTGTGCCTGGGATTCTTGCCGGACAGCGGTCACTCAGGCGTCCGACAGGATCAGACCGTTACATGCAGGCGCACATCGACGTTACCGCGAGTGGCGTTGGAGTAAGGGCAGACCACGTGAGCGGCATCGACCAGTTGCTGAGCATCGGCTTGTTCCAGACCTGGCAGGCTGACATGCAGATCGATGTCCAGACCGAAACCGCCCGGGATCTGGCCGATGCCTACATGGGCGGTGATCGAGGTGTCTGCCGGAATGCTGCGTTTGCTCTGGCCGGCCACGAACTTCAATGCACCGATGAAACAGGCCGAATAACCGGCAGCAAACAGCTGCTCAGGGTTGGTGGCTGCGCCGCCAGCACCGCCGAGCTCTTTCGGGGTCGCCAGCTTGACGTCGAGAATCTTGTCGTTGGAGACAGCACGACCATCACGGCCGCCGGTGGCGGTTGCAACTGCGGTGTAAAGAGTGTCCATGATCTTTCCTCGTTCGATGAAGGTTTGATTGCGCTAAATGCTTGCGCGCTAACTAATCGCAGGACAAGGGTAGTCCAGGGATAGTTTGCGCGCAAGCTAATTTTGCAAAAAAGTTCGAGGCTGGTCGTTGGCGGGCGAGGCAACAGGCTTGAAGGGCCTGCCAGACCTCACGCGTAGTGGCCGGGCATGACGAGAGCCGGGTAACGCTTTTTCTAGAGACTATGGTGCAGGTGCTCGCGCAGCTCCAGCAACTGGGCCTGCAGGTCGCGAAGCTTTTCCATGGTCAGCCCGCTCGACGAGAGAATGCAACCAGGTACGCTCAAGGCCTTTTGTTGCAATTCGCGTCCCTGTGCGGTGAGGTGAAGCAACACCACCCGCTCGTCTTCCTTGCTGCGCGTACGGCTGATGAAGCCTTCGCCTTCGAGGCGTTTGAGCAGCGGCGTCAATGAGCCCGGATCGGTAAGCAGACGCGTGCTGACGTCCCCTACAGTAAGCCCGTCCTTTTCCCACAGCACCATCATCGCCAGATACTGTGGATAGGTCAGCCCGAGCGCCTGCAGCAGCGGCTTGTAAACCTTGGTCATCATCAACGAGGTGGAATACAGGGCAAAACACAATTGATTATCCAGCAGCAGCGAATCGCAATCGGCAGGTGCGGAGCGGGTCGGGCTTTCGTCGGCACTCATATCAGGTCCTCAAACTCAGTCGAATGAGTTTAACTTAGTGTTGCACTCTTTAATGCGCCAGATAATTTCGCTCGTGCATGCTCGAAGCGCCGGCATTGTGCGTGACGCGTGAAAAAAACGGCGTCATCGGGTGTCGGTCCAGAGCAGGACTGCGTAGCATTTGGTCATTGACCGGGTGGGGACGCAGTGTGATTGAAATTGTGATGTTTGTATTGCTGGGTGCAGCGATGGGCACCCTGGGAGGGTTGTTCGGCATCGGTGGTGGTCTTGTGGCAATTCCCGCGCTCGGGGTGCTGTTCGGTCTGGATCAGCAACTCGCTCAAGGGACCGCCTTGTTGATGGTCCTGCCCAATGTGTTGCTTGCCTTGTGGCGTTACAACCAGCGCAACCGGATTCTGCTGCGTAATGCGCTGATGTTGATCATCCCCAGTTTCATTTTTGCCTGGCTGACCTCACTGCTGGCGGTCCGCGTCGACCCGCAGGGCATGCGCCTGGGCTTCGTCGGTTTTCTGGTGGTGCTGACCGTGTTCAACGTTGCGCAGATGTATTGGCGCAGCAAGCAGGCCGCTGGCGGGTTGCGTCATGAGAAGTGGTTATGGCTGCTGGGCGTCGGGTCCGGCGTGACCGGTGGCCTGTTTGGCGTTGGCGGCGGAGTAGTGGCGACGCCGATCCTTACCAGCGTCTTCGGCACGACCCAGGTCGTGGCCCAGGGGCTGGCGCTGTCCCTGGCTGCGCCGAGCACCGGCATCACGCTGGTCACCTACGCGCTGCACGATCACGTCAACTGGTCGATGGGCATTCCGCTGGCCATCGGCGGCCTGGCCAGCATCAGTTGGGGCGTGAAACTGGCGCATTCGTTACCCGAGCGAACCCTGCGCCTGATGTTCTGCGTGTTTCTGGTGTTCTGTGCGGTCATTCTCGCGCTCAAGGTTTGAAGCCGGCGATGATGTAATCGGCCATGCATTCGGTGATGGGCGAGGGATTTTCAGGGTTGCGCAGCAGGACGATGCTGGCGGTCGGCAACTGTGGCAATTGTTCCGCCTCGCCGAGGATACGCAAATCCGCTGTGGCCAGGCTCTGGAACTGTGCGGTGACTGCCAGGCCCGCACTGACCACTGCGGTGATCGCTGCCATGCTCGAGCTGCTGTAGGCGATGCGATAATCGCGCCCCGCGCCGTCCAGCGCATTGCAGGCCCAGTCACGACAGAAGCAGTGGGTGTTGAACATCGCCAGCGGAATGGGCGTTTGCTCATGTGGGGCAAAGCCGATGGCTTCCATCCACATCAGACGCTCCTGACGCAGCAGTGTGCCGATCTCAGTGCCGGGCTTGCGCGTGACGATAGTCAGATCAAGGTCGCGGCGTTGCAGCAGAAGGTCCGATGGCTCGCAATGCACTTCCACCTGAACCAGCGGATAGGCCTGGGCGAACTGCGCCAGAATGCCGGGCAGGAAGCGCATCACGTAATCGTCCGGCGAGCCGATTTTTACCACGCCGATCATGTGCGGCTCGCGCAAGGTGTTGAACACCTCGCTGTGCAGCTTGAGGATCCGTCGTGCGTAACCGAGCAGTACTTGGCCCTCGGCAGTCAGGTTCAGAACCCGACCTTCACGCTGAAACAGCGGGCGCTGCACGACGTCTTCCTCAAGACGCTTCATCTGCATGCTGACCGCCGACTGCGTGCGATTGACGGCTTCGCCTGCACGGGTAAAACCGCCGTGATCGGCAATCGCCACGAAGGTGCGCAATAGTTCGGTATCAATGCTCGGGTAGGTGGCCAAACCATCAATCTCCCAGAGGGACTGCATAAGAAACATTCTTCAAGCTGATCTTATGCATCAGCTCTGTTTTTTACGATGACTACTTTTAACAGGGTGAGGACCGGTCAATGAGTGACTGATAGGCATGGACATAGTTTTCGGCCATTTGACGCGCTGAAAAACGCTTTTGAAACTGCTCGCGTATTCGCATGGCAGATAGCTGGCCCACCTTATGGACGGCGGCTATCGCTTCTGCTTCGTTGCGGACAACGAAGCCTGTGACTCCGTCTTCTATGACTTCTGGGACTGAGCCGGAGGGAAATGCGATCACTGGAGTACCGCAGGCCATTGCCTCGATCATGACCAGACCGAAAGGCTCTGGCCATTCAATAGGAAACAAAAGTGCCAAGGCGCCTGACAGGAAAGTGGTTTTTTCCTGCTCATTGATCTCACCTATGTATTCGACCAGCGGAGAATCCAATAGCGGACGTATGTCTCGTTCAAAGTAAGCGCTGTCAACGGCGTCTATCTTGGCAGCAATCTTGATGGGGATATCGCATTGTTGGGCGATGCGAATGGCCGCATCGACTTGCTTCACAGGCGTGATTCGTCCCAGAAAAGCAAGGTATGTCCTTTTCACTTGCCGGGGTGTATGGAGTTGTAGCGGCAAGCCGTGATACACCGTGCCCACCCAGTTGGCGGCTGGCAGATCATTGCGTTGAGCGTTGGAAATCGAAATAAGCGGCATGTCTGCAAAGGTGTTGAACACCGGTTTGAGTGCGGGCAGATCGACTCGACCATGCAAGGTGGTAACAAACGGTGTGGGCTGGCGGCTGAACAGGGAGAAGGGGTAGAAGTCCATGTGGAAGTGAATAATGTCGAACTCCTGCGCACGACGCCTCACGCGTTCCATCATGACCAGGTGCGGGCTGATGACGTCGAAGCTTCCGTAATCGAGCCTCAGAGCGGCGGGCCAGACTGCATCAAGCTCTGCAGACGTCAATGAGTCGCCGCTGGCGAACAACGTCACTTGGTGGCCTAGTTCAACAAGTGCCTCAGTGAGGTAGGACACCACTCGCTCCGTACCTCCGTAGCGTTGAGGCGGGACCGCCTCGAACAAAGGGGCAACCTGGGCAATTTTCATAAGCGATCTCCGTTTTCGGGTACGTTTATCCATTCCCTGATTTTTTGAGCGGCCACTGCGTCACCTCCGCTGCCGAAGCGTTCGATCAGCCGAGAAGTCTTGCCGCCTGTGCACTGGCGCATGCGGGCAACTGCAACTGCCATTTTTTCATTGAGAATGGCACTTCGCTCAATGTCTCCCAGTGTTGAAATCGCCTCGTCGATGCTAGCCAGACAGGTTTGTGTGGATGTTGTGTAATCAATGTTGACGCCCAGCGTTTCCCAGCCTAGCTCCGCGTCGACCATACCGGCGTTGCGCAGATGAGCCAGCTGAAGGCCTTGCGTATTGTTGACGGGCGGCAGCCATATGACCGGTGTTTGCATAACAGCCGATTCGTAGATGTTGCCCAAGCCAGGTGTACAAACTGCAAATTGGCAGTCATGCATCATCCGGGCGACCTCCGTAAGGGGGTAAGTGGTGGCATCGTCTGATTCCAGTGCTTCTGCGATTGTTTGGCTGGTGGCGATGTGAAGCTTCACCCCCTGATCGAGTGCTGCGCGCAAGGCGAGCGTAATCGCGCGGGCAAAGTCGATAAGCATCGCCTCATCGGTATAAGGGTTCTTAAGTCCGCCCAGATTAAGCAGGACAACGTTGGACTCGCTATTTCGAGGTGCGTACCTGGCCCGGGATGTGATGGGCGGGACGACAAAGTGATTGTTTGATTTTATGCCCGCGAGGCGTTCAACGACGCCTATAAAGTTCTGGGCAATATAAAGTAAGCGAGGGCGGTGAATAAGTTCTTCGATGCGGGGCCAGCGTGTTTCTGCTTGCCAGCACCAGGTCAAGGCATCATAAAAAACAACGCGTTTACCTAAGGACAGTGATCGAGTTGCTATGTCGAGATCCATGGCTGTTACAACGATATCGACATCAGAGATTATAGTATCCCAGTCGCTCGGGCTGCTTCCGGTCATGTCATGGATTTTTCGATAGGGGAGGTGCTTTTGCAGATCCAGTGAGTGCCCTTCACCCGCGTAGGCATGGCAGCCGCTGCCTATAAAGTAAGGTGCAATGGCGGCAATTGCCGCAGAGGGACCGAATCCAAACGGTTCGGCGTTGAATAAAATGCGATTGGCTTCCATGCCCATGTGTTTCTCCAGAACGCTACCTAATTACCGATGCACGTCTTCTCGTTTCGGGGGCGCCTCTCCGCACCCTCAGCGGTTAGCTATTATCTTCAATGGACGGGTGTCAGCCGTTTTTATAATCGGTATTGGTATAATGATTTTTACAGTAGTTACTCAAGATGCTGTTTTCAGAATTCTAGAACGTTCACGGGGCCTGTCAATCGAAACGCTAGTCTATTCTGTAATAACGAAAGCGTTTGGCTTGCTGTAAGGTTGCTGCATGTCTCGCTTGGGTTTTATATATTGGTTATATGTCTGTCGGGGCAAGTGGGCAATTAAATAGTTATCGACTGGCGGTGTGAGCGGCAGCACATTTGGGTTGATCAATGCATCAATTTTAAGGATGTATTGCATAAGAAACATTCGTTGGATTGATCTTATGTCAGGCGCGAGACTTTAGTCATCTCACACGGAGGGCAAGATGATGAATGGTCAAAAAGAGTGTGTATTGATCGCAAGACCTGCCGGGCATGCTCAGCCTGGCAAGGCGTTGGTGTGGTTGAAGCATCACTTGCAGCGCTGGCTGGAGCTGCACCTTCAGCGCCGCTATCTGGCGCAGATGAGTGATGACACGCTGAAGGATCTGGGTCTGAGTCGGGCCGACATTCAACAGGAAGCCGAGCGTCCTTTCTGGGACGACCCGCTCAAGCATTGAGCGGGCCGTTGCACTGGGGTTTTTTGTTTAGCGCCTGACCTGCTTGAGGGTCTCGGCAATCAGGAAGGCCAGTTCCAGTGACTGATCGGCGTTCATGCGTGGGTCACAATGCGTGTGATAGCGATCCGAAAGGCCGTCTTCAGTGATCGGACGGGCGCCACCGATGCATTCGGTGACGTTCTGTCCGGTCATTTCGATGTGGATGCCTCCGGCGTAAGTGCCCTCGGCCTGATGCACCTGAAAGAACTGCTTCACTTCGCCAAGGATCTGCGCAAAGTCACGGGTCTTGTAGCCACTGCTGGCCTTGATCGTGTTGCCGTGCATCGGGTCCGAGCTCCACAGCACCTTTCGGCCTTCGCGCTCGACGGCGCGGATCAGCTGCGGCAAGTGATCACCCACCTTGTTGGCACCCATGCGCGCGATCAGGTTCAGGCGGCCCGGGTCGTTGTCCGGGTTGAGGATGTCGATCAGGCGAACCAGGTCGTCGGTGTTCATGCTCGGGCCGACCTTGACGCCGATCGGGTTGTTGACCCCACGCAGGAACTCGACATGCGCGCCGTCCAGTTGGCGGGTACGGTCGCCTATCCACAGCATGTGCGCCGAGCAGTCGTAGTAATCGTTAGTCAGGCTGTCGCGTCGCACGAAGGCTTCTTCGTAATTGAGCAGCAGCGCCTCGTGAGCGGTGAAGAAGCTGGTTTCGCGCAGTTGCGGCGAGCTGTCCATGCCGCAGGCGCGCATGAACGCCAGGGTTTCATCGATACGCCCCGCCAGTTGGCTGTATTTCTCGGCCAGCGCCGAGTTGGCGATGAAGTCCAGGTTCCATTTATGGACCTGATGCAAGTCGGCGAAACCGCCCTGAGCGAAGGCGCGCAGCAGGTTCAGGGTGGCGGTGGACTGGTTATAGGCCTGCAGCAGGCGCTCCGGGTCCGGTACACGGCTCTTTTCGTCGAACCCGATACCGTTGACGATATCGCCGCGGTACGCCGGGAGCGTCACGCCGTCGATGATTTCGTCGTTGGCCGAGCGTGGCTTGGCAAATTGCCCGGCCATGCGTCCGACTTTCACCACTGGGCAGCCGGCGGCAAACGTCATCACGATTGCCATCTGCAGCAGAACCTTGAACGTATCGCGAATCTTGGCGGCGGAAAACTCCATGAAGCTTTCCGCGCAGTCGCCGCCCTGCAGCAAGAACGCACGCCCCTGGGTTACTTCGGCAAACTGACGGCGCAACTCCCGGGCCTCGCCGGCGAATACCAGCGGCGGATAACTGGCCAGCGTCTGTTCGACCCTGTGCAGGTGCTCGGCATCAGGGTAGTGAGGTTGCTGCTGAATCGGCAGTGCCCGCCAGCTGTCGGGGCTCCAGGGTTGGCTCATTATTGGCTCTAGGGTTGTGCAATCGGATCGGCATGTTAGCAGTTCGTCGTTGCTCTGCCAGTCTGGGGCGGACCATTGGAGCGGCGCCGCACGCCACAACGTGTGACAAAGCCGCGCGCTTGCCCGACAATTCGTATTTTGCGCTCAGCGCAGACAACCAGGAACGGTGATGACGGAAGAGCGTGAGCGCGTAGAGCGGATCCTGGCCGAGGTCCACGACGACTTCGGCATGATTCGCGTGCTGGAAGTGGAGGACTACCGCTTTCTGGAGTTTGGCGATGCCATCGAGCAAAGCTGCACCTTTACAGCCGATCCGAGCTGGCTGGAGTACGACTACACCCGGGCGATGTTGATCGGCGCGCTGTGCCATGACGCGCCGGAAAGCGCGCTGTTTCTGGGGTTGGGTGCCGGCACGCTGACCCAGGCCTGCATGAAGTTCCTGCCGCTTGAAGACGTGGAGGTCATCGAGCTGCGCCCGGATGTGCCACGTCTGGCCATGGAGTTCATGGGGCTCGACGACGATCCGCGTCTGTATATTCGCATCGGCGATGCGCTGGACCTGCTGGACAGTACAGAGCCTGCCGACCTGATCTTTGTCGACCTGTACACCGATGTCGGGCCGGGGGTCGGGCACCTGGCCTGGAATTTCCTGCAGAGCTGTCAGCAGCGGCTGAATCCGGGCGGCTGGCTGATCATCAATCAGTGGGCCACCGACGACGGCAAGCCGCTGGGAGCGGCCCTGCTGCGCGGCTTGTACCACCGTCATTACTGGGAGCTGCCGGTGAAGGAGGGCAACGTCATTCTGCTCGTGCCGGCCGACCTGGATCAGACGCTGGATATCGACGCGTTGAGCGGGCGAGCCGAGGCACTTGCGGCGCATCTGGGTTACTCGCTGGCGTCGTTGATCGGGGCGATTCGTTCCGCGACCTGAGCAGGCGAAAGGTGAGCCGATTGTGCCGAAAACGGGGTGGGACAATTCGCCACACCTCGAAGGCCGGGATACTGGCGATGCGCAGGAATAGGTTAAACGTTTAAGCAGTAATGCCCGCAATCTCGGGCCCGCGCCCCGATCAGGCGACCTTCTGCCTGGACTCAGGGCCTGCCGCCGCTCAAGAATGGCGCAACGTTTCGTAAAAAAAGACTCACTAAGGTGCGTATTTCCGGTATAGTGCGCGCCGGCCTTAACACGGCCCTCGTCAAGGTATTGCAGTTCCCCGAAGCCAGCTTCGGTTGCTTGTTCGCACAACGGACTAGCCTGGACGATCCATTCATCAAACGTTTTCGCAAATCCCCGCCGACAAAGCAGCCAGGGTGACCTCAAGGTCGTACACGGCACGCGCAGCTTTGAAGCATGGGTCTTTGCGGATGCACTAGAGGCAGACCCATGACCCAGGAAATCGGCGGCTTCGCCGCTCTCGAACTTCATCCCAATATCGTTGCAGCAGTCGTCGCCACTGGCTACGAAGAGCCTTCGGCCATTCAGCAGCAATCGATCCCGATTATTCTCGCCGGTCACGACATGATTGGTCAGGCGCAAACCGGTACGGGTAAAACCGCCGCGTTCGCACTGCCTATCCTGCATCGTATCGACCCGAGCAAGCGCGAGCCGCAAGCACTGATCCTGGCCCCGACCCGCGAACTGGCACTTCAGGTTGCCACCGCGTTCGAGACCTACGCAAAACAAATGCCGGGCGTGACCGTTGTAGCGGTCTACGGCGGCGCGCCGATGGGCCCTCAGCTCAAGGCTATCCGCAACGGCGCACAAATCGTCGTCGCTACCCCGGGCCGTCTCTGCGACCACCTGCGTCGTGACGAGAAAGTCCTGGCGACCGTGAACCATCTGGTTCTCGACGAAGCGGACGAAATGCTCAAACTGGGCTTCATGGACGACCTCGAAGTCATCTTCAAGGCCATGCCTGAGTCCCGTCAGACCGTACTGTTCTCGGCCACGCTGCCACAGTCGATCCGTGCCATCGCCGAACGCCATCTGCGCGATCCGAAGCACGTCAAGATCCAGACCAAGACCCAGACCGTTACCGCGATCGAGCAGGCTCACCTGCTGGTTCACGCTGACCAGAAGACCTCGGCCGTACTGAGCCTGCTGGAAGTCGAAGACTTCGACGCCCTGATCATGTTCGTCCGTACCAAGCAGGCGACCCTGGATCTGGCCAGCGCCCTTGAAGCCAAAGGCTACAAGGCTGCCGCACTGAACGGCGACATCGCCCAGAACCAGCGCGAGCGCGTTATCGAATCCCTCAAGGATGGCCGTCTGGACATCGTTGTGGCGACCGACGTTGCTGCCCGTGGCCTTGACGTTCCGCGTATTACCCACGTGTTCAACGTGGACATGCCGTACGATCCAGAGTCCTACGTTCACCGTATCGGCCGTACCGGTCGTGCCGGTCGCGAAGGTCGCGCACTGCTGCTGGTGACGCCTCGTGAGCGCCGCATGCTGCAAGTGATCGAGCGTGTTACCGGTCAGAAGGTTGCGGAAGTCCGCCTGCCGGATGCCCAGGCCGTTCTGGATGCACGCATCAAGAAACTGACCAACAGCCTGTCGCCACTGGTCGCTGATGCCGAATCGACTCACGGTGATCTGCTCGATCGTCTGACTGCCGACATCGGCTGCAGCCCTCGTGCCCTTGCCGCTGCACTGCTGCGCAAGGCTACCAACGGTCAGGCACTGACCCTGGCAGCCATCGAGCGCGAGCGTCCACTGGTTCCGAACAACGCCCCGCGCGGTGATCGTCCAGAGCGCAGCAGCGACCGTGGTGATCGTCCTGAGCGTGAGCGTCGTGCGCCGGTTCCATTGGCCGAAGGCCGTGCTCGTTGCCGTACCGCGCTGGGTGCGCGTGATGGTATCGCTGCCAAGAACCTGCTGGGTGCCATTCTCAACGAAGGCGGCCTGGCCCGCGAAGCGATCGGCCGTATCCAGGTTCGTGACAGCTTCAGCCTGGTCGAACTGCCGGAAGATGGTCTTGAGCGTCTGCTGACCAAACTCAAGGACACCCGCGTTGCTGGCAAGCAGCTCAAGCTGCGTCGCTATCGCGAAGACTGATCGGCTCTTGAGCTGATCGGCCAATAAAAAATCCCCGACTGGTTCGGGGATTTTTTTGCTTCGAATTCGGGCGGTCGGATGCTTTCGGGATCAATCGAAGCGGTAGATATCCATCCCTAGCGCGCCCATGGTAAAGCCCTGATAGGCAATGCCGAAGGCACCGCCAGCGCCGCGTGCGAAATACAGCGGTAGCAGGTGTTCGTCACTGGGGTGCGCTCTGGCCGCATGAGGAGCCAGGCTGCGGTAGTCGTGCAGTGCGGCTTCATCGTCGTCTTGCAACTTGTCGATCATCCAGTCACGAAAGGTTGCAGCCCAGGGCTCGATACTTTCGGGGCCGGCGTTCCAGTCAAGGTCGCGCAGGTTATGCGTGATGCTGCCTGAACCGATGATCAGCACACCCTGTTCACGCAGGCTGGCCAGTGCCCGGCCTACGCGGGTCTGCAATTGCGGCCCCTGGCGGCTGGGTAGCGAAACCTGCACCACCGGAATATCGGCGTCCGGGTACATAAGCGACAACGGCACCCAGACGCCGTGGTCGAAGGGACGTCTGCTGTCGATGCGTGCAGGCAGGTCACTGGCGGCAAGCAGTTCAACCACCTCGCGCGTCAGCTCCGGCAGCCCTTGCGCCGGGTACTGAACTGCAAACAGTTCGGGCGGAAAGCCACCGAAGTCATGCCATGTCTCGGGTTGTGGATTGCCGTTGACGATCAGTTCATGACTTTCCCAGTGGGCAGACACCATCACGATGGCGCGAGGCCGCGGCAGGCTGGCAGCCAGTCGCTTCAGGGCCGGGCCGCTTTGGCCGGGTTCCAGCGCCAGCATGGGGGAGCCATGGGAAATAAACAGGCTGGGGAACATTTAAAGCTCCAGAATAGAGGGATGACTCATAGTCGGTCATTTTTATGATCTAAATCTAATATAAGTTCTGGCGCTTTTTTATCGAATTTTCAGGAGGTTTCATGCAGGCGGATTTTTGGCTGCAGCGCTGGGGTGCCGGGCAGATCGGCTTTCACCAGTCAGAGGTCAATAAAGACCTGCAACAATATTGGTCCTCGTTGAATGTTGCGCCAGTAGCGCGGGTTCTGGTGCCGTTATGTGGCAAGAGCCAGGACATGAGCTGGCTGAGGGGGCAGGGGTATCACGTGGTGGGCGCCGAGCTCTCCGAGGCGGCGGTAGAGAGCTATTTCACTGAGCGTAGTGAGCGGCCGCACATTACGTCACATGGCGACTTCAAGGTCTACGCTGCGCCGGGTATCGAAATCTGGTGCGGTGATTTCTTCGCGCTGACTGTGCGCGATATCGGTCACTGCGCGGCGTTTTACGACCGCGCCGCGATGATCGCTTTGCCAGCGGACATGCGTGAACGCTATGTGCGGCAGCTTGAAGCGCTGATGCCGCAGGCGTGCAGTGGTTTGCTGATCACCCTGGAATACGATCAGACCCTGCTCGAAGGCCCGCCCTTCTCCGTGCCGCACACATGGCTGCACAGGGTCATGTCAGGGAACTGGGAGGTCACCAAGGTTGGTGGGCAGGATACGCTGCACAGCAGTGCCAAGGGGGTGAGGGCCGGATTGGAGCGTATGGATGAGCATGTTTATGTGTTGGAGCGTCTGTAACTCTGAGAGCGCAGGCCTCCCGACTCTCACTTCCGTTGCTGTGCGTTGAGTCAATTCTTGGAGGCAGCACAACGTCATGCCTTGTCCATAGTCACTGCACACAAAAGCGCTTTTTTATCGCGATCGCACTGACGACGCAAATTGCGACGTTAGTGACGGCTGAGTCCTGGCGCTGATCCGGGGGTAACTCGGCAGGACGCCGAGTTAGCCGCACCGGGCCATGGATGGCCCGTTGCGGCGACCCCCGGATCAGTGACAGGGCGAAGGAACCCGACGAAGTCGGGCCGGAAACAGGAGCGAGGGGATTTGCCTACTTTGGCCCCATCAAAGTAGGTCGCCGAGGGGCGAAAAGGTGACCTGAGTCGAACCTCATTTCCCCTGACAAAGAAAAACCAGCGTCTCACGCGGAGCGTGGGTGCGACCATCTGATTCAACCGCGGCGGCGCAGGGCCTCGATGCGTTGCTCCAGCGGCGGGTGGCTCATGAACAGGCCAGCGAGGCCTTTCTTGAGGCCGGCGTTGATACCGAAGGCAGTCAGGCTGTCGGGCATGTTCACCGGTACGCCCTGTTCGGAGCGCAGGCGTTGCAGCGCACCGATCATGGCACCTGTACCCGCCAGTCGCGCACCGGCATCGTCAGCGCGGAATTCGCGTTTGCGCGAGAACCACATGACGATGGCGCTGGCCAGAAAGCCCAGTACCAGCTCGGCAAAGATCGTCGTGATGTAGTAAGCGATGCCCTGACCGTTTTCAGTCTTGAAGATCACCTTGTCGACGAAATTACCGATGATGCGGGCGAAGAACATCACGAAGGTGTTCACCACACCCTGCACCAGCGCCAGCGTCACCATGTCGCCGTTGGCAACATGGCCGATTTCGTGCGCCAGTACGGCTTTCACCTCATCCGGCGAAAAGCGCTCGAGCAGGCCCTGGCTGACCGCGACCAGTGCATCGTTCTTGTTCCAGCCCGTGGCGAACGCATTGGCTTCGTACGCCGGGAAAATACCGACTTCCGGCATCTTGATGCCCGCGTCGCGGGACAGTTGTTCCACGGTCTGCAGCAACCATTGCTCATGGCGGGTGCGAGGCTGGCTGATGATCTGAGTACCGGTGCTCATCTTCGCCATCCATTTGGAGATGAACAGCGAGAACAGCGAGCCCGCGAAACCGAACACAGCGCAGAAAACCAGCAGCTGATTGAGGTTCAGATCAACCCCGTTGGCCGCCATGAACCCATTGAAGCCAAAAAGGCTCAGGGTGATGCTGGCAATCAGCACGACCGCAAGGTTAGTGGCCAAAAACAGCAAAATGCGCATCATGGTCGAAACGTTCTCCTCAGGTAAATATGTAACTCGATGCCGGGTATATAAGGTGATGCTTGCTGCTATTCAACAGAGGGACTATTTCAAACTGTGTCCTCTGGTCGCAATCAATGCTAATCCCGCAAGGCTGAACGGCGCCTGAGCCAGAGTGGTCGATGCCTGAAGCGTTTACGGCAGGAGGTTCATACTGTTTCGGGCAGACAGAAATAAACTGCCCCGAGCGGGTCGGGGCAGAGAGGTCAGGCGAGAGGGCTCTGGCTGTTTACTGCCGATAACCCTTCAGGAAATTGCCGATGCGACCAATGGCCTGCTCCAGCTCATCGACGCGGGGCAGGGTCACGACGCGGAAGTGGTCAGGGTACGGCCAATTGAACGCAGTACCCTGAACCACCAGCAGCTTCTCGGAAAGCAGCAGGTCGAGGACGAACTTCTCGTCGTTGAGGATCGGGCAGACCTTCGGGTCAATGCGCGGGAACGCATACAGCGCGCCCATCGGCTTCACGCAGCTGACACCGGGGATGTCGTTGAGCAGTTCCCAGGTGCGGTTGCGCTGTTCCAGCAGGCGGCCAGGAGGAAGAATCAGGTCGTTGATACTCTGATAGCCGCCCAGTGCAGTCTGAATGGCGTGCTGGCTCGGTACGTTGGCACACAGGCGCATGTTGGCCAGAATGTCGATGCCTTCGATGTAGCTCTGCGCGTTGTGTTTCGGCCCGGAGATGGCGATCCAGCCGGAACGGAAGCCCGCAACCCGATACGACTTGGACAGACCGTTGAAGGTCAGGCACAGCAGGTCCGGTGCCAGCGAGGCGGTGCAGATGTGCACTGCGTCGTCATAGAGAATCTTGTCGTAGATTTCGTCGGAGAACACCACCAGATTATGCTGGCGAGCCAGCTCCAGCATGCCCAGCAGTACTTCGCGCGAGTACACCGCACCTGTCGGGTTGTTCGGGTTGATGATGACCATCGCCTTGGTGTTCGGGGTGATCTTGGCCTTGATGTCTTCAAGATCCGGCCACCAGTTGGCCTGCTCGTCGCACAGATAATGCACCGGGCTGCCACCGGACAAGGCGACAGCAGCGGTCCACAGCGGATAGTCGGGGGCCGGAACCAGCACTTCGTCGCCATTGTTGAGCAGCGCCTGCATCGACATCACGATCAGCTCGGACACGCCGTTGCCCAGGTAGATGTCTTCTATGCCGACGCCTTCGACCTGCTTCTGCTGGTAATACTGCATCACCGCCTTGCGGGCGCTGAACAGGCCCTTGGAGTCGCTGTAGCCCTGCGCAGTCGGCAAGTTGCGGATCACGTCCTGCAGGATTTCGTCCGGCGCCTCGAAACCAAACGGTGCCGGGTTGCCGATGTTCAGCTTGAGGATGCGATGGCCTTCCTCTTCCAGGCGTTTGGCGTGCTTGAGCACTGGCCCGCGAATGTCATAGCAGACGTTTGCGAGCTTGTTCGATTTGTTGAACTGCATGGTGATGATCCCGAAAATGGACGAGCTGTCGCCGGCTTGCAATGAAGGTCGCTACATTCGCCATGAAAATGGGTTTGTGTACGACAAACGCGGGTGCCAGACTGACGTCTGACCTGGCGCAATGATACGTGCCACCTGATCTGCGGAAAAGGTACAGATCAGGGTTTTTCGAATTCGGAGGTGTACCTGTGGAAAAGTTGCAGAAAACGCTGGAAGAGTGGAAACAGATGCTCGACCCGGAGCAGTACAACGTCTGCCGTCTGAAAGGCACCGAGCGACCGTTCTCCGGCAAGTACAACGAGACAAAGACCGACGGCATCTATCACTGCATCTGCTGCAATGAGCCGCTGTTTGATTCCACCACCAAGTTCGATTCAGGCTGCGGCTGGCCCAGCTTCTATGCGCCGCTCGAGGGCAGTGCGGTGGTCGAGGTTCGCGATATGAGCCACGGCATGATTCGTACCGAAGTGGTCTGCGCCAAATGTGATGCGCACCTGGGCCACGTGTTTCCGGATGGACCGCCACCCACCGGCCTGCGTTATTGCATCAATTCGGTATGCCTGGATCTGGTGCCACGCACCTAGACGCCTTGCAGATTCAGTCACCGCCCTGTTCCAATTTCAGTATCGAGGCCTCCTTTGATGAGTGAAAACCTGCTGAGCATCCCGGTCACGACGATCAAGGGCGAACAGAAAACCCTCGCTGATTTTTCCGGCAAGGCGTTGCTGGTGGTCAATACCGCCAGTAAATGTGGCTTTACCCCTCAATACAAGGGGCTGGAGAAGCTCTGGCAGGACTATCGGGATCAGGGGCTGGTGGTGCTGGGCTTTCCCTGCAACCAGTTCGGCAAGCAGGAGCCAGGTGACGAGGGAGCGATTTCCGGCTTTTGCGAGCTGAACTACGGCGTCAGCTTCCCGCTGTTCAAGAAGATTGATGTGAACGGCGAGCAGGCCCATCCATTGTTCGTGCAGCTCAAGCAGCAGGCTCCCGGTTTGCTGGGTACGGAGCGCATCAAGTGGAATTTCACCAAGTTCCTGATTGGCCAGGATGGCCGGCTGGTCAAACGTTTTGCGCCACTGACCAAGCCCGAGGAACTGACGGGAGACATCGAGGCGCTGTTGCGTTGAGCCTTCAGTCGATGCCGGTAATGGGTATCCACTGATCCAGAATGCTGACCAGTTCGGCACGCCGGAACGGCTTGGCCAGATAGTCATTCATGCCCGCCGCCTTGCAGCGCTCGCGTTCATCGGGCATGGCATTGGCGGTAAGGGCGACGATCGGCAGGTTCGGCCAGCGGCCACTGCTGCGGATCTGGCGGCTGGCTTCATAGCCGTCCATGACCGGCATGTTGCAGTCCATCAATACCAGGTCGAAATGGCCCTGCTCCAGCTGTTCCAGGGCTTCGCCGCCATGGCTGCTGATGATCACTTCGCAACCCAGCTTGCCGAGGATGCCCTTGGCGACCAGTTGATTGACCGGGTTGTCCTCCACCAGTAACACCCGCGCCAGACGTGGCGCAGTGTGTTCGAGCGCCTGTGTGTCCTTGAGGCCCGTTTCTTCCTGACCCAGTATGCGCCGCAGCGTGTGGTAAAGCGCGTTGCGCGCCAATGGCCGGGCCTGCTGTTGCAGCGGGGCCAGGGCGGCGACCTGTTCGCCAGGCATGAAGTTGCCATAGGCGGTTACCAGCAGGATCGGCACGGGCGTGGTGGGGCGAATCGCGAACAGGCACTCGGGGCAGTCGGTAATCACCAGGTCCGGGCTGCTGTCGAGATCCACGGCTTCCGGGCGATCATCGATGCTGCGTCGCTTGAGGTCGACGCCCCAGAACGGCAGCAGACTGCCAAGCAGCTCCACCAGGCCGCTGCCTGCCGAACTGACCACGGTCACCCGGCCTTTGAGCGGGGTCTGAGTGACCGCGGCCACGTGCACCGGCAGCGGCAGTTCGGCGCAGAACTGGCTGCCGAAGCCGGACTGTGACTGGATGCTCAGCGTGCCATTCATGGCCTCGCAGAGGTTATTGGTCAGCGCCAGGCCGAGTCCGGTGCCGCCGTACTGGCGGGTGATGGCGGTTTCAGCCTGGGTGAACGGCTGGAAGATTCGGGTCTGCGCGTCCTGCGCAATGCCGATGCCGGTGTCGCGGACTTCGATGCGCACCCGGTTTTCACCGGAGCTGGCGTCCCGATGGTGAGTCAGACGCACATCCACACGCCCGAAACGGGTGAATTTGAGGGCATTGGACAGCAGGTTGCTGACGATTTGTCGCACCCTGGTCGGATCGCCGGTGACCATGGCCGGGAAGTCCGGCGCGATCAGGCAGGTCAGTTCCACGCTGGGCGCTGCGTTCTGAGACAGCAGGTTGGCGGTGTCCTCGATCAACATCCCCAGGTCAAAAGGAATGCGTTCGATCTCCAGATGACCGGCATCGAACTTGGACATGTCGAGAATATCGTTGAGCAGCTCGACCAGCACCTTGCCGGAGTCGTGGGCGATCATCAGTTGCTGGCGCTGTTCGGCACTCAGCGGACTGTCCAGCGACAGTGCCAGCATGCCCAGCAGGCCGTTGAGCGGGGTGCGAATCTCATGGCTCATGTGCGCCAGAAACGCAGAGCGCGCGTGAGCCATGTCCAGTGCGGTACTGCGCGCTATCTGCAGTTCTTCATTGGACTCGCGCAGGCGCAGGTTGCTGGCCTTGAGCTCGTTGGTGCGCGCCGAGACGATGTTTTCCAGTTCGTTGAGGTGGTCGGTCAGCCGGTCCTCGGCCGCGCGTCGCCTGGAAAACTCGCTGCTCATGGTTTCAAACTGACGGTTGAACGTCTCGACCAGCACGCCGATTTCATCCTGGGCATGGTAGGGCGGGCAGGTTATTTTCCCCTGGTCAGGGTTGCGCGGATCGCGACTGCTCAATTCGCGGATCACCCTCACCAGTGGCTTGGTCAGGGTCGCGTAAAACAGAATGGTCAGAATCCCGGCCAGCGCCAGGCTGCGGACAAAGCCATTGAGCAGGGTGATTTCAGCGCGTTGCAGAAAATGGCTGCCGAACGCGAAGGTGTCCACGGTCAGGTACAGTGTGCCGATGGTTTCATTGGGCAGGTGATTGAGGTGCAGCTTTTCCTGAAACTGCCGGCTTTCGCCGAACAGCCAGTCGCTGAACACCCGATAACGCCCGGTGGCCATCGGACGCTCGACGCTGGAGAGCACGGCGTCGTTGTTATCGGTAAGCCTGGCGCTGACCACGGCAGGGGAGCGCAGCAGGCCGAGTGTGAGTTCCTGGGCCAGTTCGGAGTCGATGTTGTAGGCGATGCGCGACGCCGGGTTCTGGATGATTTCCAGCAGTGACTTGATTTCACGATTGATGGAAGCGTCTTCGCTGGCATAATCGATTGCAATCTGAAACAGGCTCAGCAAGGTCCCCAGCACGAAGCCGATCGATACAGCCAGGCGCGCCTGCTTGAACGACAGCCTGTTTTTGAGCGATATATCCATGAGTACTGCCACTTCTGGTGCCCGGTGCCGGCCAAGCATAGCTGATCGGCACCGCTGACTAATCAGTTAAATATAAGGAGATCCCGTGGATTCTCGGTTGGATGCTTTTCTGCAGCGCGCCGACGCCGTGCTGGCCCGACTGGAACCCTTGCTGCCAGCGCTGCGCGAGCCGGTCGACTGGTCGCAGGCACTGGCCGCGCGCTGGGTGCGAGAAGGCCGCAGCGGTTACCTGATGCCTTTGCAGGTGAGCCTGGATACACGCCTGACCGATCTGATCGGCGTCGACCTGCAACGTGATCAGCTGGGGCGCAATACCCGTCAGTTTATCGATGGGCTGCCTGCCAACCATGCCTTGCTGTGGGGGTCGCGCGGTACCGGCAAGTCGTCCTTGATCCGCGCGCTGCTGGCCGAGTACGCCCCGGCCGGCCTGCGTCTGATCGAGATCGAGCGTGATCATCTGGGCGACTTACCGCGTGTGGTCGAACAACTGCACAAGCTGCCGCAGCGCTTTGTACTGTTCTGCGATGACCTGTCGTTCGAGTCGGGCGAGGGCGATTATCGCGTACTGAAAAGTGTGCTCGACGGCTCGCTGGAGCAGGCACCGGACAACGTGCTGCTGTACGCGACCTCCAACCGTCGTCACCTGGTGCCCGAGAAGGAAAGTGACAACGTTGACTGGAAGCACGTTGACGGCGAACTGCACCCCAGTGAGGCCGTCGAAGACAAGATCGCCTTGTCTGACCGGTTCGGGCTGTGGCTGTCGTTTTATCCGTTCACTCAGGAACATTATCTGAACGTGGTTGAACACTGGATCACGCAATTGGCGCAAAAAGCCGGATTGCAGTGGCAGCGTGACGAAAACCTGGAAAAAGCCGCGATTCGCTGGGCAACCGCGCGCGGCAATCGCAACGGCCGCTGCGCCTATCAATTTGCACGTTACTGGGTAGGACTTGAATTGTTGGAGCAACACACATGATTGATTTGCAAAACACCGGTGCGGGCCTGGACGGCTACGGTCTGTTGGCCGCCCAGCTCGAAGCCCTGCTGGCCGACGAGCGCGATTTCATCGCCAATGCGGCGCAGTTCTCGGCGTTTCTCTATACCCAGCTCGACGATCTGAACTGGGCGGGCTTTTACCTCAATCGCAATGAAGAGCTGGTACTGGGGCCCTTTCAGGGGCAGATCGCCTGCGTGCGCATTCCTTTCGGTCGCGGCGTTTGCGGGGCGGCCGCGCAGAGTCGGCAAACCCAGCGCGTTGAGGACGTTCACGAGTTTCCCGGACACATTGCCTGCGACAGCGCATCGAACAGCGAGTTGGTGGTGCCATTGATCAAGGACGGGCGTCTGATCGGCGTTCTGGACCTGGACAGTCCAAGCGTGGGGCGTTTCAAGGAGGGGGATCAGGCAGGGATCGAGCGTCTCGCGGCTATCTTTCTGGCATCGACCGACTGCTGAGCCAGTCGGCCTGCCGCTGCCGGAGCACAGTTCCGGCAGCGGCGGGGCAGTCATCAATCGTAGATGACTTTCTTCTTCCATTCCGACTCGGTGTCGTCCTGCTTCAGGCCTTCGGTCAGTGCGTTGTCGTCGTCTTCGGTCGGTGCGGTGTTGGTCAGCACTACCGAGTTGGCACGGGCCAGTTGTTTTTCCATCGCCAGCAGCTGCTGTTGATAAGTAACCGGGTCCGGCTGGTTGCGTAAATACTGTACGCCGCGCTCGAACGCCAGACGTGCCTGGCCTGGCTGATCCTGAGAAAGTGCGGTCTGGCCAAGGTTGTTGAAGAACTCGATGTGCAGATTGACCAGAATCGTGCGGATTTCACGGATCCAGTGTTTCGCTTCGCTGGTCTGCAGGAAACCGTCATGTGCAGCGCGCGTCACCTGACCGTGCAGGGCTTCCAGCAGAAAACGCACGTCCTTGGCCTTGGCTTCGGTCTGGATCGGTGTGACCGGGTTGGGTATGTCGATGCCTTCGCCCTTGGCAATCTGCTGTTCCAGTTCGCCGATGCGGTGCTTGAGCTGAGCGTTGCCTTTCTCCATGTTCAGCATGCGCTGTACAACGTTCAGCTCCAGCCGCGTCAGCAACAGCTTCAAGGCGGGTGACATCAGCTGACCCGGGAACACTTCGGTGATCTCGCTGCAGCGACGCAGGCGATCCCCGAGTTCGACCTTGGTGCGAGCCTTCTCCAGTTTGCCGTTTTCAGCGACGTGATTCAGGTAGCCGATCGCGATGAGCAGTGCGATACCTGCTACTACCATCAGCGTGATCATGAGTGGAGTCACTGTGCAAACCTCATTCGTTCAATTAGTTTTAGTGCGAGTGTAGTGGCTAAGCACTACTGCGCATAGATGTCCCTCTCGGAGTTTGTCGGCATCTCTTCTATATAGATTAGGGGAGATTGATCAGCCGGGCGCCTGGCGACAGCCGGTCAGCGTCAGAACGGCATCGAAGTTATTGATTTCAATAAATTTTCACATGGGGGTTGACGACCCCTCAATCCATCCATAGAATGCGCGCCACTTACAGCGTAAAGCACACAGCGTAGCGCAAATAAGTAGTGAATGTTGTACGTGTGTCCCCTTCGTCTAGTGGCCTAGGACACCGCCCTTTCACGGCGGTAACAGGGGTTCGAGTCCCCTAGGGGACGCCATTGCGGGAATAGCTCAGTTGGTAGAGCACGACCTTGCCAAGGTCGGGGTCGCGAGTTCGAGTCTCGTTTCCCGCTCCAATTTTAAGCAGCTTTGCCTTAGGGCAGGGTTGAGTGAAACCAGAACACGTCTTCGGATGATGTCTGGAACTGAAACACACACCATTGTGTTTCAGGCAGTGTCCCCTTCGTCTAGTGGCCTAGGACACCGCCCTTTCACGGCGGTAACAGGGGTTCGAGTCCCCTAGGGGACGCCATATTGCGGGAATAGCTCAGTTGGTAGAGCACGACCTTGCCAAGGTCGGGGTCGCGAGTTCGAGTCTCGTTTCCCGCTCCAAATTCACAAAAACGCCGCTCAACAGAGCGGCGTTTTTGTTTGTGCGTTTTAAGCCAGATGTTTTAACGTTATATAAAGGAACGCCACTCTAAGAGCGGCGTTTTTTCATTTCAGGCTCGAGGCATCTGCGGCAATTCGTTTGCGCGCATGTCGAACACCAACACCTCTGCGTCAACCCCTGCGCTCAGGCTCAGAATCTGTTCGTCGCGTACACGCACGCCATCCCCTTCACCCAGTTGCTCGCCGTTGAGCACCACACTGCCACGGGCAACGTGTACGTAGGCATAGCGGTTGGCTGCCAGCTTCAGGGTCGCGCTTTCATCGCCATCGAACAGACCGGCATACACTCGAGCGTCCTGGCGCACCTTGAGCGCACCGTTCTCGCCTTCGGGCGAAATGATCAGCTGCAAGCGGCCGCGTTTCTGCTCCGGGCTGAAATGCCTCTCCTGATAGTCGGGCGCCGCGCCTGCAACATTCGGCACGATCCAGATCTGCAGAAAATGCACGCCCTCGGTCTGCGAATGGTTGAACTCGCTGTGTGCCACACCCGTGCCGGCGCTCATCAACTGCACGTCGCCAGGGCGAATCACCGAGCCAGTGCCCAGTGTATCCTTGTGTTCCAGCGCGCCTTCCAGCACATAGGAAAAGATCTCCATGTCCCGGTGAGGATGCTGACCGAAGCCTTTGCCTGCACTGACACGGTCGTCGTTGATCACCAGCAGGTCGGAAAAACCCTGTTCCTGCGGATTGCGATAGCCGGCAAAGGAAAAGGTGTGAAAGGATTTCAACCAGCCGTGGTCGGCTGCACCACGATCAGAGGCTTTGCGAAGAGTCAGCATGATTCTTTCTCCATCTATCGACGCTGCACATTCAGCAATCGATCACGTAGGAGCAAGAGTACGGCTTATCGACTGTCGCAATAAGTAGCTGAAATATGAATAACTGTCTCGCTGAGGTTGACAGTACCCAGCGCTGCGTTACGCTCTGTCGAACGCCATTAGCGCTTGATCAGGTCGCAACATATGAACCCTTTCGAAGACATGCGCATGTTCTGCCAGGTGATGGAGTCAGGCAGCCTGACCGCCGCGTCCGACAAGCTGGGCCTGTCCAAGCAGTTTGTCAGCCGGCGCCTGATGCAACTGGAGGAGCGGCTGGGCGTACGCCTGCTCAACCGTTCGACGCGACGTCTGGATGTCACGCCGTTGGGGCAGAGTTACTACGAATCCGCCCTGCGCCTGCTGGCCGAGCTGGAACAGGTGGAGCAGGGCATCGCCGGGCAGAACAACGAACCGCGTGGCACCTTGCGCGTGAGTGCGCCGCTGTCGTTTGCCGTTACGCACCTGGCGTGCCTGCTACCGCTGTTTTTGCAGCGCTATCGCGACGTGGCGGTGGAAGTGGACCTGAGTGATCGTCCGGTGGATGTGATCAGCGAAGGCTACGACGTGGTGCTGCGTATCGGGGTGCTGGAAGATTCCAGCCTGATCGCCCGGCGCATTGCCTCGATCGACCGGGTGTATTGCGCCAGTCCGGCGTACCTGGCCGAGCGCGGCACACCACAAAGGCCCGAAGACCTGCACACCCATGATTGCCTGCCCTATGGCCACAGCCGTCAGGCGCAATGGCGTTTTCAGGGGCACGACAAGCCTTTGACCCTCAATGTCAGCGGGCGCATGCGTGCCAATAATGGCGAGTTGCTGAGGGAATCGGCGATTGCCGGGCTGGGCGTCACCTATTTGCCGACCTTCATTGTTGGCGCGGCGTTGCGCGACGGCAGCCTGGTGCGGGTGCTGGATGAGCTGCGCCCCGAGCCCTTGACGCTGTCAGCGGTTTACCCGCAACACCGTCAGGCGTCGCGACCGGTGCAGGCATTCATCGAGTTCCTGCGCGAGCGTCTGGAGTCAGGCATTGAGCTGAATGATCGGCAAGCTTGAAGCAGGCTGGCGGCCGATCTGTTGATGATTAGTTTGCATCTTAGGCTAGAACAAAAATGAATTTAGCTAATTTTTGTTCGGGTGTTAGGGTCGTTGCCGATCATTTCGATTTGCCCAATGCCTGTGGAGAACATACCTGTGCCAACGACCCTCGTCCTTTGGAGCCAACGCTTGCTGAAGGGGCTGGCGCTGGGCCTTGTGGCCTCGCTCAATACCCAGGCGGCCAATCTGATCGTCGGCGATCAGAGCTACAGCGCGCGTACCGTGATGGAAGCTGCCGGGGTGCTTGAGAATTTGCCTTACGAACTGGAATGGAAGCAGTTCACCGCAGGCTCGCCGGTCGCCGAGGCCTTGAACGTCGGCAGCCTGGACATCGGCTTGCTGGGTGATTCGCCTGCGCTCTTCATGGGCGCGCTGGGCGCTCCGATCAAGGTGATCGGAGTGTCACGGCAGAACCTCGACGGCGTTGCCATCGTTGTGCGCAAGGACTCGCCGATCAAGACCGTGGCGGATCTGGCGGGCAAGAAAGTCGCCATCTGGAAAGGTTCGTTCAGCCAGCAACTGATGCTCACTGCACTGGACAAGGCAAGTGTCGCCCGCGATGCCGTTGAATATCGCTACCTCAGCGCACTGGATTCCTCCCACGCGCTGGATGGCGGCTCGGTGGATGCGATTGCCACCTGGGAACCCTATGTGACTCAACAGGAGCGGCAGGGCGCGCGGATTATCGCCACTGCCGAGGGCTTGATTCCTGCGCAAAGCTTCATCGTCGCCAACGATCAGGCGATCAAGGACAAGCGTGCGCAGATCAGTGATTTCCTGCAGCGCCTGCAGGCCGCCCGCGCCTGGTCGGTCAGCGATCCGCAGCACAATGAACGCTATGCCAACGCCTGGGCCGCGCTGACCAAGGCCGATGCCGAGGTGGCTCGGCGCTGGTTCTCCCGTGCTCAGGTGGTGGTCGTGCCGATCACTGCACAAGTAGTTGCCGGTGCGCAGCAGGCCATCGATTTTTTCAACAACGCGGGGCTCACCAAGCGTTATCCTGCTGCCAGCGTGTTTGACGAGTCGTTCAGTGCAGCACTGGCCGATCAGGCGCAGGCCGCGCGCTGACCGAGCGCCTGCCACTGCGCTTATCCGGGGGCCTTCACCATGAGTTTCACATCACTGCATTGGGGCGCTTATCGTCCACAAGTCGAGGACGGCAAGTTGGCCGGGCTGCTGCCCGCAGAATGGGACAAGGACCCTTCTCCGATAGGCGATTCGGTTGCCGACGCCATTACCTCACCGACCCGCATCAGGCGCCCGGCGATACGCCGCAGTTTTCTTCAGCAGGCCGGTGGACGACCCGATCTGCGTGGTCAGGAGCCGTTTGTCGAGGTCTCCTGGGACGTCGCGCTGGATCTGGTCGCCAGCGAGTTGCAGCGAGTCAGGCACGAACACGGCAATCAGGCTATTTTTGGCGGCAGCTACGGCTGGGGCAGCGCGGGGCGCTTTCATCACGCACAAAGCCAGTTGCATCGCTTCCTCAACTGCATCGGCGGTTATGTGTTCAGCACCGACAGCTACAGCCTGGGTGCCGGGCGGGTGCTGATGCCGCACATCGTCGGCAACATGGACTGGCTGCTGGCGGCGCATACCTCGTGGAAGAACCTGGCCGAGCATTGTGAGCTGTTCGTCGCGTTCGGTGGCTTGCCCGCCAAGAATGCGCAGACCAGCCCCGGCGGTGCCAGCGACCATCTGTTGGGCGACGCGCTGCGACGCATGTCCGCCGCGGGCGTGCAGTTCGTCAATGTCAGCCCGCTGCGTGACGATCTGGTTGGCCCGACGCATAACCAGTGGCTGGCGGTACGTCCCGGCAGCGACACGGCGTTGATGATGGCGCTGTCCTGGGTGTTGATCAGCGAAGGGCTGCACAACGAGGATTTCGTCCAGCGCTATACCGTGGGCTATGAGCGTTTTCGCGATTATCTGCTGGGCCACACCGATGGCCAGCCGAAAGACCCGCGCTGGGCCGAGGCGTTGACCGATATTCCTGCGCAGCAGATTGTCGAGCTGGCACGACGCATGGCCAGCAAGCGCACCATGATCAACGTCGCCTATTCATTGCAGCGCTCGATACACGGCGAGCAACCCTTCTGGATGACGGTGACCCTGGCCGCGCTGTTGGGGCAGATCGGTTTGCCCGGTGCTGGTTTCGGCCTGGGGTATGGTTGCATGAACAACACCGGCAGTGGCCGCAAGGCGTTCTCGGGGCCGCGCTTTTCCCAAGGCAGCAACCCGGTCACGGACTTCATTCCGGTCGCGCGGGTGACGGATATGCTGCTCAATCCCGGCACACCCTTCGATTACAACGGACAGCAGCGCACGTACCCGGACATTCGCCTGGTGTACTGGGCGGGTGGCAATATCTTTCACCACCATCAGGACCTCAATCGGCTGCTGGAGGCGTGGCAGCGGCCGCAAACCATCATCGTTCACGAACAGTTCTGGACCGCCCAGGCGCGCTATGCCGACATCGTACTGCCGGCCACCACGGCTCTGGAGCGCAATGACATCGGCAGTTCGGCCTCCGACCGCTTCATGATCGCCATGCAGCAGGCGATCGAGCCAGTGGGCGAATCGCGTGACGACTACTCGATCCTGGCCGCGCTGTCCGAGCGACTGGGGGTGGCACAGGCGTTTACCGAAGGCCGGGATGCCCAGGAATGGCTGCACTTTATCTATGACGAGTCTCGGCAACGGGCCGAAACGTTTGGCATCACCCTGCCGGAGTTCGAGCAGTTCTGGCGTGACGGTGTACTGGAAATAGACTACCCGCACACCGACAACATACTGCTCGAATCCTTTCGCCAAGACCCAGACGCGCATCCGTTGCCGACACCGTCCGGGCGCATCGAAATTTTCTCCAAGCGCATCGCAGGCTTTGGCTATGCCGATTGCCCCGGTCACCCGGTGTGGCTGGAGAAGCCTCGGCCAACCCACGCGCTGCACTTGCTGTCCAACCAACCTAAAACCCGTCTGCACAGCCAGTACGACCACGGCAGCTACAGTCGCTCCTCGAAAATTCAGGCGCGCGAGCCGCTGACCCTTAATCCGCTGGATGCTCGCGCACGTGGACTGGTCGATGGCGATGTGGTCAAGGTGTTCAACGAGCGGGGCGCGTTTCTGGCCGGGGTGATCGTCTCGGACGGCATTCGCCCCGGCGTAGTGCAGATTGCCACCGGGGCCTGGTTCGACCCGCTGGTGCACGGCGAACGGGGCAGCCTGGAAAAACACGGCAACCCGAATGTGATCACCGAAGATGTAGGCGCCTCCAGCCTGTCACAGGGCTGTGCAGCGCAGACGGCATCGGTGGACATCGTCAAATGGGACCAGGATCTGCCGCCGGTGACGGCGTTCGAACCGCCGTCACTGCTCTGACAGGGGGTTAATGGTCTTTGCTGCGCGCCGCAAAGGCCGCCTTGCCCACGCCCGTCAGTACTGCGTCGTTCTGGGGGGTGTGCACCCGACCGCACAGGACGTTGCGGTAGTGGCGCTGCAACGGGTTGCTGCGTGACAGTCCCGGATTCCCCGAAGCCTCGATGGCCAGCTCTACCGCGCGGATGGCGTTGCCGGTTACCAGGTATTTGATCTGCCCGGCGTGCTGGCCAGGTGTGTGCCCGTGGGCAGCCGATTGCAACAGGCTGCGATTGGCGAACAGCAGGGTATCGATCTGCCCGACGGTTTCCTGAAAGCGCGGCAAGGTCGACAGCGACGCGCCGAGGTTGGAGGGCGTGCGCTGTTCCAGCCAGTGCACCAGCCAGTCGCGGGCGGATTGAGCGATGCCGTCGTAGACCGACGACAGCAGCACCGACATCCACAGCAGGCCCGATCCATCCAGTTCGGATTGTGGGGCGCTCCACGGGCTGACGCTGACGGCGTGATCAAGTGGCACCAGCACGTTGTCGAATCTGACTTCGTGGCTGCTGGAGGCGCGCATGCCCAGATGGTCCCAGTCCTCAATGACGGTGATGCCCGGCGTGTCCTTGTGGACCAGCCAGCTGCCCACCAGCGGGTCATCGTCATCGCTGCGCGCCCACACGGCAAACCAGGTCAGACCGTGGCTGCCGGTGGAGTAGATCTTGCTGCCGCTGATGCGCCAGCCTTGAGCGGTGCGGCGCGCGATGGTGCCTGGCAGGCCACCCCGCGCGGGCGTTCCCAGATCGGGCTCGACGCGCAGAGCGTTGATCAACGCGCCCTCGCGCACGGCTTGTTCGGCCACTTGCACGCGCAGATGGCTTGGCCAGTTGCGGTTCTCCTGCAGCCTTGAATGCTGCAGGTATTGCATGACCAGAATCAGCGCCGTCGACGGCTCTCCCCTGGCCACCGCACTGATCACCTGTTGAGCACGGGGCAAGTCGGCACCGCCGCCGCCCAGTTCGGTCGGAACGGTCAGGCCAAGCAGGCCGTGAGCGTGCAGCAACTGGAAGTTGGCATGGGGAAATTGCGCGCTGATGTCGTATTGCTCGGCGGTTTCGGCCAGTGCTGCGGTCAGTTCCGCCAGCCGTTTGCTGAAGTCCTCGTCGGACTCGGGCGCGTTATACAACTGGCGCGGGATAGGGCGCAGGGGCGAGAGTGTCATGCGGTGTCCTTGTCGCAGCGTTTATGGGGCGGTGGCCTGCGCGATCTGCGCGCGCGATGCGTTGAAGCTTTTGTCGAAGCCTGTCGAAACGTCGATCCGTTTGCTCAGGATGCCTTCAGCCAGGTAAGTGTTGGCCGTGTTTTGCAGGCCCTGGACAATCTGATCGTCAATCGGCGTACGTTGCATTTTCGTCGCCTTGGCTACCGCCAGATGCACCGCCAAGGGCAGGCCGGTGACTTTCGCCTGGGCCGCTGCGTACTCCTCGGGATGGGCGTTGGACCAATTGAAGGCGCGTTCCACACGCGCAACGAAATCGTCCAGTTGCGCGCGCTTGCCTTCGATGGCCTTGCTGGTTGCGGCAAGGTAGAGGTGGTTGCTCAGCAGTTCGCTGCCGCTGACCAGCACCCGCGCGTCGCTTTGCGTGATGGAGATCGTGGTGTACGGGTCCCAGGTCGCCCAGGCGTCCGCATCGCCACTGTCCAGCAGCAGACGCGATTCACTGGGTAGCAGATTGATGAAAGTGACGTCACTGGTTTTCAGCCCGGCCTCATGCAGGGCGCGGATCGCCAGATAATGGCCGATGGAACCGCGTCCGGTAACGATGCGTTTGCCCTTGAGGTCGGCAACGGTCTTGATCGGCGAGTCCTTGGGCACCAGCACAGCGGTGGTGAAGCGGCCCCGGGCATGGGTGATGCTGACCACTTTCAAGGGTGCACCCGCGCCCAGAGCGAATACATAAGGCGCATCACCCAGCGCACCGATATCCACCGCGCCCGCATTCAGTGCCTCTCCCAGCGGGGCTGCCGAGGGGAATTCGGAAAACTGGATCTCGTAAGGCACGTCTTTGAGCTCTCCGGAGACCTGCAGCAGGATTTTCAGCAGCGACTTCTGATTGGCGACCAGCAGCGGCGCCTGCTCGGCAGCCAGCACCTGCTGACCTGCCAGCAGGCTGAGCAGTGCGCCCAGCAGCAGGCTTTTAAAGGGGCGGGCGGATTTGAAAAAAGGCAGCATCGAGGTGTTTCTCCATTGAGTTGATTGGTCGTCCAGACACCCATCGTTCCTCACGCAGAGCATTGGCACGATGGTCGTTTGTCCGCTCAAATCACATAAAACCCGTGTGTGCCGTCACGTCCCAGCTGCTCCACCAGGCCGAATTCCCAGTCCAGATACGCCTGCATGGCTTCGCGCGGTGCGTCGGTGCCTTCGTACGGGCGGCGGTAGCGATCGATGCGTGGCGAGGCCAGTCGGCTTTCGCCGTGTTCCAGCGGCAGACCGGCCTTGATCCAGCTGGCGGTGCCGCCTTCGAGCAGAAACACCGGCTTGTCGGTCAACGCTTCGAGGTCGGCTACGGCAAAGCGCGCCAGACGGCTGCTGCCGCAGGTCAGAACATAACGGTCAGCGGGTGGCAGCTTGCCCAGCGCCTGTTTGAGGTCGGCGCGCAAGGTCCACCAGGCACCGGGAATGTGCTGTTTGACATAGTTGGCGCTGGCGGTGAAATCCAGCACCGCCACGTTGACCTGTGTCTGCCAGTGGGCGAGGGTCTCGACGCTGATCGCCTCCACCTGCGGTGGCGTCGGGAAGGGCGCGTCCCAGTCGCCCTGTTCGCTGAAGTCTGCTGCATCCAGGTCATCGAGCACCGACACGTCCCAACCCAATTGCGCCAGCCAGGACGCCGACATGTTGGCGCGTACGCCGTCGTCGTCCAGTAGAGCGATTCGCGCACCGCGGACGCTGGCGAAATGATCGGTTTCCTGCACCAGTTGCCCGCCCGGTGTAGAGCGCGCGCCGGGCAGATGGCCTTTGGCAAACTCTTCCGGGGTGCGGACATCGAACAGGTAAGTGGTGCGTGACGCATCGGCGTGCCAGGTTTGCAGATCAGCACGGCTGGCACGTTTGACGCTGGCGCGATCGGCCACTTTGCGTGCATCGGCACTGGCGGTTTCGCGGGTCTCTTCACTGACTGCCGCAAAGCGCCGGTTCTGGCCATGGTCCAGCGTCTGGCCGGCCAACAGCCAGCCAATCGTGCCATTGCGCAGCGCGTTGATCGGGTTGGGCAGGCCCGCGTTGACCAGTGACTGGGTGCCGATGATGCTGCGCGTGCGACCGGCACAATTGACGATGATTCGAGTAGTGGGATCCGGTGCCAGCTCACGTGCCCGCAGCACCAGTTCGGCGCCCGGTACGCTGATGCCGCCAGGAATGCTCATGGTCTGGTATTCGTCATAGCGCCGGGCATCGAGCACCACCACGTCGGCATTGCTGTCGAGCAGGCGCTTGACCTCTTCTGCGGCCAGCGACGGGGTGGCGCGGTGATGCTCCACCAGCTCGCCAAACGCCTTGCTCGGCACATTCACGTCGATGAACAGTTCGCCGCCAGCCGTGCGCCAGCCCTGCAGGCCGCCGTCGAGCAGCTTCACGTTGCTGTAGCCCAGTGTCTGCAGGCGTTGCAGGGCGACCTGCGCCAAGCCTTCGCCATCGTCGTACAGGGTCACGGCAGTGTCGCGTCGCGGAATGCGGGAGAAAACCTCCAGCTCCAGCTTCGACAGCGGGATGTTCACGGCAAACAGTGGATGAGCCTGGGCAAAGGGGGCCTCTTCGCGGACATCTACCAAGGCCAGCTCCTGGCGGTCCAGCAAGGCCTGGCGAATATCGGCGAATGATCGGGTGGCAGATGTGGTCATGGGGTCGGGCTCCCTGTTGGCTGATCCTGATGGGCAGTGGCTGCGGCGTTCGAATAGCCGGAAATGAACAGTTTTTCGGTGCCGTCGAGGTCATAGACCGCACGCTTCACGGTGCCGATATCGGCGCCGTAAACGTGGATGCTGATCGACACCTGATCGCTGAAGGCGTTGCTGACCTGATGAACATCGTTGCTGTGCGGTGACAGCGCCTCGACCTGGCCGGGTTGCATGCGAATCGCCGGGCCGCTGGTTTCCAGGCGTCCTTGCGCGTTGCGAAGGTAACCCTGGGAATCTTCCGCGCCGCGCAACATGCCGATCAGCCCCCACACGCGATGGTCGTGAATCGGCGTGCGTTGCCCTGGCCCCCAGACGAAACTGACTACCGAAAAGCGCTGCTGTGGATCGACATGCAGCAAAAATTGCTGGTAGCGATTGGCATCGGGTACGGCGAACTCTTCTGCCAGCCAGTCATCGTGGCTGACCAGTTGCGCCAGCAGCTTGCCGCCGCGGCGCAACAGATCGCCTTCGTGCGGTTCGCTGCCAAGCAGTTCGGTGAGTGCATCGATAAAGGCCCCGAGTCGTTCCGGGTGTCGGTTCTGAGTCATGTCCATTTCCAGATCAAGGTCGGGCAATGGTTTGATATAAGCATAATATGGATATTTAATATGCTATTTTTTAATGATTAGGTTATAACGAAAACGTCTTTTACTTCTTTGTGGTAATCCGCGAAATCTACGCTCGGGCTATCCATGAGCGCCTGCTGGTACTATGCTTTTTGCCTATGTTTAATCTCTTCTTTATGTGCGGTCCGAATGAAAATTGATGATATCGATGCGTTCGTTGCAGTCATCCGCTGCCAGTCGATCAGCCACGCCGCTGAATCGCTGGACCTGACCCAGCCCGCCATCACGCGCCGGGTGCAGAATTTCGAGCAAGCCCTCGGGGTCGAGCTGTTCGACCGCAATACCAAGCCGCTCAAGCCGACTCCGATGGGTCTTCAGGTGTACCAGAAGTGCCTGGCGATTCTGCGCGAGATGGATTCGTTGCGCGAGCTGGTGGCCAGTGACACGCCGCCCAGCGGTCTGCTGCGTCTGGGCGTGCCACAAACCATCGGTGACGTGGTGCTGCTCGATGCGCTCAGGCAGTTGCGTGGGGAATTTCCCGACCTGCGTGCTCAGGTCAGCACCGGTTGGGGCAGCCACCTGATCGGCAAGATCGAAAACGGCGAGCTGGATGCGGCGGCTGCACTGTTTCCGGCAGGCAAGATATTTCCGGACAACATCATTGGTCAGTCGATTGGCAAGATGGAGCTGGTGGTGGTCTGCGCCAAGGGCCTGGTGCCGAAAAAGCCCGGCAAGCTGGCAGACTGTTATGAGCAGGGCTGGGTGCTGAATCCGGACGGTTGCGGCTTTCGTGCAGGTTTGCAGCGCACGCTGACCGATCAGGGCCTGAGCATGAAGGTCAATCTGGAAACCTTCGGCACCGAGCTGCAACTGGGGCTGGTGGCCGATGGCATGGGGCTTGGCCTGGTGCCCAGGCCGTTGCTGGAACGAAGCGCGCACCGCGAGCAGTTGGTGGCGTTGCCGCTCAAGGACTTCAAGCCGGTGATGGACTTGTGGCTGTTCTACCCGCGCTTCCTGGGTAACCTGCAAGCGCCGGTCGAAGCCTTTGGCGCACTGGTGGCCCGGTCGCTCAAGCCGGTCTCGGCCGCCGCCTGAACACCGCATCGCGGGAAGGCGGTCTGGCGCTGGGCGTCAGACCGGCCCGCAGGATATAGGTTGAATCAGGCGACCTGTTCACGAGCCTGCTGTTCACGCTGCGCCACCAATGCGCGAGTCAGCGGGATCAGCTTCTTGCCGTAGTCGATGGCATCTTCCAATGGATCGAAGCCGCGAATCAGGAAAGTGGTAATCCCCAGATCGTAGTAATCCAGCAGCGCTTCAGCGACCTGTTCCGGGGTACCGACCAGCGAGGTCGAGTTGCCCTGTGCGCCGAGCAGGCCGGCGATGCCTGTCCACAGGCGCTTGTCCAGGCGCGATCCTTGTGCTGCGGCGGCCAGCAGGCGGCGTGATCCTTCATTCGGCGGTTCGCGACGTACGAAGCCATTGCGGTCTGCCAGGGCCTTGGCCTTTTCCAGAATACTGTCGGCACGTGCCCAGGCCTGTTCCTCGGTCTCGGCCAGAATCGGACGCAATGACAGGCTGAAACGAATGGTCCGCCCATGTCTGGCGGCTTCGGCGCGAACCTGTTTCACCACGTCACGCACCTGTTCGTATGTCTCGCCCCACAACGCATAGACATCGGCGTGTTTGCCGGCCACAGCAATTGCCGCTGCCGAGGAACCGCCGAAGTACAGAGGGATATGTGGCTGCTGCGGGGATTTGACCAGTGAGTGCGCACCCTCGAACTGATAGTAGGTGCCGTTATGATCGAACGGCTTGTCGCTGGTCCATTCCTGACGCACCACGCTGAGGTACTCGTCGCTGCGTGCGTAGCGTTCGTCCTTGCCGATGTGGCTGCCGTCGGCACGCAGTTCCTTGTCGTCACCGCCGGTGATGATATGCACGGCAGTGCGCCCGCCATTGAACACGTCCAGCGTCGCGAACTGCCGTGCCGCCACTGTAGGGGCGATGAAGCCCGGGCGATGGGCGACCAGGAACTTCAGTCTGGTGGTGACGCTGGCGGCATGCGCTGCGACCAGCGTGCTGTCCGGGCTGTTGGAGTGGTAGGCGATCAGTGCGCGATCAAAACCGGCATCTTCATGAGCCTTGGCCACGGTCTTCACGTAGTCGGGCTGGATGGTCGCGCCGCTGCGCGGGTGGATTTCAGAACCGGGTTGCGTGGCGATATAGCCAATGAATTCGATGCTCATGAAAACTCCTGCCAATGGTTGAGGTCCGTTCGACCTTGTCGAGAGGCACCATAAAGGCAAGGAGCAGACGCTGTGAAATTCGATTTCGGTCTAAGTTAATTATAAAAAATATGCATTATCGTATCGGTTGGTGATCAAATATTTTAACTATTAGCTTAGGTCTAAATCGAATTTCACGTGGCGTTCTTATGCTCATAACATGGCCTTCATAATGCATCGGGTGCGCCTTGCCCGATTTGTCCAGGAAGGATGTACCCATGTCTGACACAACACTCATCCCCGCGGAACCCGGTTTTCTGGTGGTCAATAAACCCGCACAGGGCCGCGCCTCGCAACCGGGTCGCCCGCGCTGGCAAGTGCCGGGCTCTGTCTTGCGCCTGCTCAGCCCGCTGGCGCTGTTGCTGCTCTGGGAACTGGCCTCACACACCGGGCTGCTGCCAGTCCGCGTGATTGCCGCGCCGTCGCAGATCGGCGGTACGCTCTGGTCGATGATCGTCTCGGGCGAACTGGCTCACCACTTGTGGGTTTCATTGCAACGGGCGCTGTTGGGCTTGAGCATCGGCGTCAGTATTGGCGTGGTGGCTGCGCTGGTGACCGGGCTTTCCCGACGCGGCGAAATCGTTCTCGACTCGCCCATGCAGATGATGCGCACCATTCCCTCGCTGGCACTGGTGCCACTGTTCATCCTCTGGTTCGGCATTGGCGAGTTCACCAAAGTGGCGCTGATCGTCATGGGCACCACCTTTCCGGTGTACCTGAACCTGTTCTCCGGCATCCGCAATATCGACCCGAAACTGATCGAGGCTGCCAACACGCTCGGGCTGAGCCGCCGCGAGCTGATCTGGCACGTCATCCTGCCCGGCTCGTTGCCTGCGTTTTTTGTCGGGCTGCGTTATTCACTGGGGATTTCGTGGCTGGCCCTGGTCTTTGTCGAGCAAATCAACACCACCGCTGGCATCGGTTATCTGGCCAGCGATGCGCGGGACTTTATGCGCACTGATGTAATCGTTATCTGCCTGTTGATCTACAGCGTCCTTGGCCTGGTGATCGACGGCATCATTCGTACGCTGGAGCGCTATGCGCTGGCCTGGCGGCCGACCTTCGTGAGGCATTGAAAACATGGCGACTCTCGATTTGCGCAACACTTCAACTGTCGCGCCCGAAGCAGGGCAGGCACCTGTGCAACTGCGCAACGTGGTGCGTCAGTTTGGCCGGCAACGGGTCATCGACGGGCTGAATCTGGACATTGCTCCAGGGGAATTTGTCGCCTTGCTCGGCGCCAGTGGCTCTGGCAAGACCACCTTGCTGCGCACCCTGGCCGGGCTGGACGAGATCGACAGTGGCGAACTGCGTGTGCCGGTGGCGCGGGCGGCGGTGTTTCAGGAGCCGCGCCTGATGCCGTGGAAAAGCGCATGGAAAAACGTGGTTCTCGGCCTGCGCATCAACGATGCCAAGGCTCGGGCCGAAGCGGCCTTGACCGAAGTTGGCCTGGCGCATCGGCTGAATGCCTTTCCGGCCACCTTGTCCGGTGGCGAAGCGCAGCGTGTGGCGCTGGCGCGGGGGCTGGTCCGTGAGCCAAAACTGTTGCTGCTCGACGAGCCTTTCGCTGCACTTGATGCCCTGACGCGCATTCGCATGCATCAGCTGATCATCGACCTGTGGCGCAAGCACACCCCGGCGGTGCTGTTGGTGACGCACGATGTCGATGAGGCGATCCTGCTCGCGGACCGGGTTATCGTGCTGGCCGATGGCAGGATTGCCGATGACATTCGCGTCGACCTGCCGCGCCAGCGTGACAGCGGGCAGGCCGGGTTCCAACTGATTCGCAGCCGCTTGCTGGGCTTGCTGGGCGTCAAGGTGCACGCGGCTGCCGATACTGCTCCGCAAGCGCCGGAACAGGACGTGACCCTCAGTGCACTGCGTCGCTTCGCCAACGCTCGTTGATTCGGCGCACGCTGCGTATCATGGTCGTCTGAATTTCCGAAGGGGACGCCCATGTCTGCCGAAAAACCTGAAGTCATCATCACTTATTGCATTCAATGCCAGTGGCTATTGCGCGCTGCCTGGCTGGCCCAGGAACTGCTGAGCACGTTCAGCGACGATCTGGGTAAAGTCTCGCTGCAGCCAGGCACCGGCGGCGTGTTCCACATTACCTGCGACGGCGTACAACTCTGGGAACGCAAGGCCGATGGCGGCTTTCCCGAAGCCAAAGTGCTCAAGCAGCGGCTGCGTGACCAGATCGACCCGGCCCGCGATCTGGGCCACAACGACCGCCATACTCCGGAAAGTGCTCAGTAATACAGGCGACTGTCACGACATCGCCACGCACGTGTCACATTCGGTTAACCGGCATGCTCCACTCTTCTGGAAACCCTGCCGGAGGTCGTCACATGACCAGTGCTCAGCTCGCCACACCCAGCCGCAAACAACGCGTGCGCACCTTGTGGATTTCCGACGTTCACCTGGGCACGCGCGATTGCCAGGCCGAGCACCTCTCCGCGTTTCTCAAGCGCTATCAGGCTGACAAGGTGTATCTGGTCGGCGACATCATCGATGGCTGGAAACTGCGCGGCGGCATGTACTGGCCACAAGCACACACCAACGTGATTCGCCGCTTGCTGACCATGAGCAAGCGCGGCACTGAAGTCATTTACGTCACCGGCAATCACGATGAATTCCTGCGCCGCTACTCCAAACTGGTGCTGGGCAACATTCAGCTGGTCGACGAAGTCGAACACGTGACGGCCGATGGACGTCGCTTCCTGGTCATTCACGGCGACCAGTTCGACGTGATCACCCGCTACCATCGCTGGCTGGCCTTTCTGGGCGACTCGGCCTATGAATTCACCCTGACCCTCAACCGCTGGCTCAACCACTGGCGCGCCAAGTACGGCTATGGCTACTGGTCGCTGTCGGCGTACCTCAAGCACAAGGTCAAGAGTGCGGTGAATTTCATCAGCGATTTCGAGGAGGCCATCGCCCATGAATGCGTGAAGCGCGGGCTGGACGGGGTGGTCTGTGGGCACATCCACCATGCGGAAATCCGTCAGGTGGGCGGCGTGGAATACCTCAACTGCGGCGACTGGGTCGAATCCTGTACCGCCCTGATCGAACACCTGGACGGCAACATCGAACTGTTCCGTCTGGCGGATGCGCATTTGAAGGCGCAACAGGTTGCGGTCGAGGAACCCGCCAGCGAAACGCTTGCCTGAAGCAAGCGGCCTAGAACGGCACCTTGCCCAGGAGCATGTCGCGGTACATCACGAAGTCGCCGAGCAGGCTGTAAAACGGATGCTTGAACGTGGCCGGACGATTCTTCTCGAAAAAGAAATGCCCGGCCCAGGCAAAGCCGTAACCCGCGACCGGCAACAGCCACAACAACCCCCAGCGGCCGCTGCCCACACCAAACGCCAGCAGGAAAATCACCAGCGATGTACCGACAAAATGCAGACGCCGACTGGTAGCGCTGCTGTGCTCGGCAAGATAGAAAGGATAGAACTCGGCAAAGCTCGAAAAACGCCTGATGGTATCCACGGTGCCTGTCCTCGTGTGGGTTCTTATTGTTATACACAAATTTAGCCGGCTGTCGTGCCGATGTGGAGTATTCGAGTCCTGCTCATGTTTACGACTATCGTGCCAATGCTCCGCGTGGGAACGATAAATCAAATGCCGTCTTCGCGAATAAGCGAAGCGTCGCTCGGTCCGCTCCGACGCCCAGCCAGACCTCAATGCCGCCAGAATGCCGGTACACAGAGCACCAGCACAGTAATGATTTCCAGACGGCCAAGCAGCATGCCGCCGGACAGAATCCATTTGGCCGCATCCGGCAGGGTAGAGAAGTTACCCGCTGGCCCGATGACCTCACCCAGCCCTGGGCCTAAACCCGATACCGTACTGGCCGCGCCGGTTAGCGCCGTCATCCAGTCCAGCCCGAGCAGCGACAGCATCAGCGCGATCAGACAGATAGTAATCGTAAAGAAAAACGAAAAGGTCAGGATCGAGCGCACGATCTCATCGTCCAGTCGATGGCCATTGTATTTCTGCTTCATCACCGCGCGCGGATGGATCAGTTGATTGAGGTTGGTCTTGAGCAGAATGTAGGCCACCTGAAAACGGAAGATCTTCACGCCGCCCGCTGTCGAGCCGGAACAGCCGCCGATAAAGCCCAGATAAAAGAACAGCATCAGCGAGAAATTGCCCCACAGGCTGTAGTCACCCAGTGCAAAACCCGTCGTCGTCACCACCGAGGTCACGTTCAGCGCGACATGGCGCAGCGCTTCGGTCCACGGCAGGTCCGTGGTGTTGGCGTACCAGACCGTCATGACCAGCCAGGTGATCAACAGCAGCCCGATCAGCCCCTGAACCTGCTCGTCCTTGATCAACGCCTTGCGATTGCCGCGCAGGGTGGCGACATACAGGGTAAAGGGCAGACTGCCGAGGATCATCACCACGATCGCCACCCAGTGCACCGCCGGTTGCGGCCATTTGGCCAGCGACTGGTCGGACGTGGAGAAGCCGCCGGTGGAAATCGCCGACATCGCATGGTTGATCGCGTCGAACAGACTCATGCCCGCCGCCCAGAAGGCCAGGCTGCCCAGCGCGGTAAAGCCGACGTAGGCGAGCACGATGAACTTGGCCACCATGTGCGAGCGGGGCATGACCTTTTCCGAGCGATCCGAGGACTCGGTCTGGAACAGACGCATGCCGCCGATGCGCAGCAAGGGCAGAATCGCCACGGCCATACCGATGAAGCCGATGCCGCCCAGCCAGTGCAGCATCGAACGCCAGATCAGAATGCCCGGTGACATGCTGTCCAGGTTGCTGAGTACTGTCGAACCGGTGGCCGTGATGCCGGACATGCTCTCGAAGAACGAGTCGGTGTAACTGATGTGCTGGGTCAGCAGAAAGGGCAGGGCGGCGAAAATGCACACCACAATCCAGCTGGAGACGGTCAGCATGTACATGTCCCGCGGGCGTAACTGAACGTTGTCGGGGCGTCCGGGCACCACCAGCGCCAGGCCGGCGATAAAGGTAATGGCGCTGGCCCACAGGAACTCGCGCAGGTCCTCGAAACGGTCGTAGATGACCAGCGTGGCCATGGGCACGATCATGGCGACAGCCAGGGTGATCAGGAAGATGCCGATAATGAAACCGATGATACGCAAGGTCGGCAACGACATGACAGGCTCTGGCTGGTGTGAGGAAAGGCGCCATTCTACCTGCGCTTGAGGGCATGTAAACCGGCGCCGCCGAGGACCGGCTGCAAGCGCAGAGGTAACGAATTGTCTGTCGCACTCGTTATTGACGCTAAACAGGCTCTAGAATGCTCGATCACTTTTCAAGGAGACAGTCCATGCAGGCGCTCGACGTTTTGCTCAATCGTGTATCGGTTCCACGACTGGTCGACCCGGCCCCGGACGCTGCGCAGCGGGAAATCCTGTTCGGTGCTGCATTGCGCGCGCCGGACCATGGACAGCTCAAGCCGTATCGTTTTCTGACGGTCGAAGGCGCGGCCCGTGACCGCATGGGCGAGATGCTGGCGCAGGCGCTGCAGGAGAGTGGCGCTGAAGTTACCCCGCAGGCGCTGGAAAAGGCCCGTCTTGGCCCATTGCGTGCACCCTTGGTGGTGGTCGTGATCGCGCGCTTGCAGGACCACTTCAAAGTCCCGCACTCGGAACAGCGGATCACCGCCGGATGCGCCGCACATGGCGTGTTGCTGGCAGCGTATGCACTGGGTATCGGTGCGGTCTGGAGGACTGGCGAGCTGTCCTATGCGCCTCAGGTGGCCAAGGGCTTCGGCCTTGAAGCCGGCGAAGAAGTGCTCGGCTTTCTGTACCTGGGCACCCCGCTGAACCCGCCGCGCGAAGCGCCAAAAGTCGATGTGGGCGGGTTTGTCAGCGAGTGGCAGGGCTGATCAGACAGACGATAAACTGAGCGGCTCTCTGGGCAGATCCAGCGTGGCGATAAACCCGCCTTCCGGGTGATTGCCCAGCATCAGGGTGCCGCCATGTCGCTCCGCTGCGCGTTTGGCGATCGCCAGCCCCAGGCCGTGACCGGGCGTGGTCTGGCCGGGGGCGCGGTAAAACGGCTCGCCCAGTTGTGCCAGATGTTCGTCGGCAACCCCCGGACCATGATCGCGGACGCTCAGACGGACGTGATCGCCGACCTGAGTGGCCTGCAGATCGATGCGCTGACCGGAGGGGTTGAAGCGCAGCGCGTTGCGCAGCAGGTTGTCCAGCGCACGTTCGATCATGTCCGGCCAGCCTTTGAACAGCAGGCTGTCCTGCACCTCGACGCGAATGTTCTGGTCGATACCATCCAGTTGGGTGTCGTTCTTCAGGCGCTGCAGCAGCGCTTCGAGGTCGACAGGCTCAGGGCCGCGAAGCTCGGCGTCGAGGCGCGCCAGGGCCAGGATCTCGCTGATCAGCGCCTCCAGCCGGTCACACTCACGGCCCAACCGTGGCCAGAGCTTTTCACGCTCGGCAGGCTCGGCACGTTCAGCCAGCGCCAGGGCGATGCGCAATCGGGCCAGCGGTGAGCGCAATTCATGAGACACATCGCGCAGCAACTGGCGCTGACTGCCGATCAGGCTTTGCAGGCGCGCGCCCATGCGGTTGAAGTCCTTGGCCAGCACGCCGAACTCGTCACGCCGGTTGGCCAGCTGTCCGAGGCTGTGCTGTTGATAGCTGGTTTGCCCCAGGTCGTGCACTGCACCGCGCAGGCGACTCAGCGGTCGTGTAATCGACAGCGTCACGAACAGGCTGAACAGGGTCAGCACCACCAGCGCAATGCCCAGCGCGCTCAGCGGCCACATCAGACTCTGACGGTGCCATTCGTCGAGCTCCGGGTGCGGAACGCGGTAGATGAACAGGTAGGTTTCGCCGGTCTTCGGGCTGCTGTACTCGGTGGCCAGACGGCGCCAGGGCAGTTTGCGCCCCTGATCGTCGTCTTCCCGCTGCCGCGCTTCCAGAGCTGCGGCGCGCGGCGGGAAGGTGCCACGCACCATCGGCTCGCCGCTGTCGCTGAGCACTTGTGTGTCGATACGATTGCGACGTTTGATGTCCTGAAGAAATTCCTGAGCGTTATCCGCGCCCTTGTCCTCGAAGCGTTGCGTCCACTGTTCGGGTAACGAGTTGAGCACCGGGTGACGACTGAGGATCCACGCATCCTGATTGAGCATGTGCCCCATGAGCACCGACAGGCCGCCTACCAGAGCGATGGCCAGCCAGAAGCTGGCCAGGATTCGCCAGAACAATGAACGCACGGGATTTCCTCGGTCTCAGTAAAAAAGCCCGGCATGCGCGTGCATGCCGGGTTGTGTTCAGCTCATCGGGCCGCGAGGCCTGATGGTTACAGCGTTTTTGCTGCTTTTGCCGCTTTCCAGGCCTTGAACTCGGCCCATTCGGCGCGACGCTCATCTTCTTTCTTCTTGATCTCGTCAAACAGCTTCTGCTGGTCAGGCCTCAGCAGTGCACGAACTTCGCTGTCGGTCTTGGAGCGTTTGGCTTCGATTTCGTCGTGCATTGCTTTCTGGTCGGCAGCAGGCATTTTTTCCAGGTAGCTTTGAGTGATTTCGCGACGCTCGTGCCGTTGCTCGCGCATCAAGCGTTCGATCTGCTGACGCTGTTCACGTGTCAGGTCCAGCTCGGCCATCGGTCCCATCGGGCCAGGGCCGCGATCCATACGTGGGCCAGGGCCAGGGCCGCGGTCATCGCGATCCATGTGCATGGCAGGTGCGTCAGCATCCGGGCCACCGGCAGGTGGCGCTGGTGGTGCGGCCATGGCAATGGTCGGCAGGGCAGTGGCAAACATCAAAGCGATCAGGGTCTTGCGCATTGTGTATCTCCTTGTCTCTAGTGCGGCTCGATGCCGATGAGCCCAGTTTAGGGAGATCAAGGTCAAGCGCAGTCAGCGCTTGGTAAAGCTTGTGTAAGGAGACCGTTGCAAGTTGTCAGCTTAAGGCTACACGCCAGAAGCGCCGGGCTTTCAACTTGCTGCGTCAGGCTTGCCACGTGAAGCGACTCAAAGCGCGTAGTAATAGCCGCGGCTGCGCAGCGCGACGATGCGTGGGCGGCCATCGGCGTGCGGGCCGATTTTCTTGCGCAGGTTGCTGACGTGCATGTCCAGACTGCGGTCGTACAGGGTCAGTTTGCGGCCCAGGGCCAGTTGCGCCAGTTCCTGCTTGTCCAGCGGTTCGCCGGGCTGGCGCATCAGCGCTTCCAGCAGGCGGCTTTCGGACACCGTGAGGGTCAGCTCCTTTTCGTCGACACTGACCACACCGCGCATCGGGCTGAAGGTCAGGTCGCCCAGTTCGAGCTGGCTGGATGATGCGACCGGATGACTGCGGCGCAGCACGGCGCGCAGTCGGGCAGTGAGTTCGCGAGGGTCGCAGGGCTTTGCCAGGTAATCGTCAGCGCCCAGTTCCAGACCCAGAATGCGGTCCAGCGGCTCGCCGCGTGCCGAGAGCATGACCACCGGCAGGTCGGGGTGGTCGGCACGTAATTGCTTGAGCAACTCCAGACCGCTGCCGTCAGGCAGCATCACGTCCAGCACCACGGCAGCGGGTGCGGCGTCGGCCAATGCCTGACGCGCGCTGGTCCCGTCGTGACAGGCGCGCACCTGAAAACCTTCCTGGCTCAGCCAACTGCTCAGCAGTTCGCACAGTTCCTGATCATCATCAATTAGTAACAGCTCGCTCATGACTCACTCAATTTAGCCACTGCCGACGTTGCCTACGCCAACCGCTGACCAATATACCGCACAGAAGGGCGAACATCGCAACGCCACCGCCTGCGATGAACCATTGTTGCTGCTCGGTCAGCAGGCGCGGGGGCGCTGCGGACAGTGCTTCTTTGAGCTGCAACTTGAGCTTTTGGTTCTCCTGACGCAAACGTGTCAGCAAGGCGTTGTTGCGTTCCGGATCGGCGTTCTGTAACTGCCGGGTCAATTCTTCGCGCTGCCGCTCGCTGTCCTTGAGACGCACCTGGAGGTCGGCCATCTGGCTGGCGGTGCCGGGCTGATGCAAAGGCTGTACTGCGCCACCTTCACCGACCGTCTCGGCGTTTACCTGCACACTCGCCGCCATCAATATCGCCAACAGACACCACGTCGCTGAACGCATCTGAACTCCCTTTTACCGAGCCGTGTAAATTCGCACATTGAGCAGGTTATCGGCAGGCAGGCGGGAATGATGAATGAAGGGCGGGAGGACGGCCCTGCTTCGCTGGAAGCAGGGCGTGCAGGTGTTGTCGGAGGGCGGGGATTAGGGCAGGACTTGCTTGAACGGCTTGACCACGACGTTGGCATAGACGCCAGCGGCAACAAATGGATCGGCTTCGGCCCACGTCTTGGCGGCGCTTTGCGATTCAAACTCGGCAACGATCAGGCTGCCGCTGAAACCGGCAGCGCCGGGGTCGTTGCTGTCGACTGCCGGGTGTGGACCGGCCAGCACCAGACGGCCTTCATCCTTGAGCGCGTTGAGGCGATCGAGGTGCGCCGGGCGAACGCTGAGGCGTTTTTCCAGCGAGTTTTCGACGTCGGTGGCGATGATTGCGTAGAGCATGTCAGTCCTCGGATTTGGTCGTATTGGGAGCGGTGTCGTGCAGGTGGCGTGACAGGTAGATTCCTTGGCCGACCAGGAAGATCAGGGTCATGCCCAGGCTGCCGAATACTTTGAAGTCGACCCAAAATTCCTGATAAGTGAAGGCCACATACAGGTTGGCTGCGCCACAGAACAGGAAGAATATGATCCAGGCGATGTTGAGCCGGGTCCAGATCGCTGCCGGCAGGGTCAGTGCATGACCCATGATGCGCTGGATAAGCGGACGGTCGCCGATGAAATGACTGCCGGCGAAGGCGACGGCAAACAGCCAGTTGACCACCGGGGCTTTCCATTTCAGGAAGGTTTCGCTGTGGAAGGCCAGGGTCAGGCTGCCGAACACCAGGCACGCCACCAGCGTGAGCCATTGGCTTTTTTCCAGCTTGCGTTGTTTGACGTAGAGAATGCCGTAGACCACCACCGAACTGATGATCAGCATCGCCGTTGCACTGAAAATGCCGCCTACCATATAGGTATTGCCGAGGATATCCACGGCACGCGGCTCGGTTTTGTAAACGATGAAGAACAGGAGCAGCGGGATGAAGTCGATGAATTGTTTCACAATGGCAGCCAGAAGCAGGATGTGGCGGCATAATAACAAACATCAATGAACACGAAAGCATCACTATGAATGTAGACCTGCACTGCCACAGCACCGCTTCCGACGGGGCGCTCTCGCCTGCGGCACTGGTTGCGCGTGCTCATGAAAACGGCGTGCGCGTCCTTTCGCTGACCGACCACGATACCCTCGAAGGGCTTGAAGAGGCCCGTGCGGCGGCGCATTCATTGGGTATGCAACTGGTCAACGGGGTGGAGCTGTCCTGCACCTGGGGCGGCGCGACCATCCATATTCTGGGTTACGGATTCGATACCCAGGCCCCGGCGCTGACCGAAGCCATCGGCCGTTTGCATGAAGGACGCTGGCTGCGTGCGGAAGAAATCAGCCGTAAATTGGCGATCAAAGGTATGCCTGGCGCGCTGGAAGGCGCTCGCGCGATTCAGCAGGAGCTGGGTGACAGCGGTAATGCGCCTGCGCGTCCGCACTTTGCCGACTTCATGGTGCGCTCGGGTTTCGTCAAGGATCGCGCCGAGGCATTTCGCAAATGGCTGGGGGCGGGCAAACTGGGCGATGTGAAGCAGCACTGGCCGACGCTGGAGGACACGGTCGCCACCTTGCGGGCGTCGGGTGCGTGGGTCAGCCTTGCGCATCCTTCACATTATGACTTTACCCGCAGCAAACGGCGTAAACTGGTCGGCGATTTCGTCCAGGCCGGTGGGCACGCCATAGAAGTGGTCAATGGCATGCAGCCTGCCGATCAGGTCGGAACCCTGGCCATCCTTGCACGCGAGTTCGGTCTGCTGGTCTCTGCTGGCAGCGACTTCCACGGTCCTGGCACCTGGGGCGAGATCGGTACTTATCGTCCCGTGCCTGAAGATCTACCGCCTTTGTGGTGCAGATTCAAACATGAACAGCCTACTGCCGCCGTCTGAACAGGAAGTAATCGTGAGTCAATTTTTCCAGGTCCATCCGGAAAACCCGCAGCCGCGCCTGATCAAACAGGCCGCTGAAATCATCAAGGCCGGCGGGCTGGTGGTGTACCCGACAGATTCGTCCTATGCACTGGGCTGCCAGATCGGTGACAAGAGCGCCATCGAGCGCATCCGCCGCCTGCGCCAGCTGGACGACAAGCACAACTTCACCCTGATGTGCTGCGACCTGTCGCAGCTGGGGCTGTTTGCCAAGGTCGACACCGGCGCGTTCCGTGCACTGAAGGCGCACACGCCCGGGCCGTACACCTTCATTCTCAATGCCACCCGTGAGGTGCCGCGCCTGGTGCTGCACCCCAAGCGCCGCACCATCGGCCTGCGGGTGCCAAGCCATCCCATCGCCCAGGCCCTGCTGGAGCAATTGGGTGAGCCGCTGATGAGCGTCAGCCTGATCATGCCGGGCGACAGCGTGCCGCTCAGCGATCCCTACGAGATGCGCCAGATTCTCGAGCATCAGGTCGACCTGATCATCGACGGCGGGATCGGCGGTATTTCGGCGTCCACGGTCATTAACCTGGCCGAGGGTGAACCTCAGGTCGTTCGGGTCGGCTGTGGTGATCCGACGCCGTTCGGTGAACGTGCCTGATGACAGCCGTCGAGGCAGTGGACAGCCAGGCAGACGCCCAGCAGGAACTGCCGTTCGCGCTGGTCTACGGGCGTGCTGTCACGCAGATGCCGCTCGACCTGTACATCCCGCCCGACGCGCTGGAGGTCTTTCTCGAAGCGTTCGAAGGCCCGCTTGACCTGCTGTTGTACCTGATCCGCAAACAGAACATCGACATCCTCGATATTCCCGTTGCCGAGATCACCAAGCAGTACATGGGTTACGTCGAGCTGATGAAAACCGTGCGCCTGGAGCTGGCTGCCGAGTATCTGGTCATGGCCGCCATGCTGGCCGAGATCAAATCGCGCATGCTGTTGCCGCGCTCGGCGGAAGTCGAAGAGGAAGAAGGCGATCCACGCGCCGAGCTGATTCGCCGCTTGCAGGAATACGAACGCTTCAAGGTCGCCGCCGAGGGTATTGACGGGCTGAGCCGGGTGGGCCGCGATGTCATCGTGCCGAAACTGGACGCTCCCGAAGCCCGCGCACGCAAGTTGCTGCCGGATGTCAGCCTTGAAGAAGTGCTGATGTCGATGGCCGAAGTACTGCACCGTGGCGACATGTTCGAAAGCCACCAGGTCAGCCGCGAGGCACTGTCCACCCGCGAGCGCATGAGCGATGTCCTGGAACGTCTCAAGGGCGGCGGTTTTGTGCCGTTCGCCGAGCTGTTTACCGCCGAAGAGGGGCGTCTGGGTGTGGTCGTGACGTTCATGGCGGTGCTTGAGCTGGTCAAGGAGTCACTTGTCGAACTGGTCCAAAACGAGCCCTTTGCGGCGATCCATGTCCGGGCGCGAGCCGAGTAGAGCAAGAACACACCCATGAACCTCAACGAACCCCGCGAACTGGCCCCGCTGCTTGAAGCATTTCTGCTGGCCTCTGGAAAACCGCAGACGCTGGAGCGCCTGTATGAGTTGTTCGAGGAAGGTGAGCGCCCTGAGCCTCCGGTGTTCAAAAAGGCACTCGAGGTGTTGCGCAAGTCCTGTGAGGGGCGCGCCTTCGAGCTCAAGGAAGTGGCATCGGGTTATCGCCTGCAGATTCGTGACCGCTTCTCGCCGTGGGTCGGGCGGTTGTGGGAAGAGCGGCCGCAGCGTTACTCCCGAGCCATGCTTGAGACCCTCGCGCTGATCGCTTACCGCCAGCCGATCACGCGGGGCGAGATCGAAGATGTCCGTGGTGTCGCGGTCAACAGCCACATCGTCAAGACTCTGCTCGAGCGCGAGTGGATTCGTGTGGTGGGCTACCGGGATGTGCCCGGCAAACCGGCCATGTTCGCGACCACCAAAGGCTTTCTCGACCACTTCAATCTCAAAAGCCTCGACGAGCTGCCGCCGCTGGCCGACCTGCGCGAGATGGAAACCGAGCCGGTGCTGGATTTCGAAGAGGCACCGGTGCCTGCGCACCTGCAAGCCCTGGCCGACGCCAGCCTCGACCCGGACGCAGAGCCGGAAGCCCCGCGTGACGAAACCAGCTTCCGCAGCCTGCTGGTGGAACTGGACTCGATGGAGCAGGGCCTCAAGACCGACTTCGACGACCTGCTGCGCGCGGAGCCAGAGCCTGAAGACGACAAAGGCGACGATGAGGTCTGATTGACTCGCGCTCACACGCTGAAGCGTTCAGCGTGATACACAAGTCTCGTGGGAGCGAGCTTGCTCGCGAAGGCGATGGTGCAGGCTCGCTATTTTCGGATTCTGTACGGGCCCTTTCGCGAGCAAGCTCGCTCCCACATGACCTGTATATAGCCATGAGCGCTCTGCGTCCTCTTGATACCTCGTCCTGGAGCGTGCAGAACGATAATCAGGACTGTCGTGCCAACGCCCAGCGCATTTCGGTCGAATTCATACGCCAGCCCAGGGTCACATCTGATACCACTCGCCATGAGATTCGCTGCCCATGAGTTCGACCAAGAACCCCTGCATCAGCCTGTGCAAGTTCGATGATGACATTTGTCTGGGATGCGGCCGCAGCAAGCGCGAAATCAAGGCCTGGAAGAAACTCGACAAGGACGACAAGCGCACGGTGCTCGAGGAGTCTGCCAAGCGGCTGGCCAAGCTCAAGACCGCCGGTCGTAAAAAGAAGAAGTGATTCGGGCATTTGCCGTTGACGCCGGATGCGTAAACCGGCGCAGGGGCGTATGATGGCCGACCCTCGGCGATCAAGTGTCGCCCGGGCTTTCAAGTATTTCGCCTTGCCGCTATCCACAGCGCGCCGGGCACAGGTCTTGCCGGTTCTCGGCCAGCCCTGATTCGACACACCGGGAGGTGCCCAGATGAGTGAAAAAGACAAGCAGGACAGCCAGGAAATCGGACCCGCAGGCGAAAAGCTGCAGAAGGTTCTGGCGCGCATTGGCGTGGGTTCACGCCGTGACGTGGAAGCCTGGATTACCCAGGGCCGTATCAAGGTCAACGGCAAGGACGCGACCCTCGGTCAACGCGTCGACCTGCATGACGCCATCAGTGTCGATGGTCGCGTCATCAAGCGCGAAGAAGCGGCCGAAACGGTCCGTCGCGTCATCATGTACAACAAGCCCGATGGTGAAATCTGCACCCGTGACGACCCGGAAGGCCGTCCGACCGTGTTCGACCGTCTGCCGCGTCCGAAGGAAGGCCGCTGGATCAACATCGGTCGTCTCGACATCAACACCACCGGCCTGCTGATGTTCACCACCGACGGTGAACTCGCCAACCGCCTGATGCACCCGTCGTTTGAAATGGACCGTGAATACGCGGTTCGTGTGCGTGGCGAAGTCGATGACGACATGCTGCTGCGCCTCAAGAATGGCGTGATTCTCGAAGACGGTCCTGCACGCTTCACCGATATCCAGCAGGCACCGGGCGGCGAAGGCTTCAACCACTGGTATCACTGCGTGGTGATGGAAGGCCGTAACCGCGAAGTGCGTCGTCTCTGGGAATCCCAGGGGCTGGTGGTCAGCCGCCTGAAGCGCGTGCGTTACGGACCGGTGTTCCTTAACTCCGACCTGCCGATGGGCCGCTGGCGCGAAATGAGCCAGTACGAAGTCGATATTCTGGCAGCTGAAGTTGGTCTGCAACCTGTGGCCCAGCCGCAGATGAATGCCAAGACCAAAGACAAGATGGAGCGTCTGCAGCGTCAATCGTCGCGCCCTCTGGGCAAAGGCGAGCGTGTTCGTACCTTGCGTCCGGCGGCTGGTGCTCCGGCGACCGGCGGCGAGCGCGCACCGCGTCAGCCGCAGATCACCGGCAGCGAGCGCGATCGTCCGCGCGGTGGCGATTCGACTCAGCGTCCTTCGCCGCGCAAGGATTCGGGCAAGCCCGGTTCACGCGCGCCGCGTCCGGCCGACAACAGCCGTGGTACGCCGGTCGCCGAGCGTCCGAGCGACATGAACAAGCGTCCGGCCAAGCCGGGCCCGAAGCGTATCGGCATCAAGCTGGTCAACGATGATGCGCCGTCAGGCAAACGTCGTGGCCCACCGGCAGGTTCAGGTCAGCGTCCAGGCTTCGGTCGTCGCAAGCCTGAGTGATCGCTCGGTGTGAATGAATGGCAACGCCAGTCCACAGGGCTGGCGTTGTCGTTTTCGGCGCTCTGAAAAGCGCTGTCACACTGCGGTCACGCATCGACCTTCCGGTTTTGAACCTCAGCCGGAATGCCCGTGTACAATGCTGCGCTTTTTTCTGTGAAACAGTGCTGTTCAACGCTCCGGGCCATCCGCCTCGAACGCTGCAATTCTGTTGCGTCACAAGCGCAGCAGGTTCTATTTCGTCACAGCACAAGATCGATCAGGTGGCTATTGAATGAGTGAAACAACCTCACCCTCGGGCGAACTGAAACGCGGCCTGAAGAATCGACACATCCAGTTGATCGCCTTGGGCGGTGCCATCGGGACGGGCCTGTTTCTCGGCTCGGCGGGCGTGCTGAAATCAGCCGGGCCGTCGATGATTCTCGGTTATGCCATCTGCGGCTTCATCGCCTTCATGATCATGCGCCAGCTGGGCGAGATGATCGTCGAAGAGCCGGTCGCCGGGTCGTTCAGCCACTTCGCGCACAACTACTGGGGCGGTTTCGCCGGGTTCCTGTCGGGCTGGAATTGCTGGCTGCTGTACATTTTGGTCGGCATGTCCGAGTTGACCGCCGTCGGCAAATACATCCATTACTGGTTGCCGGACATCCCGGGCTGGGTATCCGCAGCGGCCTTCTTCGTGCTGATCAATGCCATCAACCTGACCAACGTCAAGGTGTTCGGCGAGACCGAGTTCTGGTTCGCGATCATCAAGGTGGTGGCGATCATCGGCATGATCGCGCTGGGCAGTTACATGCTGGTCAGTGGCAGCGGTGGCCCGCAGGCCTCGGTGACTAACCTCTGGGAGCATGGCGGGTTTTTCCCTAACGGCGTCGGCGGCTTGGTGATGGCGCTGGCAATCATCATGTTCTCCTTCGGCGGGCTGGAGATGCTCGGTTTCACCGCTGCCGAAGCCGAACAGCCGAAGACCGTGATCCCCAAGGCAATCAACCAGGTCATCTACCGCATCCTGATTTTCTACATCGGCGCGCTGGTGGTGCTGTTGTCGCTGACGCCCTGGGACAGCCTGCTGGCCAGTCTCAATGCGTCTGGCGATTCCTACAGCGGCAGCCCGTTCGTGCAGGTGTTCTCGATGCTGGGCAGTGACACGGCGGCGCATATTCTTAACTTCGTGGTGCTCACAGCGGCACTGTCTGTGTACAACAGCGGCACCTACTGCAACAGCCGCATGCTGGTGGGCATGGCCGAGCAGGGCGATGCACCCAGGGCGTTGGCCCAGGTCGACAAGCGCGGGGTGCCGGTCAAGGCGATTTTCGCCTCTGCCGCGGTGACACTGGTTGCGGTGCTGCTCAACTATTTCGTGCCGCAGCAGGCGCTGGAACTGTTGATGTCGCTGGTGGTGGCCACGCTGGTGATCAACTGGGCGATGATCAGCTACTCGCACCTGAAATTCCGCCAGCACATGAATCGGACCGCGCAAGTGCCGCTGTTCAAGGCGCTGTGGTATCCCTACGGCAACTATGTGTGCCTGGCGTTTGTGGTGTTTATCCTCGGCATCATGCTGATGATCCCCGGCATCCGCATATCGGTGTACGCGATACCGGTCTGGCTGGCGGTGATGTGGGTCTGTTATCGGGCTAAAAACAGGCGTAGCGTTATCGTGCCTGCCCAGTCCGGCAAGTAGCCTTGCCCGTTGCCGAGAAGAAGATAACCCGATGCTGGTGATTTCCAACAACGTCCATCTGCCCGACGCCGAGATCGAATTGACTGCTATCCGTGCCCAGGGCGCAGGAGGGCAGAACGTCAACAAGGTCTCCAGCGCCGTGCATTTGCGTTTCGACATCAATGCCTCGTCGCTGCCGCCGTTCTACAAGGAACGGCTACTGGCGTTGAGTGACAGCCGGATTACCAGCGACGGCGTGATCGTGCTCAAGGCCCAGCAGTATCGAACCCAGGAGCAGAACCGTGCCGATGCGTTGCTGCGTTTGAGTGAGCTGATCGTCAACGCGGCCAAGGTCGAAAAGAAGCGCCGCCCGACCCGCCCGACTCTCGGCTCCAAGACCCGACGCCTGGAGTCCAAGAGCAAACGCGGCTCGATCAAGGCCGGGCGCGGGAAAGTGGATTTCTGAAGTGTTTTTCAGTCTCGTGACACGCCGGAGCGCTTAGCGCTATACATAGGTCCGCTCTTGATTCTGGCCGCAGGCCGTGCGGACTTGTTCGCGAAAGGGCCCGTGCCGTCGCAGAAAATTTAGCGTTCAAAACAATGCCTTCGCGAACAAGTTCGCTCCCACGCCCTGTGGGCAGAAGCCTGAAAACTCCGCTTTCCGGGCTATTCAGGACCTGTATAGCTATGAGCACCGATCATCGCTGGCGCAACGCCTGCGCCTGCTTGTAGAGATAAACGCTCAACGCCAGCCCGGTAAGTGACGCCAGTGCCGCGAACAGGAAGATCGAGACGAAGCCGAAGCCGGCAGCAATCGCGCCTGCCAGTGGCCCGGTGATGCCCAATGACAGGTCGATGAACAGCGAATAAGCGCCTACTGCTGCGCCTCGGCTTGACGCCGGGACCAGATTGACCGCTTCCACACCCAGCGCCGGGAACACCAGCGAGAACCCGAAACCGGTCAGCGCCGCGCCAGCCAGTGCCAGGTTTGGAGTGGGTGCCAGCCACAGCAGCAACAGGCCCAGGCTTTCCACCGACAGACAGACAATCGCCACTCGAAAGCCGCCCAGGCGATTGATCAGGTTGCCGAACAGCAGGCGCGCGGCGATGAAGCTGCCGCCAAACAGCGTCAGGCACAGCGCGGCATTCGGCCAGTGGTTGCTGGCGTAATACAGGGTGATGAACGTCGCGATAGTGCCGAAACCGATACCGCCCAGCGCGAGGCCCATGCCATGCGGAAATACTCGCCCCAGCACATGCATGAACGGCAGTCGCTCACCCTGCACAATCGGCGCGGGCTCTTTGTGCCACGTCAGGTAAAGCCCCAGCGCGCACAGCAGCATGATGCTCACGCCCACTGTCCACAGGCCGAGTTCGTCAACCATCCACACACCTAATGGCGCACCAATGGCCAGCGCGCCGTAGCTGGCGATACCGTTCCAGGAAATGACCTTGGCGGTGTTCTGCGCGCCGACCCGGCCTATGCCCCAGCCAATCGAACCCGAACCGACCAGGCTTTCCGCGGCACCGAGGATCACCCGGCCAATCAGCAGAATCACCAGGCTCGCCATCGGCCAACTGTCCAGCCATACCGGCACCAGCATGAACACACCGCTCAGCCCGCAGCCGGTCAGCCCGATCTGCACGGCCTTCTTGCTGCCCAGATTGTCGATGATGCGACTTGCCCAGGGCCGACTGATCAGCGTGGCCAGGTATTGCACGCTGATGACCAGTCCTGCGATGACTGCACCGAAGCCCAGATCACTGTGGACGTAGCCGGGCAGAACGGCGAGGGGAATGCCGATGTTCAGGTAGCCGATGAAGGTGAACATCACAATGGAAACGACGGTCAGGGTAACGGCCATCGGGGTTTGCGGTGTGTTTTTCGGTGTCTCGGACATGGGGCGGGCTTTCATTCTGTGCGGGCATGGCGTTCGAGCGGGCAGGGAAAAACCCTTAGCAAGCTCTCGAAGTGCTCATCATACCGATGCATCGGGTGATGCAGGTGCAACAGATTGAAATAAACGTGAATGGAAGGTTATTCGTGCCTGGGTGCCACAAGGTGTGTGGTCACGAGGGCGGCCAGGGCGTTTTCCTGAGTACCGAAGCGGGCGAGCAGGGCGCTCTGTTTTTCCGGGCTGAGGCGTGACCAGATATCGATCATTTTCTCGGCGGTGCCAATCAGGGCGCTGGCTTGCGTTTCAGTGAAGTCGCTCATAAAAATCTGCTGTTTGCCTGTTGCTGGTTTTCCAGGCGTATTGAAAACCGGCAAAACCGTTTTTCGATACGCCTGAAAACAATCGCCTTCAGTCTTTGCGTCCGGCTTTCTGGCTGTCTTGAGCCGAGGGTGCTGCTTTCATTGCGACAGGTTGACCAAGCTCTTGCTGAGCCAGAGTCGACTGTTGTGGTTCCTGTTGGCCTGGTGGGAAGTTAGGGATTTCATGCATCGTCGTCGCTCCTCGCAAGGGGTTGCAGATAGAACCGTGCTTTAAAAAGCTTTAAAAAGCCTGCGCAGGATAACCCACCGAAAATGACAATCAGGATATTTTTTTACCCCGATTGCCCTGATCGTGAAACAAAATGGCTTTTTTACTGTCCGGCTTTTTATCTCGCGAGGCGCTGACGAGCTTGGTTTCATTGGGCCGGACCGCGTGAGCAGGGTCCGCGGCCCGTTGAACATTTTATTTTCGGCCTTCTGCATCCTTGGCCACTTCGTCAGTGCGCGCGGCCATGATGAAATCGTTGCGGTGCAGGCCCTTGATCGAGTGGCTCCACCAGGTCACGGTCACTTTGCCCCACTCGGTCAACAGGCCCGGGTGGTGGCCTTCCGCTTCAGCAATTTCGCCCACCGCGTTGGTGAACGCCAGCGCCCATTTGAAATTCTTGAACAGAAACACTTTTTCCAGCTGCATCACCGCGTCGCGGACCTCGATGTTCCAGTCCGGGATCTGCTTAAGCAGTTCCGGCAATTCGGCTTCGCTGACCTGCGGCGCGTCGGCACGGCAGGCTTCACAGTAAGCTTGATTCAAGGTGGTCATAAGCAGAGGGTCCTTTTCGGATAGCGGGCCGAGGGTCAGGCGGCGTGGCTTTTGGTTTTAGGTGGAAATTTGGGAGCGTGCAAGCCCAACTGCATGCCTTGCCCGACCAGCGCCATGATGTCTTGCTGCGCCAGATCGAACAGACGCTTCAAATCCGGCAGGACAAAGTACAGCGGTTGCAGAATGTCGATGCGATACGGTGTGCGCATCGCTTCAAGCGGATCGAAAGGCTGGTGTTCGGGGGCTGACGACAAGCTGTAAACCGCCTCTTTTGGCGAAGAAAGAATACCGCCGCCGTAGATTTTCCGTCCTTGTGGTGTGTCGACCAGGCCGAACTCGATGGTCATCCAGTACAGCCGGGCCAGGTACACGCGTTGTTCCTTGCTCGCGCTCAGGCCGAGTTTGCCGTAGGTGTGGGTGAATTCGGCAAACCATGGATTGGTCAGCAGCGGGCAGTGGCCAAATATTTCATGAAAGATGTCCGGTTCCTGCAGGTAGTCCAGTTCTTCTGCGGTACGAATGAACGTCGCCACCGGAAAACGCTTGCTGGCCAGCAGCTCAAAGAACGTCTGGAAGGGGATCAGCGCGGGCACTCGCTCGACCTGCCAGCCAGTGGTCGCGCCCAGAACCTTGTTGATTTCGCCTAGCTGAGGAATGCGATCAAGCGGCAGGCCCAGTTGTTCGATGCCGTCCAGATACTCCTGACAGGCACGCCCGTCGATAATGGTCATCTGCCGGGTGATCAGGGTGTTCCATACCGCATGTTCGTCCGCCGTGTAATCGATGAAACCCGAAGCGTCCGGCTCGCGTGCCACGTAAAGCGTCTGGGCCATGCTGATGTCCTCGAAAGGCTGCTGTTTTTAAAGTGTTCTTGTCAAAGCCTGTGGTCAGGAATAACCCGGTTTCGAAGGCACGTCAGCGGCTGTGAGCGGGGTGGCGCGAGGATTTGATCACTGGTTCGTAACGAAAATTTTACGATTACGATAGGCGGGGCCTGAAATCAGCCATTCTGCCGCTCGCGAAGTGTGAATGCGTAACGTATTGTTGACATTAATTTTGCTGCCTCACAAAAAACTACCCTCACAGGGGCGATGACTCATGCGCATCAAGGTGCACTGCCAGAACCGCATCGGCATTCTTCGCGACATTCTCGATCTGCTGGTGGCTTACGGCGTCAACGTGGCACGCGGTGAAGTGGGGGGCGAGCACGGTGATGCGATCTATCTGCATTGCCCGAACCTGATCAACCTGCAGTTCCAGGCCCTGCGCCCGAAGTTCGAGGCGATCACCGGGGTGTTCGGCGTCAAGCGTGTCGGGCTGATGCCCAGCGAGCGCCGGCACATGGAACTCAATGCCTTGCTCGGCGCGCTGGAATTCCCGGTGTTGTCCATCGACATGGGCGGGGCCATCGTTGCGGCCAATCGTGCCGCCGCGCAGTTGCTGGGTGTGCGGGTCGATGAAGTGCCGGGCATGCCCTTGTCGCGTTACGCCGAAGATTTCGACCTGCCTGAGCTGGTGCGCGCCAGCCAGTCGCGGATCAATGGCCTGCGGGTCAAGGTATGCGGCGACGTGTTTCTTGCCGACATCGCGCCTCTGCAATCGGAACATGACGACAGCGAGGCGATGGCCGGGGCCGTGCTGACACTGCACCGCGCTGATCGGGTCGGTGAGCGCATTTACCATGTGCGCAAGCAAGAGCTGCGTGGCTTCGACAGCATTTTTCAAAGCTCGAAGGTCATGGCTGCTGTGGTTCGCGAGGCGCGGCGCATGGCGCCCCTGGATGCGCCGCTGCTGATCGAGGGGGAAACCGGTACCGGCAAGGAATTGCTGGCCCGCGCCTGTCACCTGGCCAGCCCGCGCGGCCAGTCACCGCTGATGGCGCTCAACTGCGCCGGGTTGTCGGAGTCCATGGCCGAGATCGAGCTGTTCGGCTATGACCCCGGCGCGTTCGAAGGCGCGCGTGCGGAAGGGCGGCTGGGGCTGTTGGAACTGACCGCGGGCGGCACGCTGTTTCTTGATGGCGTGGGTGAGCTGAGCGCGCGCATGCAGGCCAAGCTGCTGCGCTTCATTCAGGACGGAAGCTTTCGCCGGGTCGGCAGTGACGAGGACATGTTTCTCGATGTACGGGTGATGTGTTCGACCCAGGTCGATCTGTCGGAGCTGTGCGCCAAGGGCATGTTCAGGCAGGACCTTTATCATCGCCTTAACGTGCTGTCGCTGCATATACCGCCACTGCGCGACTGTCTGGACGGTCTTGAGCCTCTGGTGGAGCATTTTCTCGATCAGGCCAGCCGGCAGATCGGCTGTTCGCTGCCCGGCATATCACCTGCGGCCATCAAGCGTCTGAGTCAGTACCACTGGCCCGGCAATGTGCGGCAACTGGAAAACGTATTGTTTCAGGCCGTATCGCTGTGTGACGGCGGCAAGGTGCAGGCCGAACACATTCGTTTGCCGGATTACGGCGTGCGACAGGGATTGAGTGAGGTGTCGCTGGAGGGCGGGCTGGGCGCAATTATCGGGCGCTTTGAAAAGTCGGTGCTGGAACAACTGTATGCGCAATATCCCAGCAGTCGCCAATTAGGCAAACGCCTGGGGGTGTCTCATACAACGATTGCCAACAAGTTGCGCGACTATGAAGTGGGGCGCGAATCAGATCCGCATTCAGTCGATAAATAACTCGCTGATTGATGACTCTGCAACTTAACGTCGTGCATGCGCCTCGCACCTTAATAGAGCGGCGAGGCGTCGTGCACAGGCTGTGACAGCGAAAAGCCTCAACCGTTGCTACAGCCGTTGCCCATCACCTGATAGCTCATAATGTGGCGTGCGCCTTGCGAGTCCTCATACACCATGCGTGCCGGGACCACTTCGCAGACATTGGGGATCTGGCTGATGGAGATCACCCGGGCGATATCCAGATGCGTGCCGTAGGTATATTGCTCGACACGCGCCTGTTGCGCCGCCACTTTGGTCTGCGATTCTTCGGCCATGGCGAAACTGCTGATGCCGCACAGGGCCAGGGCCATTAATAAAGCTTTCATTGTCGTTTACCTTTTTGAAAGTGAGCGCCGTCGCATCACGTTTTTGACGTCATGGGCTCAGGCGGTCTGATACGTTTTTCGAGTTGGAACAACACTGCGTGGGGGCAGTTGATGTTTGCCTTGTTGGCGGATCGAATTCTATGCCTGTTGCAACAGCGCATATATAAAGACTTTGGATAAGCGCTTTTATCAAAATGGTAATAATCTGACGTACTGCTTCACGCGTGCGGCTTGTCATCATGGCCCCGGTCCCGCCGGTAAGACCAACGTCGAATGGCCCCTGCGGGTGGGGCGGGATACAACAGGGGCATAAAACAACAACTATCCACCGAGGTAACCAAGATGAGTGCAGCTTCCCTGTACCCCGTCCGCCCAGAAGTCGCAGCGACTACGCTGACGGATGAAGCGACCTACAAGGCCATGTACCAGCAGTCGGTGGTCAACCCTGATGGTTTCTGGCGTGAACAGGCTCAGCGCCTCGACTGGATCAAACCTTTCACCGTGGTCAAGCAGACCTCGTTCGATGATCACCGTGTCGATATCAAATGGTTCGCCGATGGCACGCTGAACGTCGCCTATAACTGTCTGGATCGCCATCTGGAAGAGCGCGGCGACAGCATCGCCATCATCTGGGAGGGCGACGACCCTTCCGAGCACCGGGAAATCACCTACCGCGAACTGCACGCCGAAGTGTGCAAGTTCGCCAACGCGCTGCGTGGCCAGGACGTGCACCGTGGCGACGTCGTGACGATCTACATGCCGATGATCCCCGAGGCTGTGGTCGCCATGCTGGCGTGCGCCCGGATCGGTGCGATTCACTCGGTGGTGTTCGGCGGTTTCTCGCCCGAAGCGCTGGCTGGCCGGATCATCGATTGCAGTTCCAAAGTGGTTATCACCGCCGACGAAGGCCTGCGTGGCGGCAAGAAGACTGCGCTCAAGGCCAACGTCGACCGCGCCCTGACCAACCCGGAAACCAGCAGCGTGCAGAAGGTTATCGTCTGCAAGCGCACCGGCGGCGAGATCGAATGGAACCGTCACCGTGATATCTGGTACCACTCGCTTCTGGAAGTGGCGTCCAGCACCTGCGCGCCGAAAGAGATGGGCGCCGAAGAGTCGCTGTTCATTCTCTACACCTCGGGCTCGACCGGCAAACCCAAGGGCGTGTTGCATACCACCGCAGGTTATCTGCTGTATGCGGCGCTGACCCACGAGCGGGTGTTCGACTACAAGCCTGGCGAAATCTACTGGTGCACCGCTGACGTCGGCTGGGTGACCGGGCACAGTTATATTGTCTACGGCCCTCTGGCCAATGGGGCGACCACGTTGCTGTTCGAGGGCGTGCCGAACTATCCGGACATCACCCGTGTGTCGAAAATCATCGACAAGCACAAGGTCAATATCCTCTACACCGCGCCGACCGCGATTCGCGCCATGATGGCTGAAGGCACCAAGTCCGTTGAAGGCGCCGACGGTTCCAGCCTGCGCCTGCTGGGTTCGGTGGGCGAGCCGATCAACCCGGAAGCCTGGGCCTGGTACTACAACACGGTCGGCAAGCAGAACTGCCCGATTGTCGATACCTGGTGGCAGACCGAAACCGGCGGCATCCTGATCAGCCCGTTGCCAGGCGCGACCGCCCTGAAGCCGGGCTCGGCGACACGTCCGTTCTTTGGCGTGATCCCGGCGCTGGTGGACAACCTGGGCAACCTCATCGAGGGTGCTGCCGAGGGTAATCTGGTAATCCTCGATTCGTGGCCGGGCCAGTCGCGCTCGCTGTACGGCGATCACGACCGTTTCGTCGATACGTACTTCAAGACCTTCCGCGGCATGTACTTCACCGGTGACGGTGCCCGTCGTGACGAGGACGGTTATTTCTGGATCACCGGGCGTGTGGACGACGTGCTCAACGTTTCCGGGCACCGCATGGGTACCGCGGAAATCGAAAGCGCGATGGTTGCGCACCCGAAAGTCGCCGAGGCGGCCGTGGTCGGTGTGCCGCATGACCTGAAGGGGCAGGGCATCTACGTCTACGTCACCCTCAACGGCGGTGAAGAACCAAGCGACGCGTTGCGTACCGAATTGCGCAACTGGGTGCGCAAGGAGATCGGCCCGATTGCCTCGCCTGACTTCATTCAGTGGGCGCCCGGCCTGCCGAAGACCCGTTCGGGCAAAATCATGCGCCGTATCCTGCGCAAGATTGCGACTGCCGAGTACGATGCGCTGGGTGACATCTCCACCCTGGCTGACCCGGGCGTGGTGCAGCATCTGATCGACACGCACAAGACCATGAATGCTGCCTGAGCGATCCTGTGACTGAAGCGCCCCGTTCGGTGAGAGCCGAACGGGGCGCTTTTGTTTCAAGTGTCTGACTTGGAAAACGGGATATATATCGGGTTGTTACCGGTCTACACGGTGTTGTCGAACGCTGCTTCGTTGTAGGACACGTCCGAGCTTTCTGTGTAGGAAGGTGCGACACCGCAGGGCTTTTAAACCCCCATGTGACACGCTGGGCTTGCCGGATTAAAAGGGTTTGCCAATAATGGGCGCGCTTTTTGCTGTTATGACAGGTTGAGTCTGTGTTGCTGGATCAGCAGATACAGGTCCCGTCAATACCGTGTAGTGGGTTTTCATGCGCTTCTGTAACTAGTTGTCGCATTGAAGAAATATCGACTTCGAGCCTGTCGTTAAAATGCCCCTCATTCGCCGAAGGGCTGTGAGCCGCCTGCGCGGTGTCACGTACCCGGCGTCGCTTTTCCCCGAGATTGTCCTTTCGCACATTGGGCGCTTGCTCACTTTGCCACTTGTCGTGCTTTACCGATGGAGTCCCTGGAAATGAAAAAGCTCATGCTTATTGGCGCGATGGCGTT
>Ga0308164_10000441_pt1 | contig 73180 bp, 63 predicted proteins | sample PhyTR2_FD_201031 | JGI IMG/M metagenome (GOLD analysis project Ga0308164, IMG submission 201031) | Phyllosphere microbial communities from UC Gill Tract Community Farm, Albany, California, United States - DLSLT.R2 | ecosystem: Host-associated > Plants > Phyllosphere > Unclassified | place: USA... | reverse complement strand
CCAAGGCTGAGCGAAGCGACAGCCCGATTCTTGTATGGCTACCCGATCCCGAAGCAATTTCTTTGGTGACTTTCTTTTTTGCGAAAAGAAAGTTACCGCCACCGGCGTAGGGTCTCACCCCGCAGGGGACTAGAAGAAGCATCAAGCCGAAGGCAGCCAACAATAATCCACATCCAGAAAGCAACCCGAAGGTAGTAACAAAAATCACCCCACCCCTTCAGCAAAGAAAACACAAGCCCCCAAACCAAGCCCCAAAGCAAAAAACCAAATAACAGGTTAAAAACCCATCCTCACCAGAAGCCACTCAAAAAAGGATTCACCGGATGACAATCGCCACAACCCGCCTGGGCCGCACCGGCCTCACCGTCTCCAGACTAGCCCTCGGCACCATGACCTTCGGCCTGCAGACCGAAGAGCAAAACTCCCACCGCATCCTCGACAAGGCCACGGAAGGCGGCATCGACTTCCTGGACACCGCCGACGTCTACCCCCTGGGCGGAGGCCTCAAAACCGTAGGCCGCACCGAAGAAATCATCGGCAACTGGCTGGCCGCAGACCCGGCCCGCCGAGCGCGATACGTCATCGCCACCAAGGCCGTCGGCAAGGTCGGCCCCCAGGCCTGGAACCAGGGCGCCTCGCGCAAACACCTGCTGGCCGCCATCGACGCCTCCCTGGCCCGCCTCAAGACCGACTACGTCGACCTCTACCAACTGCACTCCGACGACCCGAACACCCCCCTCGACGAAACCATCGAAGCCCTCGACACCATCGTCAAATCCGGCCGCGCCCGCTACATCGGCGTCTCCAACTTCCTGGCCTACCGCCTGGCCAAGGCCCTGGGCAGGGCCGAGCTCCTGCGCCTCACCAAGTTCGTCTCGGTACAGCCCCGCTACAGCCTGCTCTTCCGCGAAATCGAGCGCGAACTGCTGCCGCTGGCAGTCGAAGAAGGCCTGGGCGTCATTCCCTACAACCCGCTGGCCGGCGGCCTGCTCACCGGCAAATACACCAAGGGCGCGCCACTGGTGGAAGGCACCCGCTTCACCCTCGGCACCGCAGCCGAGCGCTACCAGGAACGCTACTGGAACGACCGCGCCTTCGACACCGTCGCCGCCCTGAACAAGGTCGCGGACGAGGCGGGCGTGCCGCTCACCACCCTGTCGGTCGCCTGGGTGCTGGCCAACCCCGCCATCACCGCGCCGCTGCTGGGCGCCAGCCGCCCCGAACAGCTGGACGCCACCCTGGCCGCCGCCGAATACAAGCTGGCGCCCGACCTCAAGCAGAAGCTCGACGAACTGACCCACGAATACCGTCGGGGCGACGCAGCCCGATGAACCCGCACATGCACGCGTCGTCCGCCGGACCCATGCGCCGCCGGCTGCTGGCAGGGCTCTCGCTATTGCCACTGGCGTCCTTCGCGCAGCCCGGCCCGGCCGCCACCGATCCGCTGCGAGCCGCCGTCGACGGTCCGCAACGCAGCACCGCCAACCGCGCCCGCGACGCCGCCCGCCACCCCTACGAAACCCTGGAGTTCTTCGGCCTGCGCCCGGACTGGCAGGTGATCGAGATCGTGCCCGGCGGCGGCTGGTACACCGAAATCCTGGCGCCCTTCCTCAACCCGCGCGGAAGGCTCTACGCCGCCAACGAGGCGCCCAACGGAACGCCCGGGCGTCAGCGCGGGCTGGACGCCTACCGCGCCAAGCTGGCGGCCGATCCCGCCACCTACGGCCGGGTGAAGCTGGGCACGCTGCCGACCGAGGCCGGCTTCACCGACATCCGCCCGCCCGGCGGTGCCGACGCGGTGCTGACCTTCCGCAACATCCACAACTGGATTTCCGCCGGTCATCTGGACGAAACCCTGCGCGCCTTCTTCGACGTGCTGAAACCCGGCGGCGTGCTGGGCGTCGAGGAGCACCGCGCGGTGCCCGGCATTCCGCTGGCGCAGGTGATCGCCAGCGGCTACGTGCCGCAGGATTTCGTGATCGATCGGACGCGCGCCGCCGGCTTTACGCTGGACGGCACCAGCGAAGTCAACGCCAATCCGCGCGACACCAAGGACCATGCGCGCGGTGTCTGGTCGCTGCCCCCGACCCTGCGCGGCGGCGAGACCGACCGGGCGAAATACCTCGCCATCGGCGAGTCGGACCGGATGACGCTGCGCTTCATCAAGCCGGCCCGCTAAGCCGGCCGCAGCGCTGGCGTCGGTGGCGCCGCACACCGTCGGCAGACCGCCTTTCAAACCCCGGTAGCCGGCCCGCGGCAGGCCCGCCGCCGGGCGTTCGGCCAGGACTGCAGAAAGTCCATCCAGATCAACCGCAACTCCTTTTATTCCACGGTATTTGAATAACATTCGAATATCGACAGACCTCGGCGCGACGATAAAAAATCTTCCCCCGAAAGGAATACCATGCGGCTTGCGATACTCGAAGAGGATGACTCCCAAACCACTTACCTTATTAACATTCTGTCAGACATCAGGTTAAACGAAGAAACCCTGCATTGCGAGTCCTTCACATCCGGCAAAAAACTGAGAAGCTCGCTTCGGCAGGAAACCTACGACCTGGTGATCATGGACTGGACCGCAGCCGACATCGACGGCATCGACGTTCTCGAATGGCTCAGAAACTTTCAGCGCAGCCAGGTTCCGGTGATGATGCTCACGTCGCATGGTTCGGAGCAGGATATCGCCAGGGCGCTGGCGATCGGCGCGGACGATTATGTGGTGAAACCTCTCCGGCCGATGGAGTTCAAGGCCAGGGTCGGCAGGCTCCTGGCGCGCCGGGCCACGCCGGCGTCCTCGCAGATGGTGTTCGGCGAATGGACTTTCGACCGCTCGAATACCACGGCCACCATCCGCACGGAAAAAATCAACCGGCAAATCATTCTGACCGAACGCGAGTTTCGCCTGGCGGTGGCGCTTTTTCAGCATCTCGGCTCGCCATTATCCCGATCGCATTTGCTGGAATACAGCGGTGTGAATGGCGAAGATACCCACTCGCGCGCACTCGACAGCCATGTTTATCGCCTGCGCGGCAAGCTGTTCCTGGAAAAAACCCACAATATCCGATTGCAGACCATCTATGGGCACGGGTACCGACTGGAACGTGTGACCTAAACCGCACAGCGCCGCAACCGATGATTCAATCAATCTTTTTTGCGTCGCCTGGATAAACCCCTCGCATGAATAAACTCATGCCGAACCAGCCAAAATCCTGATGCCGGATAATCTTGATCCGGCGCTTATCGACGTTCCGCCGACAAACGTCCCTGCGGTACTCGCGCACCCAGCCATTCCTGGAAAGCCGACGCTTCCACCGGTCGGCAATACAGGAAGCCCTGGATCTCGTCGCAGCCCATCTCGCGCAGCAGCTGTGCCTGGGATTCATCGTCCACGCCTTCGGCCACCAGCTTCATGCCGAGCTTGTGTCCCATGTCGATCATGGCGGCGACCAGCGCCCGCATCTCCTGCCGGTGCACGATGGTGATGACAAACGAGCGGTCGATCTTGATCACGTCCACCGGCAGGGACGCCAGGTAGCGCAGCGACGAATACCCGGTGCCGAAGTCGTCGATCAGGATCACCAGGCCCAGCGCCCGCATGCGTTCCAGTACGCGCTGGGCGGATTCGGCGTCGTCCATCAACACGGTTTCGGTGATTTCGATCTGCAGCAGCCGGGGATCGACCTGCCAGCGCTTCAAGGCCTGCTGCAACTCGTCGAGCAGGCCGGGATCGCGGAAATTGCGGCCCGACAAATTCACCGCCACCGGCACCGACCGTCCCTCGTCCGCCCATTCCCGCTGCTGCCGCAGCACCTCGTTGATGACCCAGCGGGTCAGCAGCTTGATGAGCCCGGTTTCCTCGGCGGCCGGAATGAACTGCACCGGCGGAATATTGCCGCGCACCGGATGGCGCCAGCGCAACAGCGCCTCGGCACCGGTGACCTCGCCGGAACGCGCATCGATCTTGCCCTGGTAATGCACGGCCAGCTGGCCTTCGTCGATGGCGCGGCGCAGGTCCACCATGAGCTGCAGCCGCGCCAGGCTTTCGGTGTCGCTCGCGCCGCGGAAAAGGGCCACGCCCGTACCGTTGGTCTGGGCATCCACGCACGCGATATCGGCGCGCCGGGCCAGCATGCCGGGTTCGTCGCCGTGTTCGGGGAACAGCGCCACGCCGACGTTGGCATTGACCTCCACATCCACGCCCGCCACGCCGAAGGGCCGCTCGAAACCGCCGACGAGGGAGCGGGCGATATCCAGCGCCCGCTCGGCGTCGGCCCACGGCACCAGTACCGCGAAGCGGTCGCCGTCCAGCCGGGCCACCGCCCAGGCCGCATCGGCCACTTCACGCAGGCGCGCCGCGACCTGGGTCAGCAGCCGTTCGCTCTCCGCGAACCCGACCGCGTTCTGGATGCGGCTGAAACGCTCCAGCCGCACCGCCAGCACCGCCAGATGCGCACGGCGCACACCGACCATATCGAGCGCCTCGCCGGTCAGCAGTTCGAAGCGCGCCCGATTGGGCAAGCCGGTCAGCGGATCGAGCAGCGCCAGCAGTCGGATTTTTTCCTCGGTGCGCTGGTGCTGCTCCCGGTCTCGCAGGGTCAGGATGCCAAAAGCCAGATCGGCCGCCATTTCTTCCAGCAGCTCCAGTTCGGCCGTATCGAAGGCGGCGGCGTCGTCGGCGTAGAGCTTGAGCACGCCGATCGCCCGACCGCGCAACATCAGGGGCAAGGCGCACGCGGCGAAGACGGCCGGCCAGTCGTCCTGCGGCGCGCCGGCCGGCGGCGGGTAGCCGACGTTGCGCACGACCTGCGTGGTGCGCGTGCGCACCGCCACCGACGCAGGCCCGTCCTGGCCTTTACCGGCATGGGCGTCCACCCATTGGTTGAGGTTGCCGCGCCCCCCCGCCACGGCGGCGGTGCGCAGATGTCCGTCGGGCTGCAGCAGCCCGACCCAGGCGACGCGGTAACCGCCCTCACGAACCGCGATCTGGCACATCTCCTCCAGCAAGGACTGCTCGCGGCCGGCCCGCAGCACGATGCGGTTGCTGGCGCTCAGGGCGCGCTGCGCCCGGGTCATGCGTTGCAGGCTGGCGGCCATGTCGTCGAAATGCCGCGCCAGTTGGCCCAATTCGCCGCCGCCGTGGTCGAGCCGGGTGCGGGCGGCCATGTCGCCGCGCCCCAGCGCCTCGGCCATGGCGATCAGCCGCACGGTCGGCCGGACCACCAGCAAGCCGGCGAACCACCAGGCAGCGCCGAAAATGAGCAGCGCCACGCCGCTCAGCACCGCCAGGTTGCGCAGCAGGGCGCGATTGGCACCGGCGACGATATCGGCGGTCGGAATGCTGCCGCGCACCCAGGCGCTGCCTGCCGGCGCGCGCGGCAAGGGCACGCTCACCACCATGCGCAGCTGCCCGTCAAAACCGGTTACCACATGGCCGGCCTGCTGCTCGTGGGCCGGTTTTTCGCTCTCCGGAATGCGCTTGCCGATGGCGCTGGGCATGTCGGGGTAGGTCGTCATGACGGTGCCGGTGTCGTCCACCAGGAACAGGTTCGACCCCGCCGGCAACGCCGAATCTTCGGTCTGGCGGCCGAGCCAGGCCAGGTCGAGCGACAGGACCATCACGTCGCGCAGTTCCCGCGCCGGCCCGATGATCGGCATGGCCAGCACCATGATGTGTTTGCCGCCGAGCCGGTCGACCAGGAAGCGGCTGACGACGAATCCGCGCGTCTGGACGGCGCGCCGGAAATAGTCGCGGTCGCCGACATACAGGCCCAGCGCTCGGTCGTTGTCGGAACAGGTCGTGTAGCCCTCGAGGTTGACGATCGCCATGTTGACGTAGGCGGCATGGCGCTGCTGCACCTCGGCCAGCGCACGGCCGCAGGCCACGCGGTCGCCGCCCCGGCGCATGGACGGCTCGGACGACACGCGCACCATCAGTTCGTGGCTGATTTCGACGACCTGGCCGAACTCCGCGGCCGCCCGGCCGGCGATCTGCCGGGCCTGCGTCTCGGCCTCGTGGAGCCGGGTGGCGCGGTCGACATAGGCCGTCCAGCCGATCAGGCCGAAAGCCGGCAGCACCGCCAGGAAGACCAGAAGAATGACCCGCACGCGCAGGCTTGCGCGCCATCCGGTGGCTGCGGGGTGAGGCTGAACCATGGCAACAGAAAAAACAAAACCATACGTTAACGCACAATGGACACGATTCCATTGGCGTAATCGTGCGTTTTGTCGGGGCGTGGGCGGGGTGCTACCGGCCGCATGCTAAATTTCGCGCCTTTTTCCGGCTGCCGCCGTGCCGCCCGCAAGCGCTTCATGATCAAACTCTTCGTCGGCCTGGGCAACCCGGGCCCGGAATACGAGGCCACCCGCCACAACGCCGGCTTCTGGTGGATCGACGGCCTGGCGCGCCAGCTGAAGGTGAACCTGGCGGTCGAGAAGGGCTACTGGGGCCTGATGGCGCGCACGCAGCTGGCGGGCAATCCGGTCTGGCTGCTGGAGCCGCTGACGTTCATGAACGCCTCCGGCAAGTCGGTCGCCGCGCTGGCGCGCTTCTTCAAGATCGCCCCGGAGGAAATCCTGGTGGCGCACGACGAACTGGACATCGCGCCCGGCCATGCCAAGCTGAAAAAGGGCGGCGGCCACGCCGGCCACAACGGCCTGCGCGACATCCACGCCCAATTGGGCAGCGCCGATTACTGGCGGCTGCGCCTCGGGGTGGGCCACCCGGGCGTGAAGAGCGAGGTGATCCACTGGGTTCTGAAAAAGCCGTCGCAGGACGATCGCATCGCCATCGAGCAGTGCCTGGATCGAACCCTCGCCGCCGTGCCCGCGCTGCTCGCAGGCGACATGACGAAGGCGACGCTGCAGATCCACACCGCCGAACCGCCCCGCCCGAAGCCGCCGCGCCCGGTGGGCGTTTAAAGCCCGACTCGGCAACGCTTACTCACACACTTCACATCTCAGTCGCAACCGCCGGGCTGCCGGAATGCGTATCTCCCGCTTATGGCCGAGACATACGACGACGACAGGAACCGCATTGCCGATCTGGTGGAAATCTTTCAGGCGAAGGGCCAGGCCCGCGATCAGCGCGCTGGCGATCCGGCCGGCTTCGTGCGGTTGGCCTATATCGCCAAGTCGGCGGTCGACCGTACGTTGGGGCCGGGCAATGCGCATTCGGCCGGACTGGTCGAGCTGTGCGACGCGCTGGAGCCCGGTGACGGCGCCGGGTCTCGGCCGGCCCTGGACAGCGTGACCGAATGCTACCGGCGCGCTGCGCACATCCTGCGGGCGGCCGCCCAGGCGCGCCTGCAGGGCGGCCTGCCGCGCTGATAAAGCGCCGGTCGCGGCGCGGCCGAAAAATTTTCCATAATCGCGGTCTTACCCATCCAGCAACATCGCGGCCCCGGCCGCGCCATCCCAGGAGTTCGACACCCATGGCTTTCACCACCACCGCTTCCGGCCTGCAGTACGACGACACGCAAGTCGGCACCGGCACCGAGGCCACCAGCGGCAAGGGCGTCAGCGTCCATTACACGGGCTGGCTCTACGAGAACGGCGAACAGGGCAAGAAGTTCGACTCCAGCGTCGACCGCCGATCGCCCTTCGAATTTTCGCTGGGTGCCGGCATGGTCATCCGCGGCTGGGACGAAGGCGTGCAGGGCATGAAGGTCGGCGGCAAGCGCACCCTGGTGATCCCGTCCGAACTCGGCTACGGCGCGCGCGGCGCGGGCGGCGTGATTCCGCCCAACGCCACGCTGAAGTTCGATGTCGAGTTGCTCGAAGTCGAGGGTGACGAGGAAGAAGAGGAAAACGGCGCCGGCGGCTCTTCGGGCCTGGTCGTCGAGGACACCGAAGTCGGCACCGGCGCCGAGGCCACGCGCGGCACCAACGTCCGCGTGCACTACACCGGCTGGCTCTACCAGAACGGTGAACAGGGCGCCAAGTTCGACTCCAGCCTCGACCGCAACGATCCCTTCGAATTCCCACTGGGCGGCGGCATGGTCATCAAGGGCTGGGACGAAGGCGTGCAGGGCATGAAGGTGGGCGGCAAGCGCACCCTGATCATCCCGCCGCATCTCGGCTACGGTGCCCGCGGCGCCGGCGGCGTGATTCCCGGCAACGCCACGCTGAAGTTCGACGTCGAGCTGCTCGGCGTCAACTGAGACCCCTCAGGCGACCCGCGGCGCCGGGCCGCGGTCCGGTTTGAGGAGGCTGACGGCCACCGCCGCCGCCAGGCTCGCCGGCACGCCGAAGACGCCCGCGGATACCGGCTGGATGCCCCACCACAGCGACGGCTGCGGCGCCAGCCCCAGCAGGGTGCGCAAGCCGTGAATGTTGCTGTGGGCCAGCATGTAATACGCCGCCACGCCCAGCCCGGCGAGCATGCCGGCCACCGCGCCGGCCCGGCTGGCCCGTCGCCAGAACAGCCCCAGCAGCATCACCGGCACGAAAGCCGAGCCGGCCAGCGAGAACGAGGCCGACACCAGCGACAGGATTTCCGCCGACCGCAAGGCTGCGGCGACCGCTGCCAGCATGGCGACCGCCAGCAACGCGAACTTGGCGAAGATCACCCTTTGCTCGGCGGTCAACGGCCGGCGCACCTCGGGCAGCGCCAGGTCGCGCACCAGCGCGTTGCTGATGGTCAGGAGCAGGCCGTCCGCGGTCGACAGTGCCGCCGCCAGGCCACCCGCCGCCACCAGCCCGGACACCACGTAAGGCAGCCCGGCCAGTTCGGGGGCCGCCAGCATCACCACATCGGCGCCCAGGCGCAACTCGCCGAACTGCAGGATGCCGTCGCCGTTGATGTCCTCGATGGAGACGAGCGCGGGATCGACCCGCGCCCATTGCGCGATCCAGTCGGGCAAGGCATCGAAGTGGCTGCCCGCCAGATGCTGCATCACCTCGAACTTGACCATGGCCGCCAGCGCCGGCGCACCCGAATACAGCACCGCGATGAACACCAGCGACCACGCCACCGAACGGCGCGCCGCCGAAACGCTGGGCACGGTGTAGTAGCGGGTCAGCAGATGCGGCAGGCCGGCGGTTCCGACCACCAGGCAGAACATCAGCGCCAGGAAATTGCGCCGCGACAGGTCATACGCCTGGCGCTCCCCGGGGGTACCGTCCGGGTCGCCGGCGTAGGGGGTGGCGTGCGAAGGCAGCCCGCCGAGCGCCCGTGCCCGGTCGGCGTCCTCCCTCTGCGCGCGGCCCCAGCGCTCGCGCGCCTCGTGGGCGTCGCGCGGCAGTTGCGCCAGCGCCCGGCTGGCGACGACGATCTCGCCGACATCCGCATTGCGCGCCCGCATCGTGCGAATGCGCTCCTGTGCGGCTTCGCGGTCCGCCGCCAGGGCGGCATCGACATCGCGCAGCCGTCGCTCCCAGCCCAGCGCCCGATCGCGGTAGAGGCCGGCGACCTGCTGCTCGGCGGGATCGGCGCGCAGGCGGTCTTCCAGGGCTGCGATACGGGGCATCTGGGCGTCGTAGACCAGGGGCGCGAGCGGGTTGCCGAACTGCTGCCACGCCAGCCACGACACCGGGATCAAAAACGCCAGCAACAGCACCACGTACTGGGACACCTGCGTCCAGGTGATGGCCCGCATGCCGCCCAGGAAAGAGCACAGCAGCACGCCGCCGAGGCCCAGCATGATGCCGATCTCGAACTGCACGCCGGTAAGGCGGGAAGCGATCAGGCCGACACCGTAGATCTGCGCCACCACGTAGGTGGACGAACACGCCACCGCTGCCAGCGCCGCGATGCGGCGCGGCCAGGCGCCACCGAAACGGCGCTGGAAATAGTCCGGCACGGTATAGAGCCGCAGCGCCCTGAGCTGCGGTGCGATCAGGATCGCCACCAGGCAGAAGCCACCCGTCCAGCCCAGCAGATAGGCCAACCCGCCCGCCTGGCCGGGGCTGCCGGAAAACCCCTGCAGGTACAGCGCACCGGGCAGGCTGATGAAGGACGCCGCGCTCATCCAGTCGGCAGCCGACGCCATGCCGTTGTACATCGGCGGAATGCGGCGGCCCGCGACGTAGTACTCCTCCGGATCGGAGGTGCGTCCCCAGACGCCGATGGCGGCGTACACCATCACCGTCACGAACAGGAAGATCGGCCCGATCCAGTGGCGCGAGAGCCCGGCCTGCTCGGCCAGCGACAAGACGAACACGAAGACCAGCACACCCGCGACATACGCCGCGAGGATCCAGTGCAGCCGTCTTTCGTAAGCAGGGCCGGAGGGCTCAGCCACCTCGGCCGGCCTCGTCGGCCACGGCGTCTTCGCCTTCACCATCGTTTTTAAAGATGGCTGCATTGACCACGACGATCGCAATGAACAGGATCAGCAAGCCCTGCCCTGCCACGGGGTAAGCCAGCGGCCGGCCCTCTTGGCCCCAATGCAGCTCGCGGGCGAAATAACAGGTTCCAAACGACGCAACCGCCCAGATGCCCAACAAAACCAGCCGAGCGACACCCAGCGAATGCGGTTCTGACGTGTCTTTTGGCAAAAATCCGGGCGATAAGTCATCTGCTGAGCGCATGTGCGGATCATCGCAGCGCATGTTTGCCCATTGCCATGGGGTTTGCCGCATCCCCGGTCGTACTAAAAACGGGTGTGATCGAGTCTCACATGATTTTTGCTGAATATTCCTGTCGATAAAGTCTCCCAGCACCTACTGTCGCCGCATGCCCAGCAAGCTCGCACGCCCCGAGGCGAAGACGTTCTCCGAGCGCTTTCGAAAGGCGCTCGCCTCGGCGGGTGTCCCGCAGTCGCCGACCGTCATCGCACATGAATTCAATCTCCGTTATTGGGGCAAGAGCGTTTCGCTCTACGCGGTGCGCAACTGGCTACTGGGCCATTCGATGCCTACACAAGACAAACTCCGCGCCCTGGCCCTGTGGCTGGACGTCTCCCCCCACGAACTCCGCTTCGGTCCGGACACCAACGTCGTCACCCTGGTCCGCGAAATCGACCCGCAGGAACCGGCGATGAACGCAGCCGATCGCGCCATGCTCGCGCGTTACCTGCAACTCGACCCCCGCCAGCGCCAGCTGGTCTGCGACCTGGTGGCCGAACTGAAGGACTGAAACAAAAAAGCCCCCCGGCTCGCGCCGGGGGGCTTTTTGGCAGCACGCAGCCGGGCTTCAGCCCGCCAGGCGCTTCCAGGTGTCGATCACGCTGTCTGGATTGAGCGAGATGGAGGCAATGCCTTCATCGGCCAGCCACTGCGCGAAATCCGGATGGTCGCTGGGACCCTGGCCGCAGATACCGACATACTTGCCTTGTGCCAGGCAGGCCGCGATGGCCTTGGACAGCATGGCCTGCACGGCCGGGTCGCGTTCGTCGAAATCGGCGGCGAGCAGTTCCAGGCCGGAATCGCGGTCCAGGCCCAGGGTGAGCTGGGTCAGGTCGTTCGAGCCGATGGAGAAGCCGTCGAAGAACTCCAGGAAACGGTCCGCCAGGATGGCGTTGCTGGGCACTTCGCACATCATGATGACCTTGAGTTCGTTCTCGCCGCGGGCCAGACCATGGTCGGCCAGCATGCCGGTCACGCGCTCGGCCTGCTTCAGCGTACGCACGAAGGGCACCATCACCTGCACGTTGGTCAGGCCCATTTCGTCACGAACGCGCTTGAGCGCCTCGCATTCCATGGCAAACGCTTCGCGGAACTCGGTGCTGATGTAGCGGGCGGCGCCACGGAAACCCAGCATCGGGTTTTCTTCTTCCGGCTCGTAGCGGCTGCCGCCGATCAGCTTGCGGTATTCGTTGGACTTGAAGTCCGACAGGCGCACGATGACCGGCTTGGGCCAGAAGGCCGCGGCGATGGTCGCCACGCCTTCGGCGACCTTGTCGACGTAGAAAGCCTTCGGGCTTGCATGGCCGCGTGCCACCGACTCGACCGCCTTTTTCAGGTCCGGATCGACGTTCGGATAGTCGAGGATGGCCTTCGGGTGGACGCCGATGTTGTTGTTGATGATGAACTCGAGCCGCGCGAGTCCCACGCCTTCGTTGGGCAACTGGCAAAAGTCGAAAGCCAGCTGGGGGTTGCCGACGTTCATCATGATCTTCACCTTGACCGGCGGCATTTCGCCGCGCAGGACTTCGGTGACTTCCGTCTCGAGCAGGCCGTCGTAGATGCGGCCGGTGTCGCCCTCGGCGCAGCTGACGGTGACCAGCGTGCCGTCCTTCAGGACCTCGGTGGCGTCGCCGCAGCCGACCACCGCCGGGATACCCAGCTCGCGCGCGATGATGGCCGCATGGCAGGTACGGCCGCCGCGGTTGGTGACGATGGCGCTGGCGCGCTTCATCACCGGCTCCCAGTTGGGGTCGGTCATGTCGGTCACCAGCACGTCGCCGGGCTGGACCTGGTCCATGTCGCGGATGTCGTGCACCAGGCGCACCGGGCCGGTACCGATCTTCTGACCGATCGCGCGACCCTCGACCAGCACGGCGCTGGTGCCCTTCAGCTTGAAACGCTGCTCGGCCTTGCCGGCCTGCTGGCTTTTCACGGTTTCTGGGCGCGCCTGCAGGATGTACAGGTGGCCGTCGGTGCCGTCCTTGCCCCACTCGATATCCATCGGGCGGCCGTAGTGCTTCTCGATGACCAGGGCGTAGCGGGCGAGTTCTTCGACATCGGCGTCGGTCAGGGAGTAGCGGTTGCGCTGCTCGGTGGGCACGTCGATGGTCTTCACCAGCTTGCCGCTGGCGACTTTTTCTTCGGGTGTCGAAAACACCATCTGGATCAGCTTGGAGCCCAGGTTGCGGCGGATGACGGCGCGGTTGCCGGCGGCCAGCATCGGCTTGTGCACATAGAACTCGTCGGGGTTCACGGCGCCCTGCACCACCGTCTCGCCCAGGCCGTAGCTGCTGGTGATGAAGACGACCTGGTCGAAACCGGATTCGGTGTCGATGGTGAACATGACGCCGGCTGCGCCGAGGTCGGAACGAACCATGCGCTGCACGCCGGCCGACAGGGCCACGACGTCGTGGGCAAAGCCCTTGTGCACGCGGTAGCTGATGGCGCGGTCGTTGTAGAGGGAAGCGAAAACTTCCTTCATCTTGTGGAGCACGTCCTCGATGCCGACGACGTTCAGGAAGGTTTCCTGCTGGCCGGCGAAAGATGCGTCGGGCAAGTCTTCGGCGGTGGCGGAAGAGCGCACCGCGAAGCTGGCGGCCGGATTGCCGGAGGACAGGGTCGCAAAGCTTTCGCGGATGGATTTTTCGAGGTCGGCCGGGAAAGGCTGGGCTTCGATCCACTCGCGGATTTCCGCACCGGCGACGGCCAGGGCGCGAACGTCCTCGATGTCGAGGGTAGCCAGGCGCTTGCTGATGCGTTCGGTCAGGCCGTCGTGTGCCAGAAACTCACGGAAGGCGTGCGCCGTGGTGGCGAAGCCGGTGGGAACCCGCACGCCCTGGGGCAGCTGCGAGATCATTTCGCCGAGAGAAGCGTTTTTACCGCCGACCGACTCGACGTCGGACATCCTCAGGTTTTCAAAGGGTACGACCAGGGCGGTCGCCTCGAACAATGCTGACATGGGAAAACTCCAGAAGTTGAAACCGGCAATCCGAACGTTCCTGCGTCGTTGCGCAACGCGAGGTTTCCGGCACGGGAGACGCTGCGACTTTGGTCTTCTTTTAAGAGGTCGTGGCGGGCCATGGCGGAATTCGGATAATTGCGAGAATTGTAGGCTCCGCCCAAACAAGGTGCGTGTCGGCCTGTCACTCGATCTTTAACTTCACCGAAAGCTCAGCGCATGCACACCCGTACCGTGTTCTTCATTTCCGACGGCACAGGCATCACCGCCGAAGCCTTCGGCAACGCCATCCTGTCGCAGTTCGAGATTCGCCCGCGCCATGTGCGGCTGCCCTTTATCGACACGGTCGACAAAGCGCATCAGGTCGTGCGACAGATCAACCACACGGGCGAAGTCGAAGGCAAGAAACCGCTGGTCTTCACCACGCTGGTCGACGCCGAGGTCCTGAAGGTGGTGCGCGCCGGCTGCCAGGGCATGCTGATGGACATGTTCGCCACCTTCGTGCAGCCCCTGGAGCAGGAACTGGGCATCAAGTCGCTGCACCGCGTGGGCCGCTTCGCCGACGTGTCGGCGAGCAAGGAATACAACGATCGCATCGAGGCGATCAACTACAGCCTGGACCACGATGATGGCCAGTCCAACCGCGACCTCGGCGGCGCAGACGTCATCCTGGTGGGGGTCAGCCGCAGCGGCAAGACGCCTACATCGCTGTACCTGGCAATGCAGCACGGGCTGAAGTCGGCCAACTATCCACTGATTCCCGAAGACTTCGAGCGCCGCCAGTTGCCGCCCGCCTTGCTGCCGCACAAGAACAAGCTGTTCGGCCTGACGATTCTTCCCGAACGGCTTTCGCAGATTCGCCAGGAACGCCGGCCGAATTCCAAGTACGCCGACCTGCAGAATTGCCGCAACGAAGTGGCCGACGCCGAAGCCATGATGCGGCGCACCGGCATCCGCTGGCTCTCGACGACGACCAAGTCGATCGAGGAAATCGCGACCACCATCCTCCAGGAGATTCGCCCCGAGAGGCTGATCTACTGAAGGAGGCGACGCCCGGTCAGGCCGGGACGGAAGTGCGGATCAGGTGATCGAAGGCGCCCAGGGCCGCCTTCGCACCGTCGCCGGCGGCGATGATGATCTGCTTGAACGGCACCGTCGTCGCGTCGCCGGCGGCAAAGACGCCGGGTACCGAGGTCTGGCCGCGGTTGTCCACCACGATCTCGCCGTGCTTGGACAACTCGACCGCACCCTTCAGCCACTCGGTGTTGGGCACCAGCCCGATCTGGATGAACACCCCTTCCAGCGGAACCTGCTTCTCTTCACCCGATGCCCGGTCCTTGAAGACCAGGCCATTGACCTTGTTGCCGTCGCCGGTGATGGAAGTGGTCTGCGCCGACGTGACGATCGTCACGTTGGACAGGCTGCGCGCCTTGCGCTGCAGCACCTCGTCGGCCCGCAGCGTGTCGCCGAATTCGATCAGCGTGACGTGGCCGACCACGCCCGCCAGATCGATGGCCGCTTCGACACCCGAATTGCCGCCGCCGATCACCGCGACGCGCTTGCCCTTGAACAGCGGGCCGTCGCAGTGCGGGCAGTACGCCACGCCCTTGTTCTTGTACTCGGCTTCGCCGGGCACGTTGATATTGCGCCAGCGGGCACCGGTCGAGATGACCAGCGATTTGGTTTTGAGCGAAGCGCCGCTGGCCAGCTTCACCTCGATCAACTCGCCACCGGTGACGATGGATTCGGCGCGCTGCAGATTCATGATGTCCACGTCGTAGTGCTTGACGTGTTCTTCGAGCGCGATGGCGAACTTGGGCCCCTCGGTCTCCTTGATGGAGATGAAGTTCTCGATGCCGAGGGTGTCCAGCACCTGGCCGCCGAAACGTTCGGCCGCCACGCCGGTGCGGATGCCCTTGCGGGCGGCGTATACCGCCGCTGCCGCGCCGGCCGGGCCACCGCCGACGACCAGCAGGTCGTAGGGCGCCTTGGCGTCCAGCTTCTCGGCTTCGCGCTTGACGGCGCCGGTGTCGAGCTTGGCGACGATCTCCTCGAGCTGCATGCGGCCCTGGCCGAAGGTGGTGCCGTTGAGGAACACGGTCGGGACGGCCATGATCTGGCGGGCTTCCACTTCGTCCTGGAACAGTGCGCCGTCGATGGCGGTGTGCTTGATGTTGGGATTGAGCACCGACATCAGGTTGAGGGCCTGGATCACGTCCGGGCAGTTCTGGCAGGACAGCGAGAAGTAGGTCTCGAAGTGATAGTCGCCCTGCAGGTTCTTCACCTGCTCGATGGTGTCCTGGCCGGCCTTCGACGGATGGCCGCCGACCTGCAGCAACGCCAGCACCAGCGACGTGAATTCGTGGCCCATCGGCAGGCCGGCGAAACGCACGCCGGTGTCCACGCCGGGATTGGTGATCAGAAACGACGGCTTGCGTTCGCCATCGTCCGTGCGCTCGACGACGGTGATCTTGTCGGTCAGCGCGACGATGTCGGCCAGCAGGCCTCTCAGGTCGCCGGACGCCTTGCTGTCGTCCACGGATGCGACGATTTCGATCGGCTTGGTGACACGTTCCAGGTAGCCCTTGAGCGCGGTCTTCAGGTTGGCGTCCAGCATAATAATTACTCGCTATTGAATTCGTTAAATCGATAGTTATGGATGCGCTTCGGAAAAAAAAGCCCGGGCGCACCCGGGCTGATTCGCAGCAGGCTGCTTAGATCTTGCCGACCAGGTCCAGCGACGGGGTCAGGGTCTCGGCGCCTTCGCTCCACTTGGCGGGGCAGACTTCACCGGGGTGAGCGGCGATGTACTGGGCGGCCTTCAGGCGGCGCAGGGTTTCGGTGGCGTCGCGGCCGATGCCGTTGTCGTGCACTTCGATGGTCTTGACACGGCCTTCCGGGTCGATCACGAAGGTGCCGCGCAGTGCCAGGCCGTGGTCGTCGCCTTCGGTGATCAGCACGTCGAAGAAGGTCGCCAGCTGGTGGTTCGGGTCGCCGATCAGGGGGTACTGCACCTTGGCGATGGTGTCCGACGTGTCGTGCCATGCCTTGTGGGTGAAGTGGGTGTCGGTCGACACGCCATAGACTTCTGCGCCCAGCTTCTGGAATTCGGCGTAATGGTCGGCCAGGTCGCCCAGTTCGGTCGGGCAGACAAACGTGAAGTCGGCCGGGTAGAACACCACGACAGACCACTTGCCCTTGAAGTTCTGCTCGCTCACCGGCACAAACTTGCCGTTGTGATAGGCGGTGGCCTTGAACGGAGCGACTTCTTTGTTGATCAGAGACATTGCGTTGATTCCTGTTTGGATGGGTGGCTTGACGAAGATGTAAGCATAGACGGGTAAACCCGCCCGCCTGATGAATAGAACGTATCCGGGAAATTGGCATTTTCTATGTGACCAACGTCGGTAAGCTGTGTCGAGCGGTGTGCCAACAAGAACGCTTCTCGGCCTCAGCCGCAGGCACACCGCGTTCGTGGGGGATTGCCTTGTCGGCTGCAGGGTCAACCCGCACAATCGCGCCCATTGCAAATCAGCGAGAAAGAAAGAACAACATGAAGGGCGATCTCCAAGTCATCCAGCATCTGCAGGCCCAGCTAAAGAACGAGCTGACCGCCATCAACCAGTACTTCCTGCACTACCGCATGCTGAAGCACTGGGGATTCGACAAGCTGGCCAAGAAGGAATACGCCGAATCCATCGGCGAAATGAAGCACGCCGACTGGCTGATGGACCGCATCTTCATGCTGGACGGCCTGCCGAACCTACAGGATCTCGGCAAGCTGAACATCGGTGAAGACGTCCCGGAACTCCTGAACGCCGACCTCGGCCTGGAATACGGCGCGCAGGCCACCATCAAGGCCGGCATGGCGCACTGCGAATCCGTGCGCGATTACGTGTCTCGCGATCTGCTGCAAAAGATTCTCGACGACACCGAGGAGCACATCGACTTTCTCGAAACCCAGATCGACCTGATCTCCAAGGTCGGACTGCCCAACTACCTGCAGTCGCAGATGGGTGAGCTGGAATAATCCTTTAGAAGCGTCGTCCCACGAAACGACCGGAAGAAGAAGAAAAGAAAAAGGGCGGCGCCGCAGGGCACCGCCCTTTTTTCAATTCAGGCGGCCGCTGCCGCAAACCGCACCTCGACCCGCAAGCCGGCCAGGGTCGGCGAGGCAGTCAACGTGAGCGATGCGCCATGCCGTTCGGCGACCGCCCGCACGATGGCCAGGCCCAGTCCGCTTCCCGCGGCAGCGGCAGCCGCCGGCGTCCGGAAGAAGCGATCCAGAACCCGCTGCCGGTACTCGACGGGAATGCCGGGGCCGTTGTCGTCTACCGCCAAGAGCACGCCGCCGTTCCGATCGCGCAGCTCGACATCCACTTGTCCGCCCTGAGGCGCGAACTTGATGGCGTTGTCGACCAGATTGCGCAGCAGGGTCTGCAGGCCTTCCGCATCGCCCGACAGACAGACCGGATCGGCAGCCACCACGCCCAGGTCGATCTGCCTGGAAACGGCCAGCGGCAACGCATCGGCGACGACCGCCTGTACCAGCTCGCGCAGGTCGATCGGCATCGCGCCCGCCGTACCGCCCTGCCCGGCGTCCTGCCGCGCCAGCTGCAGCAGCTGACCGACCAGCGCGATGGCTCGGTCGATGCCCAGCGCCAGGCGCGCCGCGGCCGCCTGCTGCGCCGCCGCGTCGGCGTGGCCGCGCTGCAGGCCCTGGATCTGCAACTTCAGCGCCGTCAGGGGAGAGCGCAGTTCGTGTGCCGCATCGGCGACGAAATGCCGCTGGGCGTCGAATGCTTGCCGGACCCGGCCGAACAACAGGTTCAGCTCCTGCACCAGCGGCAGCACCTCCTCCGGCAAATGCTCTTCCGGCAGCGGCTGCAAATCGTCGGCGGCGCGATCGGCGACCTGGCGCCGCATGCGTTCAACCGGCGCGAGCGTGCGGCTGATGATGGCGCCGACGGCCAGCATGAGCAGCGGCGCCACCAGCACCACCGGCACGGTGGCGCGCAGTGCCTGGGCCCGGGCGCGGCCTTCGCGGGCGTCCATGTCCTGGGCGATCTGTACGGTCTGCAGGGCCGTCTGGATCGAATACACGCGATAGCGCGTGCCCTCGACCGTCATGTCCGAAAAACCCAGCACCGCGCGTTGCGGCAGGGCGGCACGCGCCGAACGGTAGAGCTGGGCGCCCTCTGCGTCCCAGATCTGCACCTGCAGGTCGAGATCGCCGTCTTCGCCATCGGCGCTCAGGCCGCCCAGCGGCACGGTATGGCGCAGGGAGCGGGCCACCTGCTGCAGGTGCAGGTCGTTGAGCGCGTCGGCTTCGTGCAGCGCGTTGCGATAGGCGCCCATGGCCACCAGAGCCGCCGCCAGCACGACGCAGGCGAGCAGCAGCACCATCAGGCGGTCCTGCAGCGAGTTGGGCATCGGCTGCCAGCGCGCAGGAAGGCGGTGCTTCATGTCTTGGGCACCAGGTAACCCAGGCCGCGCACGGTCTGGATCAGGTCGGCACCCAGCTTCTTGCGAACGCCGTGGATGTACACCTCGACCGCATTGCTACTCACCTCGTCCTTCCAGCTGAACATGCGCTCCTCGAGTTGCGCGCGGGAAAAGATCACGCCCGGCCGCGCCAGCATGGGCTCGAGCACGGCCCATTCGCGTCCGGAAAGGGTGACCGGCCTGCCGTCCTGCGTCGCCTGGTGGGTGGCCGGGTCGAGCGTGACGCCGCGGTGCGAAAAGGTGGGCGCCGCGTGGCCTTCGCCGCGCCGGATGAGCGCCCGGATACGGGCCAGCAGCTCGTCGGTGTCGTAGGGTTTGACGACGTAGTCCTCGGCCCCCGCGTCAAGCCCGGCGACCCGGTCGGCGACCGCATCGCGCGCGGTGGCGATCAGCACCGGCACCCGGGAACCGCGCGCGCGCAGGGCCTTGAGTACCTCGAGGCCGTCGCGCCTGGGCAGGCCCAGATCCAGCAGCACGCCGTCGTAGTGATCGCTGCGCAGGGCCGTGTCGGCCATGTCGCCGTCGCGCACCCAGTCGACGGCGTAGCGCTCGGCCCGCAGCAGATCGAGCACCGCTTCGCCGATCATCGTGTCGTCTTCCACCAGCAGTATTCGCATGGGCGGATTGTCGACGCGGCGGCTTAAGGTTTGCTTAGTTCAGACGGGCTCGATGTCGGGCGATCTGCTGGCGCACCTGGGCGGGTGCGGTGCCGCCCAGCGTCGAGCGGGCCTCCAGCGATCCGCGCAGCGACAGCACGCCGTACACGTCCTTGTCGATCTGCGGATGAAACTCCTGCAGCACCGCCAGCGGCAGCTCCGACAGGTCGACCTTGTGCGAGATGGCCGCCTTGACCGCGTGCGCCACGGTTTCGTGCGCATCGCGGAAAGGCAAACCTTTTTTGACCAGGTAGTCGGCGAGGTCGGTGGCGGTGGCGTAACCCCGCAGGGCGGCCTTTTCCATCGCCTCCGGCTTGACGGTGATGCCGCCGACCATCTCGGCGAAGATGCGCAAGGTGTCCTTCAGGGTGTCCACCGTGTCGAACAGCGGTTCCTTGTCTTCCTGGTTGTCCTTGTTGTAGGCCAGGGGCTGGCCCTTCATCAGGGTGATCAGGCCCATCAGATGGCCCACCACGCGGCCGGTCTTGCCGCGCGCGAGTTCGGGTACGTCCGGGTTTTTCTTCTGCGGCATGATCGATGAGCCGGTGCAGAAACGGTCGGCGATGTCGATGAACCCGAAGCTCTGGCTCATCCACAAGATCAGCTCTTCGGAGAAGCGGCTGATATGCACCATGGCCAGCGAGGCTGCGGCGGTGAACTCGATGGCGAAGTCGCGGTCGCTCACCGCGTCCAGGCTGTTCTGGCACACCTGCGCATCGCCCTGCGCATCGACCATGCCCAGCGTGCGGGCCACGCGCTCGCGGTCCAGCGGGTAGCTGGTGCCGGCCAGCGCGGCGGCCCCCAGCGGCAGGCGGTTGACCCGGCGACGCACGTCCAGCAGGCGCTCGGCATCCCGCGAAAACATCTCCACGTAGGCCAGCATGTGGTGGCCGAAAGCCACCGGCTGGGCCACCTGCAGGTGGGTGAAGCCGGGCAGGATGACGTCGGCGTTTTTCTCGGCGATGTCCACCAGCGCACGCTGCAGATCGACCAGCAGGCCGCCGATGAGGTCGATCTCGCCGCGCAGCCACAGCCGCACGTCGGTGGCGACCTGGTCGTTGCGGCTGCGGCCGGTGTGCAGGCGCTTGCCGGCGTCGCCGACCAGCTGGGTCAGGCGCGCCTCGATGTTCAGGTGCACGTCTTCGAGGTCGAGCTTCCACTCGAAGCCGCCGTCGGTGATCTCCTGGGTGATCTGCGCCATGCCGCGCTGGATGGAAGCGTGGTCTTCGGCGCCGATGATGCCCTGCGCGGCCAGCATCTCGGCATGCGCCAGGCTGCCCTGGATGTCGGCCTGCCAGAGGCGCTTGTCGAAGAACACGCTGGCGGTGTAGCGCTTGACCAGGTCGCTCATCGGCTCCGAGAACAGGGCGGACCAGGCCTCGGATTTCTTGTCGAACTGGTTGGTCGGGGCCTGGGGTGCGGGAGCGGAGGAGGACATCGGGTAAGGTCGGTGGAACGCAACCGCGCATTTTATCGGGGCGCGGCCGGCGTCGGCCAGCAAGCGCAGAACGGAGCCACGCACGCATGTCGTTGAACATCCTCATCGTCGACGACGACGCCCAGGCCCGCCATCGCATGCGCGCACTGTTGTCGCGCTGCGGCGCCGCACTATGCGGAGCCGTCGAGGAGGCCGCGGACACGACCCGTGCCGCCGGCCTGATGCGTCACCGCCGCTTCGACCTGCTGCTGCTCGACATCCAGATGCCGGGCGACAACGGTCTGGCGCTGGCGACCGCACTGCGCTGGTGGCCGGAAAAACCTGCCGTGGTGTTCGTGACCGGGCATCCGCAGCATGCGCTGGAAGCCTTCGAAGCCGACGCCCTCGATTACCTCACCAAGCCGGTTCGCCCGGATCGGCTCGAACGGGCACTGGCAAAGGCCGTGCTGCATCGCCCGGCGACGGTGCCGGCGCCGCCGAGCGAAGCCGAAAGCCTGAAGATCGTCGTGCGGGGCCAGGCGCGGCGGCTGCCCATGTCCGAGGTGCTGTACCTGCGGGCGGAAGCCAAACGCATCCGGGTTTTCACCGCGACGAACAGCTTTCTCATCGACGGCGCGCTGGTCGACCTGGAGCGGCGTCATGCCAACGACGTGGTACGGGTTCACCGCCACACCCTGGCCGCCCGGCACGCCCTGGACTCGATCCGGCGGGTCGACAGTTCCGGGAGCGATGTGCCGGCCTGGCAGCTGCGGCTGCGTGGCACGACGACGGCCATCGCGATCTCCCGCCGCCTGGTATCGGCCGTGCGCGCACAGATGCTGGCGCCCGACCACTGAACCGGAGGGCCCCCGGTCGAACGTGAATGGCAGGCGGCTTCACCTGCATGGGTGATGCGCAGGTTGGAAGCCATGGATACGCTGAGTTGCGTCTATTAATACCAGCAACACAGATGTAACAAGGCCGACCATGACAAAGCCCACCTCCATCCGCCGCCCCGCCTTCCAGCACTCCGCACGCGAACGCATCGCCCACCCGGCGCGAGCCGGGGTACGACCATTGAACGTGCTTGCCTGTGCCGCCTTGCTGATGCTGTCGGCTTGCGGTGGAAGTTCCAACGACCCGATAGCCCAGACACCCTCGCCGGGCGGTGGGGTCACGGGCGGCGGGACCAGCGGTGGAGGTAGCGGCACCGATGCGCCGACCCTGGCGATCCTGGCCGGCGTCGCCGCCACCGGCGCGCCCTTCGCCGGAGCCGACCTCACCGTCGTCGACCAGACCGGAGCCACCGTCTGCGCACAGTCGACCCTCCCCAACGGCAGCTACAGCTGCCCCTTGCCTGCCACCACGGTTGCGCCGCTGGTGATCCGGGCGGCGCTCGCCGGTACGGTGCTCTACAGCGTCGCCACCGCCAGCACCTCCGGCACCGCCAACGTCACTCCGCTGACAACGGTCGTGGTGTCCCGCCTGGCGCCCAAGGGCGATCCGGCCCAGCTGGCCGAGGCCATCCGCAACGCTCCGGCGAGCGTCACCGCGGCCACCGTCAAGACGCAGGTGGATGCCCTGGTGGCGGCGCTCCAGCCGGTACTGGCGCTGCTGGGCGAAACCATCGACCCGCTCACCGGAGTCTTCGCCGCCGACGGCACCGGCCAGGACAAGGTGCTGGATGCGCTGTCGATCACCGTCAACCCCGACGGCACCGCGGCCAACATCGAGATCGCCGTGAAGGCGACTCCTACCGCAGCCCAGCCAGACGTCCCTTCCCTCAAATTCCGCAGCGACGTCGCCACGATCGATCCGATCACCCTGGCGACCGGCACGACGATTCCGGTGCTTCCCAAGCCGGACAAGCTGGCCGACTTCGCCACGCGCCTCACCGCCTGCTTCGCGCTTCCGGTGAGCCGGCGCGTCACCGCCAGCAGCGACTCCGTTAATGCCACCGGCACCGCTTCCGACGTCATCGCCCCGGCCTGCAGGACACTTTTCGCAGGCGACGACCCGAGCACCTACCTGAACAGCGGCTCGGCCGTGGGCCGCGACGCCAATAACGGCGGCGCGTTCGCCGGACTGTTCCGACCCGGCGCCACCAACCTCGTGTGGGATCGCGTCACCACCGAGTTCGTGCGCGAGAACGGCGACCTGGTCGTCAGCTACCGCACCACCACCGCCGCCAAGGAGATCGATACCGGCACCCTGGTCGCGCGTGCGGGAAGCGACGGTACCGTCAAGCTCATCGGCAACCAGTACGTCTATGCCGCCAGCGTCAATCCGTACTCGGAAGACCGAGAGTTCGTCAACACGCCCGCGTTCAGCTACAACACCACCGGCTACACACTCAACGTGACCAACCGGCTGGACGGCAACGGCAATCCTGTTTTCAGCCGGGTGGAAGTCACCACGCCGATCAGCTCGCAGCCTGTCCTGACGCTCCTGCCATCGCCCGGGCTGTCCTTCATGCCGATCGCGATCAACAACGCGGCTTCGGGGACGGACATCCTGCGCCTGGCGGGCTCTTACCAGAACAGCGGCACGGCGGGTTTACCGGCTCAGAAGGAGTTGACGCTGGTCTTTACGCCCACTCCGTACACCGACACCCAGATCGCCGCACTGCCCAACCTGAGCCGGTGGACCTACCGCTTCGTGCATGCCGACGGGGTAACCCCGGACGTCATCCAGAGCTATCACACCATCGCGCGCGCGCAGACCATCGCAGAGATACGGCAGACGCCCTTCGTCCAGTTCAGCGCCGCCACCAAGGCGGAAATCGTCGCTGAAACCTCGGCCAACGGCTACTACATCTTCAACACCGCGCCCAACCTGGTCGAGCCGAACATCATCGACATCCGCCCCAACGGTGGGGGCGATGCCTGGGTCGTGCCGGCTGGAGCACAGGCACCGACCAACATCTCGCTGAACGGACGCGCACCCTTCGGCAGCACCACGGCCGGCCAGCAGGGCGGACGCTTCAACGACGGCAGCGGCGTGTCGATCTACGCCCGCAGCGGCATCGTCTACTGTTCGTCGGTCTCCGTGGACGACAAGCATTGCGACACCAGCACCAACGTTCGCCAGTACGCCCTGGGCACCACCTTCAACCTGATCGAACTCTCCGGACGCACCGCCCGGCAGGTGACCATCAGCAAGAAGGCGGCGCTGTACAAGCTGGTGGCGACACCCTGATCGCTGCGCCGGGCGGCAACCGGCTCAGGGCCGGCTGGCCGCCTCCGGCTGCGGCTGCGGCTGCGGCAGAACTTCATGGTCGTGGTCATGGCCGTGGCCGTGGTCGTGACCGTGCTCCGACTCGTGGGCCAGCGAACTGACCGCCACCACCAGCACGATGCCGGCCAGCAGCCAGGCGATCTGCGCGGCGGTCTGGCGCGAAGTGAGGTGTTTCTGCAGTTGCGGGATCAGGTCTGCCAGCGCCACATAGACGAAGCTGCTGGCGGCCACCACCAGCAGGTACGGCAGCAAGCCGTTCAATTGCTCCAGCAGAAAATATCCCACCAGGCCGCCCAGGGCCGTGACCGCCCCGGCCAGCGAAACCTTCAGCAGCGCCATGCGACGCCCGCCGCCCGAATGACGCATCACCACCAGGTCGCCGATGTGGTGCGGCACTTCGTGCGCCAGCACCGCCACGGCGGCGACCAGGCCCAGCCGCAGGTCGGCCATGAAGGCGGAGGCGATCAGGATGCCGTCGCCGAAGCAGTGAACGCTGTCGCCGGTGACCAGCGCCCAGCCGCCCGAGGCGCGGCTGTGAAGGCCGTGCTGGTGGGCAGCATGGGCATGGCCGTGTGCATCGGTGTGGAGATGACCGTCCGCGTGGTGATGTCCATGGGCCTCGGCCGGTGCGGCGTGTTCATGGCCGTGGTGCCAGAGTTCGGCCTTGTCCAGCAGGAAGAAAAACACCACGCCCGCCAGCAACACGCCGAACAGCCACTGCGGCTCGATGCCGCTCTCGAAGGCTTCCGGCAACAGATGCATGAAGGCGGTCGAAAGCAAGGCTCCGGCGGCCAGGCTCAGCAGATGCTGCGGACCCGGTCCGCGCCCGCTGCCGACGCCCAGTCGCAGCAGCAAGGCCGCCAGCCACACGCTCCCGACGCCGGCCGACAAGGTCGCCACCAGAATTGCCAACAGTTCCATATCCCTCTTGCTCCGCGGCGCACCGCTTCGTTTCTTGTTGCCGGACCGACGTCCATGAGGCCCGAGCCCATGAAAAAAGCGGCCCCCGGATACATCCGGCGGGCCGCCGCTGGCGGACCTGCGACTGCGCGGTGTCAGGCCACGCCGTGGCTCTTGAACCAGGCGCCGGCCTGGCTCCAGCCGTCCTTGGCAGCCTCGGCCCGGTAGCTCGGGCGGTAGTCCGCATGGAAAGCGTGGCCGACATCGCGGTAGACCACGAAACGCGATCCGCGAGCCGCCGCAGGCCCTGTTTCCAGGGCCGTTTGCATCTTAGCAACCGTGTCAAGCGGAATGCCGGCATCGGCGCCGCCATACAGACCGATCACCGGCGCCTTCAGTTCACCCACCACGTCGATGGGGTTGCGCGGCGTCAGGGCGCTGGCATTGCCGACCAGCCGGCCGTAGAAGGCCGCTCCGGCCTTGACCTTGCCGGTCGCCGCATACAGCCAGACGATACGGCCGCCCCAGCAGAAGCCGGTGATGCCGGCCTTGGCCGTGTTGCCGCCGTGGCCCGCCGTCCAGGCCAGCGCGCCATCGATGTCGGCCATGACCTGGGCGTCGGGCACCTTGCTGACCAATTCGGCCTGCAGCTTGGGAATCTCCGGGTACTGGCGCGGATCGCCCTGGCGCGCGTAGAGCTCGGGGGCGATGGCCAGATAGCCCATCTTGGCGAAACGCCGGCAGACATCGGCGATGTATTCGGTGACGCCGAAGATTTCCTGGATGACCAGCATCACCGGCAGGCCGGTCTTGCCCTGCGGCGCCGCGTAATACGCCGGCACCTTGAAGCCCGCGACTTCGTAGTCGATGGTGCCGGCGGCGAGGCCGGCCGTGTCGGTCTTGATGACCGTCTGGGCCTGCACCGGCAGCGTGGCGGCGGCATAACCGACGCCGAGGGCCACCGACAGCGCGGTGCGGCGGCTCGGGCCCGCTTCGCCGGTGCGGCCGGGAACCAGGGAGTCGAAATCGGATTTCAGGTCGTCGCTCAGCATCGAGTGCCTCCAAAAGGGAATCAGCAAAGGGGCGGCGGAGCGAATGCCCGGCCGGCGCAAAGTGTAGTGAGCAAAGCGTCGGCTTGCGCAACGCTTTGCTTCAACCGACCCGGGTCAGTGCGCGGCTTCCCAGTTGGCGCCGAAGCCGATTTCCGCCAGCAAGGGCACCTGGAGTTGCGCCACGCCCGCCATGATGCGGGGCACCTCGGTGCGCACCCATTCCACCTCGGCCTCGGGCACCTCCAGCACCAGTTCGTCGTGCACCTGCATGATGACCCGGCTGCCGCGCTGCTCGGCGTCCAGCACCTTCTGCACCTCGACCATGCTCAGCTTGATCAGATCGGCCGCGGTGCCCTGCATCGGCGCGTTGATGGCCGCCCGCTCGGCGCCGCCCCGGCGAGGACCGTTGGGCGAGTTGATTTCCGGCAGGTAGAGGCGCCGGCCGAACACCGTCTCGACATAGCCTTTTTCCTTTGCCGAAGCACGCGTCTCGTCCATGTAGCGCTTGACGCCGGCGAAGCGCTGGAAATACCGGTCGATATACGCGGCCGCGGCCTTGGTCTCGATGCCCAGGCTCTTGGCCAGTCCGAAGCTGCTCATGCCGTAGATCAGTCCGAAGTTGATGACCTTGGCATAGCGCCGCTGCTCGCTGGCGACGGCTTCCACCGCCACGCCGAACACCTCGGCGGCGGTCGCCTTGTGCACGTCGAGCCCCTCGGAAAACGCGCGCAGCAGGGCTTCGTCGCTGCTCAGGTGGGCCATGATGCGCAGCTCGATCTGGCTGTAGTCGGCGCTGGCGATGACACTGCCGGCCGGCGCCACGAAGGCTTCGCGGATGCGCCGGCCCTCGGCGGTGCGCACCGGAATGTTCTGCAGGTTGGGGTCGTTGCTGGACAGCCTGCCGGTAACCGCCACCGCCTGCGCGTAGTGGGTATGGACCCGGCCGGTCCGCGGCAGCGCCAGGGTGCCGAGCTTGTCGGTGTAGGTGCCCTTGAGCTTCGACAGCCCCCGGTGCTCCAGGATGCGCGCGGGCAAGGGGTAGTCCTCTGCCAGTTTTTCCAGCACTTCCTCGTCGGTGCTGGGCGCGCCGCTGGGCGTCTTCTTGACCACCGGCAGGCCGAGTTTCACGAAGAAGATCTCGCCGATCTGCTTGGGCGAACCCAGGTTGAAAGGCTGGCCCGCCAGTTCGTGGGATTCTTTTTCGAGCTCCAGGATGCGCTGGCCCAACTGGTGGCTCTGTTGTGCCAGCAGGGCCGCGTCGATGCTCACGCCGTTGCGCTCGATCCGGTACAGCGCCTCGCTGCTGCGCATTTCCAGGTCGTAGATGAAGGCCAGCCTCTCGTCGGCCTGCACCCGGGGCCACAGGGTGTTGTGCACGTCCAGCGTCTGGTCGGAGTCTTCGCAGGAGTACTCGGCGGCCTTGTCGATCGCCACCTGGCTGAACGGGATCTGCCCGGCGCCCTTGCCGCACAGGTCTTCGTAGCTGATGCCGCTGCGGCCCAGGTGGCGCTCGGCCAGGCTGCCCAGGCCGTGCGGCTTGTGCACTTCGAGCACGTAGCTCTGCAGCATGGTGTCGTGGCGGTAGCCGGCCACCTCGATGCCGTGGTTGGCGAGCACGTGGCGGTCGTACTTGACGTGCTGGCCGAGCTTGGCGCGCGCGGCGTCTTCCAGCCAGGGCTTGATACGGGCCAGGACTTCGTCGCGCGGAAGCTGCGCGGGTGCATCTGGGTAATCGTGGGCCAGCGGGATGTACGCGGCCTCGCCCGGTTCCACGCTCCAGCTGATGCCGACGATCTCCGCGCGCATTTCGTCGAGCGAGGTGGTTTCGGTGTCGATGGCCACCAGGTCGGCCGCCTGGATACGGGTGAACCAGCGCTCGAAGGCGTCCCAGTCGAGGATGGTGTCGTAGCGCAGGTTGCTCACCTTTTCGGCGGCCACCACCTCGGGCTCGTCGAACAGGCCGGGGTCGGGCTTGCGGCCGGGCTTCTTCGATTTCTCGATCAGTTCGGGCGCCGCCTCCTGCTCGTTCAGCGACTGGGCCAGGCCCTTGAAACCGAAGCGCTCGTAGAAAGCCTTGAGCTCTTCGGTGCGCTGTGCGCCCATGGCGATGCCTTCGAGCGACGGCAGGCCGGCGATGTGCCCGGCCAGGTCGCAATCGGTTCGGATGGTCACCAGCGCGCGGCCCTGGGGCAGCCAGTCGACGGCGCCGCGCAGGTTCTCGCCCGCGACGCCCTTGATCTCGCCGGCGCGCGCCATCAGGCCTTCGAGCGAGCCGTATTCCAGCAACCACTTGGCCGCCGTCTTGGGGCCGACCTTCGGCACGCCGGGAACGTTGTCGACCGTGTCGCCGACCAGCGTCTGGTAGTCGATCATCAGCGACGGCGGCACGCCGAATTCGGCGGTGACACCCGCCACGTCGCGCTTCTTGCCGTTCATCGTGTCGATGATGGTGATGCGATCGTTCACGAGCTGGCTCAGGTCCTTGTCGCCGCTGGAGACGATGACTTCCATGCCCTGCGCCGCGGCGGCCGCGGCCAGCGTGCCGATGACGTCGTCGGCCTCGACATGCGGCACGCACAGCACCGGCCAGCCCAGCAGCCCGACCACTTCGTGGATCGGCTCGACCTGCTCGCGCAGGTCGGGCGGCATGGGGCTGCGGTTGGCCTTGTATTCGGGGTAGAGCTTGTCGCGGAAAGTCGGCCCGCTGGCGTCGAACACGCAGACGGCGTAATGAGCACGCACTTCGCGGCGCAGGGCCGCCAGCATGTTGATCATGCCGCGGATGGCCCCGGTGGCGGGGCTCGTCATGTCGCCGGGAACCGCCCGCAAGTCGGGCATGGCGTGGAAGGCGCGGTACAGGTAGCTGGATCCGTCGACCAGCAGGAGGGTGTTGCGGCCGGGCGCGAGGGCCGGTTCGGATGCGGCTTCGGCCGCGGCGTTCGGGAGGTCGCTCATGTGGCGATTGTGCCTGCCGCGCCACGTCGGCCCGGCGGGCGAGCGCCTACAATCCGGCCCATGTCCGCCCTCCTCCTCCTGCGCCCCGCCGCCCTTGTGGCCGCGACCCTTGCCGCCAGCCTGCTGGCCTCCGCCGCCTGCGCCCAGGAGCCCGTCGAAGGGCCCGAGCCCCAGACACCGCGTGTCGAGCAAAAGGTCGAGCGCCTGCATGTCGGCGACGAAGGAACCTCGATCGACGAAGTGCGCTACGGCGGCCAGACCCAGAGCATCTCGGTGCAGCCGCGTGGCGCCAAGGCCTACGACGTCGCGCCCACCGACGGCCCGCGCCGCCGCGCCTCCGAACGCGACGGGGGCGACAACAGCGGCGGCGCCCGCACCTGGAAGATGATCGGTTTCTGATCCCTCCGGCCCGCCCGCGTTCGCGGCCGCCGGCCCACCCCGTTTCCTACCGTTTTTAGCAGTCTCCCGCCCCATGGCCGTATTTACCGAAGTCTCCGAAGACGAGGCGCGCAAACTTCTGCGTCAGCTGCGCCTGGGCGAGCTGGTCACCCTGCGCGGCATCGCCGGCGGGATCGAGAACACCAACTATTTCGTCACCGTGCAGCCCGACACCGCCGAAGGCGATCTCGGTGCCACGATCGACTACGTGCTGACCCTGTTCGAGCGCCTCACCGCCGAACAACTGCCCTTCTACCTGTACCTGATGCAGCATCTGGCGGCACGCGGCATTCCGGTGCCCAACCCCGCACCCGACCGATCCGGCGACGTGCTGCACCAGTTGCGTGGCAAGCCCGCCGCCGTGGTCAACCGCCTGCCCGGCCGCAGCGAACTGGCCCCCCGGGCGGTGCATTGCGCGGCGGTGGGCGACATGCTGGCCCGCATGCACCTGGCCGGCCGCGATTTCTCCCGCCACCAGCCCAACCTGCGCGGCCTGGCCTGGTGGAACAGCGTGGCGCCGACCGTGCTGCCGCACCTCGACACACCGCAAGCCGCATTGCTCGGCTCGGAACTGGCGTACCAGAACCACGTCTGCCAGCAGCCCGACCACACCGCATTGCCGCGCGGCCCGGTCCATGCCGACCTGTTCCGCGACAACGTCATGTTCGAGGGCGAGCGCCTGACCGGCTTCTTCGACTTCTACTTCGCCGGTGTCGACAGCTTCCTGTTCGACATCGCCGTCTGCCTCAACGACTGGTGCATCGACCTCGCCGGCGGCAGGCAGGACGCCGAGCGCGCCGATGCCTTCCTGCAGGCGTACACCGCGGTGCGCCCGCTCGAGCCGGCCGAGCGCCGCCTGCTGCCCGCCATGCTGCGCGCCGCCGCGCTGCGTTTCTGGATTTCCCGCCTCTGGGATTTCCACCTGCCGCGCGACGCCGCCCTGCTGACACCGCACGACCCCGGGCATTTCGAGCGTGTGTTGCGCGGTCGCCTGGACGAAGCCCGCGACACGGCCGATCACGCCATGCCGACCCTTCCCTCCCATCCCGCGATTACCGCCTGACGCCTCTTCCCCGGACGCCCCCTCTCCCATGCACCTCAACGTCGTCCCCGCACGCACCGGCCTCGCCTGGGCACGCAAGGGCGTGCGCACCTTCTGGAAACAGCCGCTGGCCCTCACCGGCCTGTTCATGCTGTTCATCGCCGTGCTGAGCCTCACCGCCGTGGTGCCGGTCGTCGGCTTCCTGCTGGCGCTGGTGCTGATGCCCGCCACCACCCTGGGCCTGATGGCGGCGGCCCGCGAGGTCGACTCCGGCCGCCGTGCGCGGCCGTCCACCCTGTTCGCCGCGTTTCGGGCCGGCCCGGCCTACGCCCGCCAGATGCTGCTGCTGGGCGCCCTGTACGCCGGCAGCTTCGTGCTCATGCTGGCCATCTCGGCGCTGTTCGACGGCGGCCAGTTCGCCCTGGGCTACATCACCGGCAACCGCACCGCCGGCGACATGCTCGCCAATCCGTCCACGCAGATGGCCATGTGGGCCACGCTGGTGCTCTACATGCCTTTGTCGATGCTGTTCTGGCATGCCCCTGCGCTGGTCTTCTGGTACCGGGTGTCGCCAGCCAAAAGCCTGTTCTTCAGCTTCATCGGCTGCATCCGCAACCTCGGCGCGTTCGGCCTGTACGCGCTGGCCTGGGCCGGCATCTTCATCGTCGGCGGCATCGCCGTCGGCACGGTCACCACGCTGCTGCTGCTGACCGGCATCTTCGGCGACAGCGGATCGCCGGTCGCCGGTGCGGTGGCCGCAGGGGCGGTGACGCTGTCGGCCATGGTGCTGGTGGCGATGTTCTTCACCTCGCTGTATTTCACCTTCGTCGACTGCTTCCTGCATCCGGTCGGCGAAGACGGCACCGGCCACCTGTCCGTCGAGATCTGACGTCCCCGGATCAGTCCGGAAACCGCAGCACCACCGAAGTCACGCCAAGACAAGACACCGCCCGGGCAGTGCCGCCATGCATGCGCATGATGGCCGCCACGATGGCCAGGCCCAGTCCGTGGTGCCCGTCTCCGCCGCCGGCCCGGTCGGCCTCCAGCCGATAGAAACGGTCGAACACCCGGGCCAGCCGCTCCGCCGGAATCGCCGCCCCGCGATTGGCCACCACCAGCTCCACTCCCGGGGCATCCGCCGCGGCCGCGATCGTCACCACGATGCGCGAGCCCTGCTGCGCATAGCGCGACGCATTGCCCAGCAGGTTCGAGATGGCCCGGCGCATCAGCCCGCCGTCGTAGGCCCCGATACGGTCGCCGCCGATGCTCACCGAAAGCCCGCGCTCCTCGAGCGCGGCCTCGTGGAACTCGGCCACCTTCGCCACCTCGGCGGCCAGCGAACAGGGCGCACCCCGCCGGGCCACCGCGCCCCGGTCGGCCTGCGACAGGAACAGCATGTCTCCCACGATGGCGCCCAGCCGGCGCAGTTCTTCCAGGTTGGACGCCAGCGTCTCGCGCAGTTCGTCCGGGCCACGCTCCGCCGTCAGCATGAGTTCGGTCTCGCCGATCAGGATGGTCAGCGGCGTGCGCAACTCATGGGCCACGTCGGCGTTGAAACTTTCCGCCTGCTGCAAGGCCTGCTGCAACCGGCCGAGCAAGGCGTTGACCTGTTCGATCCACGGCTGCATCTCCAGCGACGGATGCGGCGTGGACAAGCGCTGGTCCAGCCGGTCGGCGGTCAGTGCGCGGGTCTGCACCGCGAGGTCGCGCATCGGCGCCAGGCCGCGCTGTACCAGCCAGAAGCCTCCGGCGCCCACCGTCGCCGCGCCGGCCAGCGCCACGGCAGCGAGGATCCAGGCCAGCCGGCCCAGCAGCACCGCGTCGGGCGACTGGTCCATGCGCAGCAGCACGTCGGCCCGACCGCCGGGAACCCAGGAGGCCTCCAGCTCGAAAGCGGCCTCGCGCACGCGGTACGCGCCGAAGCCGGGCGAGGTGGGGCTGCGGTAGTCCAGGCTGCCGTCCCGGCTGCGCAAAGACAGCGAGATGTCGGTGTATTCGCGGAACAGGCGGTCGAATTGCTCGCCCAGGCTGGAGAAGTCGTGATCGCCCTCGTGCACCGAACGCTCCAGCAGCAATTGCACCACTGCCGTCTTGCGTGCGATTTCCTCGTCGGCCCGGGTGGCCAGCGCCCAGGCGGTGAGCAGGTAGACCAACACGCAGACCGCGCCCAGCCCCAGCAGCGCCTGCAAGGCCAGCAGCCGCGACAGACGGGTGCCGAGCGCGTAGGGGCGCAAGCGCCAGGCCCGCCAGCGCGCGGCCAGGGTCACGGCGCGGCGGCTTCCATCGCCGTGTCGCTCGTCCCGCATGGCGGCGCGGGATGCAGCTGCCGGTCTTCCAACACATAACCCATGCCCCGCACGGTGTGCAGCAGCCGGTGCGCGAAAGGCTCGTCGAGTTTGCCGCGCAAGCGGCGTATCGCCACCTCGACCACGTTCGTATCGCTGTCGAAATGCATGTCCCACACCTGCTCGGCCAGCACCGTGCGCGACAGCACCTCGCCCTGCCGGCGCAGCAGCAGGGTGAGCAGGCTGAATTCCTTGGCGGTCAGGTCCAGGCGGGTGGCGCCACGCGCGGCACGGCGTCGCAGCAGGTCGAGTTCCAGGTCGGCCAGGCGCAGCACGCCGTTGTCCTCGAGCGTGCGGCCGGGGCCGCGCCGCAGCAGCGCCTGCAGCCGGGCCAGCAACTCTGAAAATGCGAAAGGCTTGCCCAGGTAGTCGTCGGCGCCGGCCTGCAGACCCTGCACCCGGTCTTCGACACGGTCGCGGGCGGTGAGCATCAGCACCGGCAAGGACCGCGTGGCCTGCTCCTGGCGCAGCCCTCGCAGCACACCGAAACCGTCGAGGCCGGGCAGCATGACGTCGAGCAGCACCAGGTCGTACCGGCCGTAGTGCGCCATGTGCAGTCCGTCCACCCCGTCGCGGGCGCAGTCGGCGGTATAGCCGTTCTCGCGCAGGCCGCGCAACAGGTAGTCCGCCAGCTTGGGTTCGTCTTCGATCACCAGGATTCGCATCACCGCAGCTTAGTCAATGCCGTGCCTTTGGAGATGACAAATTCGTAATCGGGCAGTGGGCATTTCGTCGGCAGCCGCAGGGCACAGTGAAGGCCTCCCATCCCTCCACTGCAAGGAAGCACCGTGAAAAAACTCTCCCGCATCGCCCTCCTCGCCGCCGCAGCGTCGATTGCCGCACCGGCCATGGCATACCGGCTCGACCAGGTCATCGTGCCGGTCCACGGCGAAAAAGGCTACGTCACCGTGACCGACCCCTCGGTGCAGGGCAAGACCCGCGAACAGGTGAAAGCCGAGTTGGCCGAAGCGCGCGTCAGGTACCCGGCGGGCGTCCGCGTGGGCGTGTTCCCGACACCCAGGTCCGATGTCGTGGCCGACGGCGCCAGCGTGCGCAAAGGCGCCTACGACGCGGCCCGGCTGCCGGTGAATCAGCAGTACTGGAACTGACGCCCGGCGGGTCAGCGCCCGCCGCGCATCCAGCGTGTGGCCAGGGCCTGCGCCTCGCCCATCACGCCGCGCCGGAAGGCCAGCACGCAGATCACGAAGATCAGGCCGGTGACCATGGTCACCGACTCGCCCAGCGTGTTGAACCAGGCCAGGCCGGTGAAAGAAGCGATGCCGGCGCCGATCTCGCCGAGCTTGTTTTCCAGCAACACCACCACGGCCGACCCCACCAGCGGCCCCGACAGCGTGCCCATGCCGCCCACCAGCGTCATCAGGATGACGCCGCCGGACGCCGTCCAGTGCACGTCCGACAGCGTGGCGAATCCCAGCACCAGGGTCTTGAGCGCGCCGGCCAGGCCCGACAGCGCAGCGGACAGCACGAAGGCCAGCAGCTTGAACCGGTGCGTGTCGTAGCCCAGCGAAACGGCGCGCGGCTCGTTTTCCTTGATGCCCTTGAGCACCTGGCCGAAAGGCGAATGCACCGAACGGGCGATCAGCGCGAAAGCCGCCACCACCACGGCCACCACCAGGTAGTACATGGTGAGGTCGTTCGACAGGTCGATCAGCCCGAACAGCCTGCCGCGCGGCACGCCCTGCAGGCCGTCCTCGCCTCCGGTGAACGGCGCCTGCACGGCCGCGAAAAACACCATCTGCGCCAGCGCCAGCGTGATCATCGCGAAGTAGATGCCCTGCCGGCGGATGGCCAGCAAACCGAAGCCCATGCCCAGCAGCGCGCCGACCGCAGTGCCCAGCAGCAGCCCGATTTCGGGCGTGGCGCCCCAGGCTTTCATCGCATAGCCGGCGGCATAGGCCGAGCCCCCGAAGAACGCCGCGTGCCCGAACGACAACAGGCCGGTGTAGCCCAGCAGCAGGTTGAATGCGGCGGCGAACAGCGCAAAGCACAGCAGCTTCATCACGAACACCGGATACGCGCCCAGGAATGGCGCAGCCAGCAGTGCCAGCAGCAGCAGGCCGTAGGCGACGGGGGCCAGTTTCTTCATCAGGCTTCTTTTCCGAACAGTCCGGCCGGCCGCACCAGCAGCACCACGACCATGATGAGAAACACCACCGTGGACGAAGCCTCGGGGTAGAACACCTTGGTCAGTCCTTCGATCACGCCCAGCCCCAGGCCGGTCAGGACGGACCCCATGATGGAACCCATGCCGCCGATCACCACCACCGCGAACACCACGATGATCAGGTTCTGGCCCATCAGGGGCGTGACCTGGATCACCGGTGCGGCCAGCACGCCGGCGAAGGCGGCCAGCGCCACGCCGAAGCCGTAGGTGAGCATCACCATCAGCGGCACGTTGATGCCGAACGCCTCCACCAGCCGGGGGTTCTCGGTGCCGGCGCGCAGATAGGCGCCGAGCCGGGTCTTCTCGATCAGGAACCAGGTCGCCAAACAGACGGCGACCGACACGGCCACCACCCAGGCACGGTAGTTGGGCAGCATCATGAAACCCACGCTGGTCGCGCCCTCGAGCAGTTCGGGCGTGTCGTAACCCAGCCCCGACACGCCGTAGGCAGACCGGAAGGCGCCCTCGATCAGCAGGGTCAGCCCCAGGGTCAGCAGCAGCCCGTAGAGCGGGTCGAGGCGGTAGATGCGGCGCAGCAGCAGCCGCTCGATGACGATGCCGAACGCTCCCACCAGCAGCGGCGCCAGCAGCAGCATCACCCAGTAGTTGATGCTCCAGTAGGTCGCGCCCATCCAGGCGATGACCGCGCCCATCATGAAGAGCGCGCCGTGGGCGAAGTTGATCACCCCCAGCAGCCCGAAGATCACCGCCAGCCCGAGGCTCAGCATCGCGTAGAACGAGCCGTTGACGAGGCCCAGCAACAGCTGGCTCAGAAGGGCCGGCAGGGTCACGGTCATGGCTGGCGCTTCACTTCCAGAGGGCGCATTTCGTCTCGGCTTTCGTGGTGAAGATCTGCTCGCCCGGCAAGGTAGCGATCACCTTCAGGTAGTCCCAGGGCTTCTTCGATTCGGCCTGCGACTTGGCCTCGACCAGGTACATGTCGTGGATGAAGCTGCCGTCCTCGCGGATGTAGCCCTTGCCGTAGAAGTCGTCGATCTTCATGCGCTTCAGTTCAGCCATCACCTTGTCCGAATCGGTGGTTTTGGCGGTCTGCACCGCTTTCAGGTAGGTGGTGACGGCGGAGTAGTCGGCAGCCTGCACGTCGGTCGGCATGCGTTTGGTCTTCTCGAAGAAACGCTGGCCGAACTGGCGGCTGGCGTCGTTGCGGTCCCAGTACCAGCTGGTGGTGTGCAGCAGGCCTTCTGTGTTCTTCAGTCCGAGGCTGTGGATGTCGGTCAGGAAGACCAGCAGGCCGGCGATCTTCATGCTCTTGTTGATGCCGAACTCGCGCGCCGCCTTGATCGCATTGATGGTGTCTCCGCCCGCGTTCGCCAGCCCCAGGATCTGCGCCTTGGAGTTTTGCGCCTGCAGCAGGAAAGAGGAAAAGTCCGACGCGCTGAGCGGATGCCGCACCGCGCCCACCACCGTGCCGCCCTTGGCCTTGACCACCGTGGTGGTGTCCGCTTCCAGCGCATGCCCGAAGGCGTAGTCGGCCGTCAGGAAGAACCAGCTCTTGCCGCCCCGGTCGACCACCGCCGAGCCGGTGCCCTTGGCCAGCGCCACGGTGTCGTAGGCGTAGTGCACGGTGTAGGGGCTGCACTGCTCGTTGGTCAGCACCGAGGTGCCGGCACCGTTGTTGAAATACACCCGCTTCTTCTCGGCCGCCACCTTGGCGGTGGCCAGCGCCGTGCCGGAATTGGTGCCGCCGAAAACCATCGTCACGCCCTGGGTGTCGATCCATTCGCGCGCCTTCGAGGCGGCGATGTCGGGCTTGTTCTGGTGGTCCGCCGTCAGCAGCTCGATCGGCTGGCCGAGCACCTTGCCGCCGAAATCGTCGATGGCCATCTGCATGGCGATGGCGCCGTTCTTGCCCTCCAGGTCGGCGTACAGGCCGGACATGTCGGTAACCAGTCCGATCTTCACTTTTTCCTGCGCGTGGGCGGCCGTGGCAACGAGGCCGGCGGCGGCCAGGGCGAGGGTCAGCACGGTTCGGGTTTTGTCTTGCATGGCTTGTCTCCTTCTCGGGTTTTTTGTCTTCGGGATCAAACGTTCAGCAAGGCGTCCAGCGACGGCAGCCGCGCCTCGAGCTGGGAAGCGACGAACTGCATGGCGATGCGGCCGTGCTCCATCACGTAGAAGCGGTCGGCCAGGGGCGCGGCGAAACGGAAGTTCTGCTCCACCATCACGATGGTGTAGCCGCGCGAACGCAGGGTGACGATCATCCGGGCCAGCGCCTGCACGATGACCGGCGCCAGGCCCTCGGAAATTTCGTCGAGCAGCAGCAGGCGCGCGCCGGTGCGCAGGATGCGGGCCACCGCCAGCATCTGCTGCTCACCGCCCGACAGCCGCGTTCCCGGGCTGTGCCGCCGCTCGGCGAGGTTGGGGAACATGGCGTAGATCTCTTCCAGCGGCATGCCTGCGCCGGTGGCTTCGGTGCCCTTCAGGCGGGGCGGCAGCAGCAGGTTTTCCTCGCAGGTCAGGCTGGCGAAAATGCCGCGCTCTTCCGGGCAGTAGCCGATGCCGCAATGGGCGATGCGGTGGGTCGGCATGGCGATGGTTTCCTGCCCGTACACCTTGATCGAGCCGGCGCGCCGGCCGGCCAGGCCCATGATGGATCGCAGGGTGGTGGTGCGGCCCGCGCCGTTGCGGCCCAGCAGGGTGACGACCTCGCCGGGCTGCACCAGCATGTCGACGCCGTGCAGCACATGCGATTCGCCGTACCAGGCCTCCAGGTCGCTGATCTCCAGCGCGGGCGTGTTGTCCAGCATCGAGTCGGCGGCGCTGACCAGCATGTCAGTGGGCCCCGGCCTGCAGGGTGGCGTCCGCCGTGCCCATATAGGCCTCCATCACCAGCGGGTTGCCCGACACCTCGGCGTAGCTGCCCTCGGCCAGCACGGCGCCGCGCTGCAGCACGGTGATGCGATCGGCGATGGTGCTGACCACCTTCATGTTGTGTTCCACCATCAGCACGGTACGGCCGGCCGACACCTTCTTGATCAGCGCCGTGACCCGGTCCACGTCCTCGCGGCCCATGCCCTGCGTGGGCTCGTCGAGCAGCATCAGCTCGGGCTCCATGGCCAGGGTCGTGGCGATTTCCAGGGCGCGCTTGCGACCGTAGGGCAACGAGGCGGTTTCGGCATCGGCCAGGTCGGCCAGGCCCACCTCGTGCAGCAGTTCGCGCGCGCGCCCGTCGAGCTGGCGCAGCGAAGCCTCGCTGCGCCAGAAGAACATCGAGGTGCCCAGCGACCGCTGCAGGCCGAGGCGCACGTTCTCGAGTGGCGTGAGATGCGGAAACACCGCCGATATCTGGAACGACCGGATGATGCCCAGCCGCGCGATCTGGGCCGGCCGCAGCCCGGTGATGTCGGCACCGTTGAAAGCGATGCTGCCGGCGCTCGGCGCCAGGAACTTGGTGAGCAGGTTGAAGCAGGTGGTCTTGCCTGCGCCGTTGGGGCCGATCAAGGCGTGGATGCTGCCCCGGCGCACCGACAGGTCGACGCCCTGCACCGCAGTGAAGCCGCGAAACGTCTTGGTCAACCGGTGTGTTTTGAGGATCACGTCGTCCATGCGGGCGGCAGCTTCCTGGAGTGGTGCGGCATCGTAGGAGGCACCTGTCGCAGCGGCCATTGGGACAAGTTCCTAGGCGCCAACCCTGGGAGCCGGAAGCGCGCTGCGAGGCTGCATCACCTGGCCGATACAAACCGTAGGTCGGTGCCTACACCTCGTGGGGGGCACTTCCTATCGGCGGTTATATGCATCAAACCTACAGTCCATCCACGGTTGAGACAGCTGCTGTCAATACCGGACATTCATGAACAACAAAAGGAGAGCGCCATGACAAGTGAACGTACCCAAGGCAACTGGCTTCAGTTCAAAGGCAAGGTGAAGGAGCAGTGGGGCAAGCTCACCGACGACGACCTCGACGTCATCGAAGGCAAGCGTGAACAGCTGATCGGTCGCATCAAGGAACGCCACGGCATCGAGCACGACGAAGCCGAGCGCCAGGTCACCGAGTGGCATGGCACCAATCCGACGTTCTTCTTCGAAAAATCCTGATTCCGCCGCATCGGCGCCATCGGACCGTTTTCCATAACAACACACAGATTCGTTCATTCAGTTCAGGAGATAGACCATGAAAAAAGCACTCATCGCACTCGCCATCGCATCGACCTTCGCCAGCTTCGGCGCCTCGGCCATGACCAAGGAAGAGCACAAGTCCGCCAAGGACCAGATCGAAGCCACCTACAAGAGCGACAAGAAGGCTTGCGATGCCATGAAGGACAACGCGAAGGACGTTTGCACCGCTGAAGCCAAGGGCAAGGAAAACGTCGCCAAGGCCGAGCTGGAATCCCAGTACAAGCCCGGCGCCAAGGCCGACAAGAAGGTCCGTGACGAAAAGGCCAACGCCGCCTACAACGTCTCCAAGGAAAAGTGCGACGACCAGACCGGCAACGCCAAGGACGTCTGCGTGAAGGATGCCAAGGCAGCGCAAACCGCCGCCAAGGCCGATGCCAATGTCGCCAAGACCGCTGCCGACGCACGCACCGGCGACGCGTCCGCCGCCAAGGTTGCCGAAGAGCGCAAGGACGCCTCCAAGGACAAGCGCGAAGCCGACTACAAGGCCGCCAAGGAGCGCTGCGACGCCATGGCCGGTAACGCCAAGGACACCTGCCAGGCGGATGCCAAGACCAAGTTCGGCATGTAAAACCGACTTCGCAGGCTGCCAGCCTGCCAGCGGACGACGCGGATGATGTCCTCGTCGTCCGCCATTTTTTTTGGGGCCTGTATGCAAGATCTGCCATCGAAGGCACAGCCGTCACCCGAGTCCGCCGATGTCCGTGCCCGCTGGCGCCGGCAATTGGCCGCAGTCCGCAGCGAAACGGTGCGGCTGGCTTCCTCGCTTTCGGCTGAAGACCAGTGTGTGCAGTCCATGCCCGACGCCAGCCCGGTCAAGTGGCACCTGGCGCACACCACCTGGTTTTTCGAGACGGTCCTGCTGCCGCGTGCGGGCATCCCCTACGAACCTTTCGATCCGCGTTTCGCGTATCTCTTCAACTCCTACTACGAAGCCCTCGGACCGCGTCATCCGCGCCCGCATCGCGGTCTTCTGACCCGTCCCGGACTGGCGGAGGTCATGGCCTACCGGGCACATGTGGATGCCGCGCTGGACATGGCGCTGGCCCATTGCGACGAAGCCGCCTGGGAAGCCTTGCGCCCCATCCTGCTCCTCGGCCTCAACCACGAACAGCAGCACCAGGAACTCATCGTCACCGATGTGTTGCACCTGCTGTCCTGCAACCCGCTGCTGCCGGCCTGGCACGCTCCGGCGTCGCCCTCTCTCAAGCTGGCCGAGGCCCGCGAAACCCGCGACACCCGCTGGATCGAATGCGGCGGAGGCATCGTCGAGATCGGCCGCGACCTGCCTGCGGCAGGCGGCCCTTCGGACGATTTCGCCTTCGACAGCGAAACCCCGCGCCATCAGGCACTGCTGCGGCCTTACGCCATCGCCGACCGTCTGGTGAGTTGCGGCGACTTCCTGCGCTTCATCGAGGACGGAGGCTACGAAAAGGCCTCCCTGTGGTTGTCCGACGGCTGGGCGGCGGTGCGCGCCAACGCGTGGCAGCACCCGGCTTATTGGGTGCCGCCGAACGATCCGCGCCTGGCCTTCTCGGCATCGCCGGCGCGGGGCTGGCAGGTGTTCGGCGTGCACGGCTTGCGGCCGCTCGATCCCGTGGCCGCCGTGGCGCAACTCAGCTTCTACGAGGCGGCCGCGTACGCGGAATGGGCCGGTGCGCGCTTGCCGACCGAACAGGAATGGGAGGCGGCCGCCGGCATGCCCGGCATGCATGGCCTCACCGGCGAGGTGTGGCAGTGGACCCGGTCCTCGTACGACCCCTACCCCGGCTTCCGACCGCTTCCGGGCGTGGCGGCCGAATACAACGGCAAGTTCATGGTCGGCCAGCTGGTACTGCGCGGCGGCAGCGTGGCGACTCCGGCCGGCCACACCCGGCCCAGCTATCGCAACTTTTTCCCGCCGGCGGCGCGCTGGCAGTTTTCGGGCCTGCGGCTCGCAAAGGATCTGTGATGACTCCTCCCCACCCGACAGGCTCGGCGGCACAACGGCCCTCACCGGCACAGGCCGCGAGCGATTCGCCCTTTGGTCGCGACCTGTCCGCCATGCTGGCCGGCAGCCCTCGCCGCATCTCGCCGAAATACTTCTACGACACGGCCGGCTCGGAATTGTTCGAGCGCATCTGCGAGTTGCCCGAGTACTACCCCACCCGCACCGAGATGGGCCTGTTGCTGGCCCATGCATCGGAGATCGCCGAACAGGCCGGTCCGCGCTCCGAGATCGTCGAATTCGGCGCCGGCGCCCTGCACAAGATCCGCCTGCTGCTCAATGCCTTCGAAGCCCCGGCCGGCTATCTGCCGATCGACATTTCGGGCGAACACCTCCATGCGGCAGCGGCCGAGCTCAAGCGCGAGTACCCGCACCTGGCCATCCAGCCGGTCGCCGCCGACTACACCCAGCGGCTGTTGCTGCCGGCGCCGGCGGCCGGCACCGGCAAGCGCATCGGCTTCTTCCCGGGTTCGACCATCGGCAACTTCACCGAGGCCGAAGCCCTGCGTTTCCTGGAAGTGGCTGCGCAGGTACTCAAGGGCGGTGCGTTGCTGCTGGGCGCCGACCTGGTGAAGGACCCGGCCACCCTGCATGCCGCCTACAACGACACGCAAGGCGTGACGGCTGCTTTCAACCTGAACCTGCTGGGGCGCGCCAACCGCGAACTGGGCACCGATTTCGACCTGGCCGGCTTTGCCCACCACGCCTTCTACAACGTGCCCGAACGACGCATCGAGATGCATCTGGTGAGCCTGCACGACCAGACGGTGCACCTGGACGGTAGCGCGTTTAAGTTCGCCGAGGGCGAGTCGATCCACACCGAGAACTCGCAGAAATTCACCGTGGCTGGCCTGCGGGCACTGGCTGCCCGTGCCGGCTTTACCGCCGGTCCGGTCTGGACCGACGACGAAGGTCTGTTCAGCCTGCACTGGCTGAACGCGCCCGCCGCCTGAAGAGCCTTTTCAGGCAGGCGCCAGTGCCGTGCGGCGGACCTTGCGCACATTGAAGGCGCTGACGATCAGCACGGCCTGCACGAGCGCCAGACCGACGATCACGCCCCGGTACTGGCCCCGGTCCATCAGGAGACCGAACAGCAGCGGCGAGATCGCCTGGCCGATGTCGAGGCCGGCGTACACCACGCCGTAGACCCGGCCGGTCGCGTTTTCGGGCGTGGCGCGTTTCACCAGCAGATCGCGCGACGGTCCGGCGGTGCCGGTGGCGAAACCCATCAAGCCGAACAGCACCGGCACCATGACGGCCGGCATATCCAGATAGGCCATGGCCAGGGCCATGCAGGCCGCCACGCCGAAGCCGCCGCCGACGATGCGTTCGCAGCGCTGCGGGTCGGACGCCATGAATCCGCCCAGCACCATGCCGCCCGCCGAAGCCGCCATGTAGATGGTCAGGCAGACCGCCGCCATGGCCAGCGGCACGTCGTGCAGGTGGCGCGCGGCTTCCGGCGCGAAGGCCTGTACCGAACTCATCGCGCCGGCGTAGAAAAGGAAGAAGCCGAAGCACATCCAGACGGCCGGAATGCGCAGGAAATCCAGCCCACCCGCCGCTTCCGCACCTGTCTGGCCGATGGCTTTCTTCACCTCGGCGCGGCCCAGCGTGAGGTGGGACCGCTGCCACACCAGCACCGCCAGCACGCCCAGCGCGACCACGCCGGCCGACAGCATCGCCACCCGCCACGAGTACGCCACCGCCAGGGGCACCACGAAGGCAGGTGCGAGCGCCCAGCCGATGCTGCCGGTGATCCCGTGCACGCTGTAGGCGTGGCCGAGCCGGGTGGGCGCGACGCGGCGGTTGAACAGGGTGTAGTCGACCGGGTGGAACACACCGTTGCCGATGCCGCCCACCACCGCGCCGATCAGCAGCATCCAGTAGTTTTGCGCCACCGCGTACAGGATGGACCCCGTCGCCAGCAGCGCCAGTCCGCCGAACAGCACCGGGCGCGGGCTGAAGCGGTCGACCACGAAGCCCGCCATCGCCTGCACCGCGCAGGACACCACGAAGAACACGGTCAGCACGAAACCCAGCTCCTGGTAGCCGACGCCGAAGGCATCCTTCAGCCAGGGAAACAAGGGCGCCAGCAGCAACTGGCTGAAATGGCTGATGCCGTGGGCCAGGCCGACGAGGCCGATCAGCGTGGCGTCGCCGCGCATACCGGCGGCAGGGATGGAGGCGGTGGATTCGGACATGGCGCGGATCGTAGTTCGCACCGCTGCGGCAGAATTGCGATGCAAAGCCAATTTCCATCGAGAACCCGCCAATGCCTGCCGAAACCGCCGTTCGCCCTCGTCGCACCGCCGCGCGCGGCGTGACATTCATTCCGCCGGAAGTCGATTCGCTGACGCCCCATCTGTACCGGCCGAACGCCGAGCGGCCGGTTCGCGCCAAGCGGCGCGTGCTGCTGGCGGCCACCGTCGTCTCGCCGCATTCGCACGCCTGGCCGCAACTGACCTTCTCGAGCCACGGCGTGATCCGCGTCACCACCGCACGGGGCACCATCATCGTGCCGCCGCTGCGGGCGGCCTGGGTGCCGGCCGGCGTGGAGCATTCCATCGACGTGGTGGAGGACGCGGAGCTGAACACCATCTACCTGCACGACCCCCGGCCGTCGCCGGACCCGTCCTGGACCCGGCACTGCCTGGTGCTGGAACTCGGTCCGCTGCTGCATGCCTTGCTGATGTCGCTGGACACCGGCCCCGACCAGCCGGCCGGCCCGGCGACGGAGCTGCGGCTGGCCGATGCCCGGCGTCACGAAACATTGGTGGCACCGCTGCTGCAGGCCGAACTGGCCCGGGCGCCGCAGGTGCGGATGGGCGTGCCGCTGCCGGACGCCGAGCGCGGCGACAAACGCCTGCGTTCGCTTTGCCAGGCGGTGCTGCGTGCGCCGGGGCGCAGTGCCAATCTGGCGCAGTGGGCCGCGGAGGCCGGTGCCAGCGAACGCACCGCCGCCCGCTTGTTCCGCAGCGAACTGGGCCTGAGCTGGCAGCAGTGGCGCCAGCAGGCCCTGCTGGCGCACGCCCTGCCCTTGCTGGCACGCGGCATGCCGGTCGCACACGTGGCGGCAGCCAGCGGCTACGCCAGCGACAGTGCCTTCACCGCCATGTTCCGCTCGGCCATGGGCCGCTCGCCCCGGCACTTCCGGGGCGCCGGCCGCTGAGGCCGTCTTATTCGGCGGTGCGGCGCAGGGTGTCCATGACGGGGCGGCGCAGCACGTCGCGCAGGCCCCACCAGCCGGCCGCCAGGGCCAGCGCCGCACCCGCCAGTGCACCCTGCAGCGGCACCAGCGGCGATGCGGTCCAGGCGAAGTCGAAGGCATAGCGCGCCAGCGCCCAGCCCACCGCCACCGCCACCCCGCTGGCCAGGAAACCCGCCAGCAGGCCGACACCCGCCAGCTCGGCCCGCTGGACCTGCCTTAGCAGCGACGAGCCGGCGCCCAGCGCCCGCATGATGGCGAACTCTTTGGCCCGCTCGTCACGCGTGGCGGTGACCGCCGCGAACAGCACGATCACGCCGGCCGCCAGAGTGAAGCCGAACAGGAACTCGACCGCGCGGATCACCTGGTCCAGCACCCGCTGGATCTGCGCCAGCGTCTGCCCCAGGTCGACACTGGTGATGTTGGGAAACTGGCGCACCAGTTCGTTGTCGAAGCCGGCCGCCTTGGGCGCCTGATAGGCCGCGAGATAGGTCACGGCGATATCGTCCGGCAGCCTGCCGACCGGATACATGGCGAAGAAGTTGGCCCGCATCGAGCCCCAGTCGACCTTGCGCAGCGAGGTGATGCGGGCCTCCTTCTGCGCACCGCCGATGTCGAAGCGCAGGCGGTCGTCCAGCTTCAGCCCGAGCGTCTTGGCCAGGCCGTCTTCCACGCTGATGGCGTCCGCCTCGTCGGGCGTCCAGCGGCCGCCGGTCGTCTGGTTGTGCGGCGGCTCCTCGGTGGCATAGGAAAGATTGAATTCGCGATCGACCAGTCGGCGGGCGCGATCCTCCTGGTAGTCGGTCGACTGGACCGGCTGGCCGTTGATCGCCACCAGGCGGCCGCGCACCATCGGGTACCAGTCGTAGCGCTGCACGCCGGCGCCGCGCAGGGCCTGCTGGAAAGCCTCGGCCTGGTCGGGCAGCACGTTGATGACGAAGCGGTCCGGCGCATCCGGCGGCGTGGCGGCGCGCCAGCTGCCGATGAGGTCGGTGCGCAGCAGCACCAGCAGCACCAGCGCCAGCAAACCGACCGACAGGGAGCTGATCTGCACCACCGCGTACACCGGCCGCGCCGAGATCTGCCGCGTCGCCAGCACCAGCCAGCGCGGGGCGGTGGCTTCGTTGACGCTGCGGCGCAGCACCTTCACCGCCAGCCAGCCCAGCCCGGCGAACAGCAGCACCGCACCGGCAAAACCGCCGACCGCGATCAGCCCCAGCTTGAGATCGCGGCTGGCCACCACCAGCAGCCCCGCGAAGCCCGCCACGCCGAGGGCCAGCACGCCGGCCGACGCCGGCTTGAGCCCGCCGACGTCACGCCGGATCACCCGCAACGCCGGCACCTGCGCCAACTGCAGCACCGGCGGCAGGCCGAAGGCGATCAGCAAGGTCATGCCCATGCCCAGGCCCAGCAACGCCGGCCATGGGCCTGCCGCCGGCAGGCTGGTCTCGACCAGGCCGGCCAGCAGCGCCACGAACACGTAATGCACCGCGAAGCCGATCGCCACGCCCAGCAGGCTGGCGGCCAGCCCGGCCAGGGCGAATTCGAAGGCGTAGCTGCGCGCGATGCTGCCCTGGCTCAAGCCCAGCACCCGCAGCAGCGCGCAGTCGTCCAGGTGCCGTGCGGCGAACCCGCGCGCGGCCAGGGCCACGGCGACGGCCGACAGCAGCGCCGCCAGCAGCGACACCAGGTTGAGAAACTTGCCGGCGCGGTCCAGCGTCTGCCGCATCTCGGGCCGGCCGCTCTCCAGCGATTCGACGCGCATGCCGCGCGCATCCGGCTTCGCCGCCGCATCGGCCGCCCATTGCGCATAACGCTTGACCGGCGCTTCGGCCCCCGCCACCGCGAACCGCCAGTTGAGGCGGCTGGCGGGCTGTACCAGCCGGGTCGCTTCGAGGTCGGCGGCGTTGAGCAGCACACGCGGCGAAAAGCTGAGGAAACCGGTGCCCCGGTCGGGTTCGATGGTGATGACCCGGCTCATGCGCAAGGCCTTGTCGCCCAGCAGCAAGGTGTCGCCCACCTTCAGCCCCAGGGCTTCCGGCAGGGCCGGATCGACCCACACCTCGCCCGGCGCCGGCACTTCGCTCACGGCGGCATCGGGCGCGCCCGGCGCGTCGGCCACCCGCAGCTTGCCGCGCAGGGGATAGGCGGCGTCAACGGCCTTCAGCGCGACCAGCTTGCTGGCGCCGCCCTGGGCATCGGCGGCACGCGCCATCGTCGGAAAAGTCACCGAAGTGCTGGCGCGCAAGCCCTCCTGGCGGGCACGCTCGGCGAACTCGGCCGGAACCACATGGTCGCTCGCCACCACCACGTCGCCGCCGAGCAACTGGCCGGCATCACGCTGCAGCCCGGCCTGGAGCCGGTCGGAAAAAAAGCCGACCGAGGTCAACGCGGCGACCGCCAGGGTGACAGCCACGATCAGCAGCCGGAGGTCGCCACCGCGCAGGTCGCGTCGAAGGGCACGCCATCCCAGTTGCCAAAAGCGCTGAGACGGGTGATTCGCGCCTAAATCTGGAGAGTTCATCGGGAATTAGTGGGGTTTCGTCGCAAAGACGGGTGCGTTCGAGGTGGGTTGAACAGAATTTCTACAACAACCGCACGGTTGTGAGCACTCATTCACCGAGACGAAAGCACCTCAATGGAACACCTGGACATCCTCGCACACTGGCTGGGCTGGGCCGACATGGCGGTCGCGGTGCTACTGGTGGGCGGGGCCGGCCTGCCGACCCGCATCGGTCGCGCGCCGCGCGGCATGGTGCGTTTTCTGTTCTACGGTATCGGTGTGGTCTATTGCCGCTACGACCTGCAGCCCCGCCTGTGCGACCGCCTGGCCGCCATGGGCTACCGATTCGTGGGTACCGGAACCGGACGCCTGGGTATCGCCCTGCCCGGCCAGGTGCGGCGCGACCGGCGGGGCACCGGAACCGGCCGGCGCACCGGCGGCGTCGCATCCGCCGTTCGCAAGAACAGCTGAACCGGCTGCGCTACCGGCGCCTCGTGGGCGCCGGCCGGACTCAGACGGTCCAGCCGCCGCCCAGTGCGCGAATCAGGCCGACCGTCGCCTGGTAACGCTCCGAGCGCAGCTGAAGCGCCAGGCGCCGGTTGCGCAGTTCGCCGCGCCGGGCGTCCAGCAGGTCCAGCTGGCTGACCAGCCCGTTGCGCCAGCGGGTATCCGACAGCGCGGTCGCCCGGCTCGCCGACACCACCGCCGTCTCCTGCACCCGCGCCTGCTCCGCCAGCAGACGCAAGCCGGAAAGCTGGTCTTCCACCTCGCGGAAGGCACCCAGCACCTGACCGCGATAGCCGGCGGTGGCGACATCGAACTGGGCGCGCGCCGAAGCGATCGCCGAATCGCGCCGGCCGCCGTCGAAGATCGGCAGCGACAACAGCGCACCGATGCCCCAGGAGCGCGCCGACCACTGCAGCAGGTCGCCCAGCTCGGTGGATGCGTAGCCGCCCGCCGCGGTCAGCGTGAGGTTGGGAAACCACGCGGCCTGCGCCGCGCCTACCCGCTGCTGCGCCGCCAGCAGCGAAGCCTGGGCCGCCGCCACGTCCGGCCGGCGCGCCAGCACGGTGGAGGGAACGCCGGCGGGCACCGTGGGCAATGCGGTGTTCCAGTCGCCGTCGGGCAGGCTGAAGGTGGATGCGCCGTCGCCGACCAGCACGGCCAGGGCGTGTTCCAGGGCGGCGCGGCGGCGGTCCAGCGCCAGCGCTTCCGATTCGGTGGCGGCCATGTCGGTCTGCACCCGCACCACCTCCAGCTCGGCGATGTCGCCACCGCGCCAGCGGCGGGTGGTCAGGTCGAGCGTGTTGCGGTAGGCCTCGACGGTGTCGCGCACCAGCGTGCGCTCGGCGTCCAGCGCGCGCAATTGCAGATAGGTCTGCGCGGTCTCGGCCTGTACCGACAGGCGGGTGCTCTGCAGCAATGCCTCGCGGGCGTCGGCGTCCAGCGAGGCGGCATCGCGTGCCCGCGCCAGCCGGCCCGACAGGTCGACCTCCCAGGAGGCCTGCAGCCTGGCGGTGCCGATGGTCGCCGGCGTCGTGCCGTTGATCGTGTCGGCGCCGGCCTGGCGCGTCAGGCCGCCGTTGAGGCCGACCTGTGGAAGCCGGTCCGCCTGGGCGCCGCGCAGCAGTGCGCGGGCCTGCGCCAGCCGGGCGGCGGATTCCTGGATGCCGGTGTTGCGTTCGCCGGCTTTTTCGACCAGCGCGTTCAGCGCCGGGTCCTGGAAGGCCAGCCACCACTCGCCGCGCGGCTGGGCCTCGGCGGGCGGCGCCTGGGTCCAGCCTTCGGGCGTGGCGGTTTCCTTGAATTTCGCCGGCGCGGCGGCCAGCGCCCGGGTATCGACCGGCGGCGGGCTGGCGCAGCCGGCGAGGACCAGCGCGGCGACCAGCGGCAGCAGGGAAAACAGTTGTCTGCTCGTCATGAAAATATCTCCTCGGGGCTTATTCGTGGTGGCTGCGCGGCGCGGCCGGCAGCAGGCGGGCGTCACCGCCGCCGCCGTGCGGCTCGGCAGCCGGCGGATGGCCGACCGGCGACTCGTGCGCGCCGTGCTGGGTCAGCGGCCGGTTGCCCGCCAGCTTGCGCAGCAGCACGTAGAACACCGGCGTCAGGAACAGGCCGAAAGCGGTCACGCCGATCATTCCGGAGAACACCGCCACGCCCATCGCCTTGCGCATCTCGGCGCCGGCACCGGTGGCCAGCACCAGGGGCAGCACGCCCATGACGAAGGCCAGCGAGGTCATCAGGATCGGCCGCAGGCGCAGGCGCGCCGCCTCGATGGCCGCCTCGACCGGCTTGCGTCCGGCGAACTCCAGCTCGCGGGCGAACTCCACGATCAGGATGGCGTTCTTGGCGCTCAGCCCCACCAGCACGATCAGCCCGATCTGGGTGAACACGTTGTTGTCGCCGTTGTTCAGCCAGACCCCGCCCATGGCGGCGAACAGGCCCATCGGCACGATCAGGATGATGGCCATCGGCAAGGTCAGGCTCTCGTACTGCGCGGCCAGCACCAGGAACACCAACAGGATCGCGATGGGGAACACCAGCGCGGCGGAATTGCCGGCCAGGATTTCCTGGTAGGTCAGGTCGGTCCACTCGTAGTCGATGCCGGGCGGCAGCGTCTCGGCGGCGATGCGCCTGACGGCGTCCTGCGCCTGCCCGCTGCTGTAGCCCGGCGCCGCGCCGCCGTTGACGTCGGCCGCCAAGAAACCGTTGTAGCGCATGGCGCGTTCCGGCCCGAAGGTGGGCGACACGCTCATCAGTGCGGCCAGCGGCACCATTTCGCCGGTGCTCGATTTCACCTTCAGCAGCCCGATGTCCTCGGCGCGTGCGCGATACGCGGCGTCTGCCTGCACCCGCACCGAATAGGTCCGGCCGAAGCGGTTGAAGTCGTTGGCGTACAGGCTGCCCAGGTAGATCTGCATGGTCTCGAAGACGTCGGTCAGCGGCACGCCCAGCTGGCGGGCCTTGGTGCGGTCGATGTCGGCGAACAGCTGCGGCACGTTGACCTGGAAGCTTGAGAACAGGCCGGTCAGTTCGGGTGCCTGCTGCGCCTTGGCCATGAAGGCCTTAAGCGCGCCGTCCATCGCCTCGTAGCCCAGCGAAGCGCGGTCTTCCAGCATCAGCTTGAAGCCCCCGGTGGTGCCCAGGCCCTGCACCGGCGGCGGCGGGAACATGACGACGAAAGCGTCCTGGATCTGCGCGAACTGCGCATTGAGCTGGCCGGCGATTTCACCCGCGCTCATGCCCGCGCCCTTGCGGTCCTCGAACGGGTCCAGCGCCACGAAGACGATGCCGGAGTTGCTGCTGTTGGTGAAGCCGTTGATCGACAGGCCCGGGAACTGGATGGCGTGGGTGACGCCCGGCTGCTTGAGCGTGATGTCGCCCATGCGGCGGATCACCGCCTCGGTGCGGTCCAGGGTGGCGCCGTCCGGCAGTTGCGCAAAGCCGATCAGGTACTGCTTGTCCTGGGCCGGCACGAAGCCGCTCGGCACGGCCTTGAACAAACCGACCGTCAGGGCGGCGACGCCCAGGTACAGCAGCACCATCACCGTCTTGCGGCCGATGGCCCGGCCCACGCCCCGGCCGTAGGCCTCGGAGCCCCGGTTGAAGAGGCGGTTGAAGCCGCGGAAGAAGCCGCCGAAGACACGGTCCATGCCGCGTGTCAGCGCGTCCTTGGGTGCGTCGTGGCGGCGCAGCAGCAGCGCCGCCAGGGCCGGCGACAGCGTCAGCGAGTTGATCGCCGACAGCACCGTCGAGATGGCGATGGTCAGCGCGAACTGCCGGTAGAACTGCCCGGTCAGGCCGGTGATGAAGGCCAGCGGGACGAACACCGCCACCAGCACCAGGGCGATGGCGATGATGGGCCCCGACACCTCGCGCATGGCGCGGTAGCTGGCCTCGCGCGGGGTGAAGCCGGCCTCGATGTTGCGTTCGACGTTCTCGACCACCACGATGGCGTCGTCCACCACGATGCCGATCGCCAGCACCAGTCCGAACAGGCTCAGGGCGTTGATGGAGAAGCCGAAGACATGCATCACCGCGAAGGTGCCCACCACCGCCACCGGCACCGCCAGCAGCGGGATGATGGAAGCGCGCCAGGTCTGCAGGAAGACGATCACCACCAGCACCACCAGCAGGATGGCTTCGATCAGCGTGTGCACCACCGACTCGATCGAGGCGCGCACGAATTGCGTGGTGTCGTAGACGATCTCGTAGTCCACGCCTTCGGGCATGTTCTTCTTGATGTCGGCCATCACGGCGCGCACGCCGTCGCTGATGGCGATGGCGTTGGAGCCCGGCGCGGCGGACACCGGCACGGCCACGGCTTCCTTGTTGTCCAGCAGCGAACGCAGGGCGTAGTCGCTGGCGCCGAGTTCGATGCGCGAGATGTCGCGCAGGCGGGTCACCGCGCCGTCGGAGCCGCTCTTGACGATGATGTCGCCGAACGATTCCTCGGTCTGCAGGCGGCCCTGCGCATTGACAGACAGCTGCACGTCGATGCCTTCGACGCCGGGCGAAGCACCCACCACGCCCGCGGCGGCCTGCACGTTCTGGCCGCGGATGGCGGCCACCACCTCGGACGCCGACAGGCCGCGCTGGGCGGTCTTCTGCGGGTCGAGCCAGATGCGCATCGAGTAGTCGCCCGAGCCGAACAGCTGCACGTCGCCCACGCCCGGCACCCGCGCCAGGCGGTCCTTCACGTTGAGCACCGCGTAGTTGCGCAGGTAGGTCATGTCGTAGCGGCCGCTGGGCGACAGCAGGTGCACCACCAGCGTCAGGTCGGGCGAGCTCTTGATGGTGGTGATGCCCAGCCGGCGCACTTCCTCGGGCAGCCGCGGCTCGGCGCGCGCGACCCGGTTCTGCACCAGTTGCTGGGCCTTGTCGGGGTCGGTGCCGAGCTTGAAGGTGACGGTGAGGGTCATCAGGCCGTCGGTGGTGGCCTGGCTGCTCATGTAGAGCATGTTCTCGACGCCGTTGATGGCCTCCTCGAGCGGTGTGGCCACCGTCTCGGCGATCACCTTGGGGTTGGCGCCGGGGTAGTTGGCGCGGATGACCACCGAGGGCGGCACGACGTCCGGGTACTCGGAAATGGGCAGTGCGCCCACCGAGATCAGGCCGCCGAGAAAGATCAGCAGCGACAGCACGCCGGCGAAGATCGGCCTGTCGATGAAGAATTTTGAAATGTTCATGGCTGAACTCTTTTTGTTGTCTTTTTATGAACTCAGGAGGCGCGACCGGCGGCCGCGTTCTGCGCCTGCTGCATCGGCACTTCCTGCGGCGCCACCGTCGAGCCCGGGCGCACCCGCTGCAGGCCGTTGACGACGATGCGTTCGCCGGCCTTCAGGCCCGAATCGACCACCCGCAGGCCGTCGATCGGCGCACCCAGCTTCACCTCGCGGTACTCGGCCTTGTTGTCCGCGCCGATCACCATCACGAACTTGCGGCTCTGGTCGGTGCCGACCGCCCGCTCGCTTACCAGCAGCGCCTGGGCGCTGGTGGCCTGGCCCATGCGGATGCGGGCGAACTGGCCGGGGGTCAGGCTGCCGTCGGCGTTGTCGAAGACGGCGCGCACCCGCACCGTGCCGCTGCGGGCGTCGACCTGGTTGTCGACCAGCTGCAGCCGGCCGACGTGCGGCGCGTCTTCCTGGCCGGCGGTTCCCATGCGCACCGCGATGCTGCCCTGGGCGTTGCGCGCGCCGCTGCGCTCCAGCGCCTGCTCGTCGGCGTCGAAGCTCGCGTAGATCGGGCTGACCGAGACCAGCGTGGTCAGGATCGGCGCGCCCGGGCCGGCGGCCACCAGGTTGCCCACGGTCACCTCGACCCGGCCGATGCGGCCGGCCACCGGCGCGCGCACCTGGGTGTAGCCCAGGGCGAGGCGCGCCGTCTGCAGGGCCGCATTGGCGGCGCGCAGGCGGGCGTCGGCTTCCTGGCCGGCGTTGCGGCGTTCGTCGAGTTCGCGCTCGGCGATGGCCTTGTCATCCCACAGGCGCTGGGCGCGCGCCTGTTCACTGCGGGTGAAAGCCAGTCGTGCCTGGGCGGCGGCGACATCCGCCGAGGCGCGTTCGACGTCTGCCGCATAGGGCGCGGGGTCGATGGTCACCAGCAGGTCGCCGGCCTTCACCAGAGCGCCTTCGCGGAAATGGATGGACTGCACCGCGCCGGCGACCCGCGAACGCAGGTCCACCCGCTGGACGGCTTCGAGACGGCCGGAGTATTCGTTGAAGGCGTTCACCTGGCGCTGCGCCACGACGGCGACCGACACCGGCGTGGCCGGCGGCGGCGCGGCCGCTCCGGCGTCGGCGCTGGTGGCCGCGCCCGGCAGGCCGAACAGCGCGGCGGCGCCGACCGCCACGGCCACCGAGGCGACGGTGAACACCACGCCCTGGCGGCGGCGGTTGGGGCGGGAGGTCTGGTTTTCGGTCATGGTGCTGTCCTCGAAAAAGAAAGAGACAAAAAATGGGCAAAGGCGTGGCTGCGGCCGCTCCGAGAAGCGGTCGAAAAAATCGTGTTCGTCGGTTCGGTGCCCGACGGTGGGCGACAGCCGTCTCGCCGGTATGCGGAGGCCGGAAGGAAACGGGTTCAGCGGTAGCGGGTCGGTGGCGCGCCCGGCGCGCCGGAATCCCTAGTTCGGCGGTTCGGGTGCCTTGGCCGTGCTGGCGAAGAAGGTCCGGAAATGTTCACGCACGGCGCCGGCGCAAGGACACTGCTCGACGCCCGGCTGGGCCAGCGCGTCCGGCCAGCCCTCGGCCTGCTCGACCGGCTGCCACTGCACCGGCACACCGGCGGCGCGCAGCTTGTCGGCATAGGCCATGGCTTCGTCGTGCATCGGGTCGGCGACGCCGGCGATGACCAGCGTGGGCGCGATGCCGCTCATGCGGCAGGAGGCGCCGGGCACGGCGTAGGGGTGCTCGGCATCGCGCGGGCCGCGCAGGTAGGCCAGCCAGCCCTCGGACCACTTGCAGGACGCCGACAACTCGCAGGTGGCTTCGCGCAGCGACGCGGTGCCGGTGCAGGGGTCGAGCATGGGCGACAGCAGCAACTGGCCGGCCAGCGGCGGATGCGCCCGGTCGCGCGCCATGGCGGCCACGGCGGCGGCGATGTTGCCGCCCGCCTCTTCGCCCGCCAGGTAGATGCGGGCGCCGCGGCCGGCCAGCTTCACCCGGTGCTTGTGCAGCCAGTCGAGCGCCGCATAACCGGTCTCGATGCCGGCGGGGAACGGGTGGCTGGGCGCCAGCGGATAGGCCAGCGAGGCGACCACGGCGCCGGCCTCGGCCAGCATCTGCGCGACCAGGCTGCCGCTCTCGAGGCAGCCTGAGGTGAACGCGCCGCCATGGAAATGCAGCACCAGCGGCGTACCGCCACCGGCCGTGCGCTGGCCCTTGCCGTACCAGCGCACGCCGACCGGGTCGCGGCCGGCGAGTGCCAGGGTTTCGTCCAGGCCACCGCCGGCGCAGACGGCGTCGGTGGTCTTGGCACTAGAGAGGATTGAGGACATGTGGGGCTTTCCAGGGTGCGTTCATGCGCAGGATGAAGGGAACTGTAGAGCTTCGTGTCCGAACGATAAACCGGCTGCGAACCGATGCTCTGTTTCTGCATCGCCAACAATGGAGGGGCTTGTCCGGTGTGAGAATTCTCCTACCCCGGGGGTCTCGCCGAAGGCGAGGCAGGCACTCGGGGATCGACACAACAACCGAGCATCCGCAGCGCGACAGACGAGGGAAACCGACCATGGACCAGATTCAGGCGATGCGTGCCTTCACCCGGGTGGTGGAAACCGGCAACTTCACCAAGGCGGCCGATTCGCTGTCGCTGCCCAAGGCCTCCATCACCAAGCAGGTGCAGGCGCTGGAGTCGCGGCTGCAGGTGCGCCTGCTCAACCGCACCACCCGCCGGGTGACCGTCACCGCCGACGGCGCGGCCTACTACGAGCGCACCAGCCGGCTGCTGAGCGACCTGGACGACATCGAGGCCAGCATGACCAACGCACAGGCCACGCCGCGCGGGCGCTTGCGGGTGGATATCGGTTCCTCGGTGGCCCGTCTGCTGATCATTCCTTCGCTGCGCGAATTCCACGACCGGTATCCGGACATCCAGCTCGACCTGGGCGTCGGCGACCGATCGGTCGACCTGATCGGCGAAAACGTCGACTGCGTGATTCGCGGCGGCGAACTGGCCGAGCAGTTCCTGGTGGCACGGCGGGTCGGCAGCATCGCCTTCATCAACGTGGCTTCGCCGGAGTACCTGCGTCGTCACGGCGTGCCCCGGCACCCGAGCGAACTGGAGAGCGAGCAGCACCGCGTGGTGCATTACCTGTCGAGCCGGACCGGACGGCCCTTCCCGATGGATTTCGTCAAGGGCGACGAGCGGGTCGAGCTGACCATGCGCTACCAGCTGGCGGTGAACGAGGCCAACGCCCACGAGTCCGCGGTGCTGGCCGGACTCGGCGTATCGCAGATGGCCACCTTTTCGGCGGCGCCCCACCTGGCCTGCGGCGACCTGGTGCAGATCCTGCCCGAATGGACGACGGCGCCGTTTCCGATGCACGTGGTGTATCCGCCGAATCGCCACCTCAGCGCCAAGGTTCGGGCCTTCGTGGACTGGGCGGCGGAAGTGTTCGCACGCCATACCTCGCTGCAGGGGCGCTGAGTCTCTCGACGAGCGCCAGCGCAAGGTGATGAACCTGCTGCTGGACGCCGGCCCCGGCGGTTTCGAAGGCGGCATGAGCACCCGCAAATACGAGAGCATCGCCGGCACGTCGCGGGCCACCGTCGCGTGAATTGCTGGCGCTGCGGGAACTCGGTGGGCTGCTGCAGGCGGGCGCCGACCGCTCGACACGCTACCGCGTCAACCTGCCGGACCGGGACGCCTGAGGCGCACTCAGGCGTAGCGCACGGCCTTGTCGCGCCGCGCCAGGCCCCACAGCGCCAGGCCGCCTTCCCGGGCGATCCGCACGGCCAGGGCGGTGGGAGCCGAAATGGTCGCCAGCGCCGCCACGCCCAGACGGGTGCACTTGCGCACCAACTCGTAGCTGCCCCGGCTCGACATCACTACGAAGCCGGGCTGGGCCAGGCGCCCTTCCCGCGCCAGGCGGCCCAGCAGCTTGTCCAGCGCGTTGTGGCGGCCGACGTCTTCCATGACATGCACCAGCGTGCCGTCCGGCAAGGCCCAGCCCGCCGCGTGCAGCGATCCCGCCATGGCGTTCAGCGGTTGACGGTTCGACAAGGCGTCCATGGCGGCCAGCACCCGCCCGACATCGACTCCGGCGAGCGGGCCGGCGACCTGCGCGGAAGGCAGGAGATCGAGCGCACTCAGGCTGTCGATGCCGCACACGCCGCAGCCGGTGCGTCCGGCCAGCGAGCGGCGCCGGTCCTTCAGGCGCGCGAAGGCCCGGCTTGCAATGTCCAGGTGCAGTTCGATGGCCGGGGCTTCCGGGTCGTCGCCCGCAGCGGCCGCACCGGCCGGCAGGCTCACCGCTCGCAGCTCGATGCCGCGGCAGTCGGCGGCGGTGTCCAGGATGCCTTCGCTGAGCGCGAAGCCCAACGCGAAGTCTTCCAGGTCCTGCGGGGTGGCCATCATCACCGCGTGCGAAATACCGTTGAAGACCAGGGCGACCGGCACCTCTGCGGCGATCCAGTCAAGCTCCTCATGCGAGGCCGCCGACGCCTCCCCTGCCCGGCTCTGGCGAAGCACCGGCACCCGCAGGAGCGCGGCGGGCACGGATGCGTCGGACGGGTCTTGCAGCGGGTTCGATGCGGCGGTCGGATGTTCGGTATCGGGCATGCCTTATTTTCGCCCGGTACAGGCAAATCCGCACCGCAGGGGTCAGTCGTCGCCCGCGCCGAACCCGCCCACCGGGTCCATGCCGAGCAGCGCGTCGAGCTCGTCGTCCAGCGCGTCGGCCAGGTCGCCATCCGAGTCGGACGGCAGCTCCAGGTCCCACTCGACCGAATCATCGCCGTCGGCGTTTTCGGGAGGCGCCCGGCCCCGAACGTCTTTTTCCTTGAATGCCAGAACAATGCCCAAGTCGTCTCCTCCGGTGATAGATCGGAGACAGTCTTGTGGTTTTCGACGACGAAAGACCGTTTTTGCACGAATCAGCCGGGGTTTAGACGAAACGGCGGCCGGCCTGTGCATCTGTTCCGCGCATGGCGGCATGCTCACTCGTCGGGGTCGGGCGGAATTTCGATCAAGGCGGCGGCGGCGGAGCCGGCGTCGGTGAGGCGCACCAGCCAGCGTTCGCCGTCCTGGCCGACCTCGACCCAACCCGGCCCCACGTAGGCGCCGATGCGCTGTGCGCCCATCAGCGCCAGTTCGCGCAGCAGCACGCTCCCGCCCTGGTCCAGGCGCTTCACCAGGCGCGGCAACGACACCGGCCGCGGTGAACCGGCTGTCGCCGCAGCCTCTTCGGCGAGCACCAGCAGCAGCGCGGCCGCCAGCGACCCCCAGGGCGGCGGCGGCGCGGCCGTCAAGCGGCAGCGCTTTCCGGCATTTCAAGTGCCTGCGCCGGCCCTGTCGCCAGGTGCGGCACCAGGATCACCGGGATCGACTTGGAGGTCGGCGTGCCGGCCGTGGTCGCCACCGCGGACAGCGGCACCAGCGGATTGGTCTCGGGGTAATACGCCGCCAGGCAACCGCGCGGGATGTCGTACTGCACCAGCTTGAACCGGTCGGCGCGGCGCTCCTGGCCGTCGTCCCAGACGGTCTGGATATCGACCCAGTCACCGTCCTTCATGCCCAGCGTGCGGATGTCTTCGGCGTGGATGAACACCACCCGGCGCTGGCCGAAGACGCCCCGGTAGCGGTCGTCCATGCCGTAGATGGTGGTGTTGTACTGGTCGTGCGACCGCGTGGTGCCCAGGTTGAAGACCACGGTATCCAGGCCCTTGGCGCGGGCGCGGTGCACCGGCGTGTCGGTCGGCATGGCATGCGCGTAGAAGTTGGCCTTTTTGGTCTCGGTCGTCCACACGCGTTCGGTGGCGGTGTTGCGCAGGCGGAAGCCGCCGGGCACCGCGACGCGGTCGTTGAAATCCTTGAAATCGACGAAGACCTTCTCGATCATGCCGCGCACCCGGTCGTAGTTCTCGACGGCGCCCAGCCAGTCGATGCGGCTGCGGTGGCCGATGGTGGCGTGCGCCAGCCGCGCGACGATGGCCGGCTCCGACAGCAGGTGCTCGGAAGCCGGCGCGTTGATGCCCTTGGAGATGTGCACCATGCCCATCGAGTCCTCCACCGTCACGCCCTGCGGGCCGGCGGCCTGCATGTCGATCTCGGTGCGGCCCAGGCAGGGCAGGATCAGCGCCTGCTTGCCGTGGATCACATGGCTGCGATTGAGCTTGGTGGTGACATGCACCGTCAGGTCGCAGTTGCGCAGCGCTTTCCAGGTCTCGAAGGTGTCCGGCGTGGCGGATGCGAAATTACCCCCCAGCGCGAAGAAGACCTTGCCCTTGCCGTCGCGCATGGCTCGAATGGCCTCGACCACGTCGTAGCCGTGCTCGCGCGGCGCGGTGAAACCGAACACCTGCTCCAGCTTGTCCAGCAGCGAGGCCGGGGGCTTTTCCCAGATGCCCATGGTGCGGTCGCCCTGCACGTTGCTGTGGCCGCGCACCGGGCACGGGCCGGCGCCTTCGCGGCCGATGTTGCCGCGCAGCAGCAGCAGGTCGACGATCAGCTGGATGGTCGCCACAGAATGCTTGTGCTGGGTGATGCCCATGCCCCAGCAGGCGATGACCCGCTTGGCGTTCTTGTAGATCTCCGCCGCCTGGCGGATCTGCTCGATCGACAGGCCCGACTCGCGCACGATGACATCCCAGCTCTCGGCGCGCAGGTCTTCCAGCAGCGCCTCGACACCCTCGGTGTGCTCGGCGATGAAGGCATGGTCCAGCACCTGTTCGCCCGCATCCTCGCGCTCGATCAGGTGTTTCATCATTCCCTTGACCGCCGCGAAGTCGCCGCCGACCTGCAGCTGGTAGTAATGCGTGCTGATGGGCGTGGAGCCCAGCGTGGCCATTTCCATCTTGCTTTGAGGGTCCTGGAAACGCTCCAGGCCGCGTTCGCGCAAGGGATTGAAGCTGACGATCTTGCAGCCGCGCTTATGCGCCTCGCGCAGCTCGCCGAGCATGCGCGGATGGTTGGTGCCGGGGTTCTGGCCGAAGATGAAAATGGCGTCGGCGTGCTCGAAGTCCTCGAGCGACACCGTGCCCTTGCCGACGCCGATCTGCGGCCGCATGCCCGAGCCGCTGGGCTCGTGGCACATGTTGGAGCAGTCGGGGAAATTGTTGGTGCCGTACTCGCGCACGAACAGCTGGTACAGAAACGCCGCTTCGTTGCTGGCCCGGCCCGAGGTATAGAAGATCGCCTGGTTCGGGTCCGGCAGCGCGTTGAGGTGGCCGGCGATGAGCGCGAAGGCGGCATCCCAGTCGATCGGCACGTAGTGGTCGCTGATGGCGTCGTAGACCATCGGGTGCGTCAGCCGGCCCTGGTCTTCCAGCCAGAAATCGCTTTGCTCGGCCAACTCGGCCACGCTGTACCTGGCGAACAGCTCGGGGCCGGTGCGGCGTGCGGTGGCCTCGGCGGCGACGGCCTTGGCGCCGTTCTCGCAGAACTCGAAAGTGGAGGCGTGGTTGCGGTCCGGCCAGGCGCAGCCGGGGCAGTCGAAGCCGTCCGGCTGGTTGGCCGACAGCAGCGTCTTGGCGCCCTTGACGGCGATGTCCTGCCGCTTCAGCGCGCGGCCGACCGACTTGAGGGCGCCCCAGCCACCGGCCGGGCCGTTGTAAAACTCGATCTTCTGTTCATCCATGGGATATCTCCTTTGCGGGTCGGCGCCTTTTCTGGCGCTGCCGGCCCGTGTCGTTCACCGGCCGCTGTTCAGCCGTGCACCTTGAAACTGCCTGCGGCGTCGGCCAGCGCCGCCGCCTGTTCCCGCATGCGGGTCGCGGCCGCGGCGGCCTGCTCGACCAGCGCGGCGTTCTGTTGTGTCATCAGCTCGATGCGTCCGACACTCTCGTTGACCGCCTCGATGCCCTGCCGCTGTTCGCGGCTGGCGGCGGCGATCTCCCCGACGAAGCCGCTGACTTCGCCGATGGAGGAAATGATCCGGTCCATGGCCTGGCGGGCCGACTCGACCAGCCCGCTGCCGGTATCGACCTTGCCGACCGAGGCGGCGATCAGCACCCGGATCTCGCGCGAAGCCTCGGCCGAGCGCTGCGCCAGCGCCCGTACTTCGGAGGCGACCACCGCGAAACCCCGGCCCTGCTCGCCCGCCCGCGCCGCCTCCACCGCGGCGTTGAGCGCCAGGATGTTGGTCTGGAAGGCGATGCTGTCGATGGTGCCGATGATGTCCTGCATGCGGTGCGCACCGGCGCGGATCTCGCCCATGGTGGCCACCACCTCGCCCACCACGCCGCCGCTGCGCGCCGCGTGTTCGGCCACGCCGCCCATCAGGCCGCTGACCCGCTCGGCGTTGTCGGCGTTCTGCACCACCGTCGCGGTGAGCTGCTCCATGGCCGAGGCCGTGGCGTTGACTTCGCCGGCCTGCTGCTCGGTGCGCTGGGCCAGGTCGTTGTTGCCGGCGGCGATCTCCTGGGTGGCGCCGCGCAGCGATTCGGCACCGCGCCGCACGTTGCCCACCAGCCCGGTCAGGCCGACGCTGATGCCGTTGATGGCGTGCAGCAACTGGCCGATGTCGTCGCGCCGGTCGACATGCAGCTGCGCGGTGAGGTCGCCGGACGCAAGACGCCGGGCCGCCGCATGGCCTTCGGAGACCGCAGCGCCAATGCCACGCCGCACCAGCACCCAGGCCAGGCCCGAAACCAGCACCGGCAGCAGCAACGTGCACGCCAGCATCGGCGTGCCGCCACCCAGCGTCGCCCAGGCGCCTCCCCACAGCGCCCACTGCGCCGCCAGCAGGCCGAGGGCGATGGTCGATGCCGCGCCGAGCGTGTGCAGGTCGGTCACGTCGAGGCCGACATAGAGCGCGCCCACCACCCGCCCCGCGCTGTCGCGAACCGGGTCGTAGCGGGTCATGTTCTGGCGGCCGAACACCGTGGCGTAGCCGACGTACGGCAGGCCACGGCTCAATTGCGGAAAAGCGGGATGGGAGCGGTCTAGGAGCGTGCCGACGGCACGGCTGCCGTCCTCGCGCTGCACCGACGTGGTGACGCGCATGAAGTCGTCGCCGTGGCGGGCGAACACCGTGGCCTTGGCGCCGTGGGCCGCGGTGAACCGGTCGGCGATGGAGAGGTCGCCGTTGAGCAGGCGGGAACCGGCCCGCAGGGCCGGTGAAGACACGCTGCCGAGCAGCACCTGGTCGTCCGGCGCCAGCACGAAGCCGCCGCCGATGCCGGAAGCGAAGCGGCGCGAGGCCGCCTCGATACGCCGTTGCAGGGAACCAGGAAATGCCATCCGAGCAGCCCTCTCCTCCGGACCGGGTCCGAAAACCGTCAGTTGAAGAACTTCGCCGCGCTCAGCAGCGTGCGATAGACACCCCAGGCCAGCGGCAGGCAAACCGCGAGCCAGGCGAAACCCACCAGCGCCGGGCTGGTGGTGCCGCCCGAACCATTGCCGGTACCCACCTCGGACGCCGCGGCCTTCTCGTGCGCCAGCTTTTTCTCGACCGCCAGTTCGTCCTCGGTCATGAACCACTTGTCGGCCAGCGGACGGATCAGCAAGTTTGCGACCAGGCCGATGGCCAGCATGCCGACCAGGATGTACATGGTCTGGTTGTAGACCTGTTCACGCGGGATGCCCAGGCCGAGCTGGTATTCGCGCATGTAGTTCACCACCACCGGGCCGAGGATGCCGGCGGTGGCCCAGGCGGTCAGCAGGCGGCCGTGGATGGCGCCCACGAACTGGGTGCCGAACAGGTCGGCCAGGTAGGCCGGAACCGTGGCGAAGCCGCCGCCGTACATCGACAGGATGATGCAGAAGGCCGCCACGAACAGCAGCTTGCTGCCGCTCGACGCCGAGCCGGGGATGCTGGCGTACAGCAGGCCGCCCAGGATGAAGAAGATCGCGTAGGTCAGCTTGCGGCCGAGCTTGTCGGAAATGGTGGCCCAGAAGAAGCGGCCGCCGATGTTGAACAGCGACAGCAGCGCGGTGAAGCCGCCCGCGACGGTGGCGATGGCCGCCAGCTCGGTCTTGTCGAGTTCGGCGTACTTCTTGGCGATGCCGATCAGGCCGCCGCCGAAGACTTCCTGCAGCATCGGCGAGGACATGCCGATCACGCCGATGCCGGCGCTGACGTTCATGCACAGCACCACCCACACCAGCCAGAACTGGGGAATGCCCCAGACCTTCTTCACGTGCACGTGGCGCTTTGTGATCATGGTGTTGGCGGTCTGGGCGACCGGCGGCGTCCAGCCGGCGGGTTTCCAGCCGGTCGGCGGCACGCGGTAGCCCATGGCGCCGGCCATCATGAAGACGAAATAGACGAGCGCCATGACGACGAAGGTCTGCATCACGCCCACGTCGGTGGGGGTGGCGAAATGCTTCATCAGGTCGACCGCCAGGGGCGAGCCGATCATCGCGCCGCCGCCGAAGCCCATGATGGCCATGCCGGTGGCCATGCCGCGACGGTCCGGGAACCACTTGATCAGGGTCGACACCGGCGAGATGTAGCCGAGGCCCAGGCCGATGCCACCGATGACGCCGGAGCCCAGGATCATCATCCAGAACTGGTGGGTGTGAATGCCCAGCGCCGACAGCAGCATGCCGCCGCACCAGCAGAAGGCCGCGACCACGCCGGCCTTGCGCGGGCCGGCCCGCTCGAGCCAGCCGCCCCAGATGGCCGCCGAGCAGCCCAGGAACACGAAGAACAGCGTGTACATCCAGCCCAGCGTGGCGATGGGCCAGTCGCAGTTGGTGGCGAAAAGCTGCGCGAAGAAGCTCATGTCCTTGGCGCAGGCCGTGGCGCCCGTGCCGGCCGTGGCCAGCATCTTCGACAGTGGCAGCCAGAACACCGCAAAGCCGTAGGCCATGCCGATGCACAGGTGGATGGCCAGCGCCGCCGGGGGAACCAGCCAGCGGTTGAAGCCAGGGCCGGCAATGGTGCGTTCCTTGTCCAGGAATCCGGGCATAGGGGTCGATCTCCAGAAAATGTTTGTAAGGGCTCGCCCGAAGGCAGCCCGCTCAGTGGGGCGCGAGTGTCAACCGACCCACAAGAGTGTGTCAAATTGCATCTGGACATCGCTCGATTCGCAAAAGATATTGAAGTTCTGCGACGAAATGCCGACCCCCACAGCCCTGAGCCGGGCCTGCCGCTTACGCGGAGAGCGCCCCGCTGTGCTCGGCGAGTTGACCCTGCCACGCATTGCTTTCCAGCAATGCCAAAGCGGCCTCGAGAGAACGGGAAGGCCTGCCGATCAGTGGGGTCATGAAGCCGATGCCGGTCAGCACTTCGGGCGACGTGAGCGGCAGGACTTCGAGTTCGGTCTGCACCCGGATGGTCGCGGCCATGGCGCCCGGCAGGATGGAACACACATCGCCGGCAAGCACCGCGTGGACCAGCGTCATCACCGAATTGGTCTCGATGGCAGGCCTCGGTGCGGCTACTCCGGCGGTCGCGAAGGCCTGGTCGACGACGCTGCGGTTGTGCATGTCGGGTGTCAGCAGGCACAGGGGCAGGGTTGCGGCGTCCGCCCACGAGATGCTCTGCCCGACGGTCGGGCCGCCCGGAATGGCGGCGCGCCGAACCAGGTAATAGTGTTCGGTGTATTGGGGCCAGGCCTGCAGCTTCGCGTCCCGCTGCTCCAGTCGGTCGATGTAGCGGAGGCCGAGGTCCAGGGACAGCGCATCCAGTCCGCGTTCGAGTTCCTGGGAACTCATCGACAACACCGTCGGCACGATGCCTGGCTGGCCGCGTTGCAGCAGCGCGGCGAAACGCGCCAGCACCGGCGTCGCGGTGGGCACCGCCGCCATGCGCAAGCTGCCCCTCACCGCGCCCACGGTGCTGTGCAGTTCCTGCTGCAGCACCTCGTGCTCGCGCAACATCCGCTGGGCGGTCGCCAGCACCCGCTCGCCCTCGTACGTCAGGCCGCCGTAGCTGCGTCCTCGCCGCACGATGACCACCCCGAATTCCTGCTCCAGCGCCCGCAATGCGTTGGAAAGCGCCGGCTGGGTGATGTGGCAGGCCTGAGCCGCCCGTCCGAAATGACGGTGCTCTTCGAGAGCGAGCAGGTAACGCATGGAGGCCAGCAGGTTCATGCCGGCAAGCATAGCGCGCACTCCGGCAATCGCTTGCAAAGATGTCTATGGGAAGTGGATGGTGATAACAGTAACGATATCACCGGATTATTTCGAATCAATATATTCGGCGGCAAGAAGATTCAGCTAGACCGAACGGGCCAGATAAAAACAGGGAAGCAACCAAATCTCCGGATTACTTCGGAATATTCTCCAGCGGCGACTCGTCCCGTCCTTGTTCATTAACTGGAGATTCTGAAATGAATAGCAAATATATCCATACAGCGATCATGAGCGCGGCATTTTCAGCCGCATTGTTTCCAATAGCGTCACATGCTGCAATTAATCTCGGAGGTGCCGGCCAATACGCGGTGCTGGCGGGCAGCACCGTCACCAATACCGGACCGACCACGGTGACCGGCAGCGTCGGCGTCAGCCCCGGCTCCGCCGTGACGGGCTTCCCGCCCGGCAGCGTCACCGGGGGTTTCATCACGTCGGCCGACAGCGTGACCGCCGCGGCGCAGGCGGATCTGTCCAAGGCGTATGCCGCCGCCGCGGCCCTGGTACCCAGCCAGATGCTGACCGGACAAAACCTGGGGGGCATGACGCTGCAGCCCGGAACCTATTCTTTCGCCACCTCGGCGCAACTCAACGGCATTTTGACGCTCGATTATCTCGGCGACCCGAACGCGCAGTTCGTCTTCCAGATCGGCTCCACCCTTACCACCGCCAGTCTGTCGTCGGTCATTTCGACCAATGGCGGGAGCGCGTCGGGCGACTCGGTCTTCTGGCAGGTCGGAAGCTCCGCGACGCTGGGCACCGGAACCAGCTTCGAAGGAAATATCATGGCTTACCAGAGCATTACCTTGGGAACCGGCGCGATTATCGACCTCGGAAGCGCCCTGGCCATTAACGGGGCCGTCACCCTCGATACCAACCGGCTGGTCGCACTGGCTGCGGTGCCGGAGCCGGAAATCAGCGCGCTCTACCTCGCAGGCACCGGACTGATCGGGTTCATCGGCCTGAAGAAACGGCGCCGTCAACGCTATTGCGCCATCGCCAGCGCCGCGAATCACGCCGCGGCCTGCGCCTGATCAGGTGTCCTTGCTGACGGTGATGGTGGGGAAACGCGAGGAGAAATCCTTGCCCTTGCCGGCGACCGCCACCGCCACCTTGCGTGCGATGTCCTTGTACAGCGCCGCATTGGGGCCCTGCGGATCGGCGGCGACGGTGGGCGTGCCGCCGTCGGCCTGCTGGCGGATGGACATCGCCAGCGGCAGCGCGCCCAGGTAGTCCATGGCGTGCTCGGCCGCGATGCGGCGGCCGCCGCCCTCGCCGAAGATGTGCTCGGCATGGCCGCAGTTGCTGCAGACGTGCACCGCCATGTTCTCCACCACGCCGAGCAGCGGCACGCCCACCTTCTCGAACATGCTGACGCCCTTGCGCGCGTCGATCAGGGCAATGTCCTGCGGCGTGGTAACAATCACCGCGCCGGCCAGCGGCACCCGCTGCGACAGGGTGAGCGCGATATCGCCGGTGCCGGGCGGCATGTCGACCACCAGGTAATCCAGGTTGTCCCAGCGGGTCTGGCGCAGCAGCTGCTCCAGCGCCTGGGTCGCCATGGGGCCGCGCCAGATCATGGCCTGCGCGGGTTCCACCAGGAATCCGATGGACATCAGCTGCAGGCCGTGGGCTCGCAGAGGCTCCATGACCTTGCCGTCGCTGCTGTCGGGGCGCTGGCCGGCGATGCCCAACATGGTCGGCACGCTGGGGCCGTAGATATCGGCGTCCAGCAGGCCGACCCGCGCGCCCTCGGCGGCCAGTGCCAGCGCCAGGTTGGCGGCGGTGGTGCTCTTGCCCACGCCGCCCTTGCCGGAAGCCACCGCGATGATGTTGCGCACGCCCGGCATCGGCTGCAGCCCGCGCTGCACCGAGTGGGCGATGACCTTGGTCGTGAAATCGAAGGCGATGGTGCTCAGGCCCGGCACGCCGCGGGCGGCATCGGCCAGCAAGGCGCCCAGGGCGGCGTGCTGGCTGGCGGCGGGATAGCCCAGTTCGACCGCGACCCGGGCCGCGCCGTCCGGCGTGATCGTGACGCCCTTGAGCGCGCGCGCCAGGCTTTCGCCGGTGTTGGGATCGGTCACGCCGGCCAGGGCGGTGCGGAGCTGGGCTTCGGTGGGCAATGTGGTCATGCTGAAAAGAGAATGTGCGAAGAACGCGGCGAGGCCGGGCAAAGGCGGCCAGAGTCTAAGCGCGGGGCATTTCCCCTGGCTTGCGGCGGGCCGCGCGCGCGCGCATCGCGGTCCACCTAAAATTGCCGGTTCGCCCGGCGCCCGCCCGGGTCTTCAGGCCGCATTCCAGATGACATCTCCCCGCAAGCTCTTCGTCACCACCGCACTGCCCTATGCCAACGGCAAGTTCCATATCGGCCACATCATGGAATACATCCAGGCCGACATCTGGGTGCGATACCAGCGCATGCGCGGCGCCGACGTGGCCTTCGTCTGCGCCGACGACGCGCACGGCGCGGCCATCACCATCGCCGCCGACAAGGCGGGCGTCACACCCCAGGCCTTCGTGGCCGAGATCGCCGCGGGCCGCAAGCCCTACCTCGACGGCTTCCACATCGCCTTCGACAACTGGCACTCCACCGACGGCCCCGAGAACCATGTGCTGGCGCAGGACATCTACCGCGACCTGCGCGCCCAGGGCCTCATCGAGACCCGCAGCGTCGAGCAGTTCTACGACCCCGAAAAGGGCATGTTCCTGGCCGACCGCTTCATCAAGGGCGAGTGCCCCAATTGCCACGCCAAGGACCAGTACGGCGACAACTGCGAAGTGTGCGGCGCCGTCTACGCGCCCACCGAGCTCATCGCGCCCTACTCCGCCCTGTCGGGCGCGACGCCCGTCCTGAAAAGCTCGGATCATTTCTTTTTCAAGCTGTCCGACCCGCGTTGCGAAGCCTTCCTCAAGCAATGGACGGTCGCGCCCGGCCATGTGCAGCCCGAAGTGCAGAACAAGATCCGCGAGTGGCTCTACAAGGACGACGAAGGCAAGGGCGGCCTGGGCGACTGGGACATCAGCCGCGACGCACCCTACTTCGGCATCGAGATTCCGGACGCCCCCGGAAAGTACTTCTACGTGTGGCTCGACGCCCCCGTCGGCTACCTCGCCTCGCTCAAGAACTACCTCGACAGGAAGGGCGAGGACTACGCCGCCTACATGGCCCAGCCCGGCCTGGAGCAGGTGCATTTCATCGGCAAGGACATCATCACCTTCCACACCCTGTTCTGGCCTGCCATGCTCCATTTCAGCGGCCGCAAGGCACCGGACGGCATCTACGTGCACGGCCACCTCACGGTCAACAACGAGAAGATGAGCAAGAGCCGCGGCACCGGCATCGACCCGCTCAAGTACCTGTCTCTCGGCCTCTCGCCCGAGCACCTGCGCTACTACCTGGCCGCCAAGCTGAGCGGCCGCAACGAGGACATCGACTTCAACCCCGAGGACTTCGTCGCCCGCGTGAACAGCGACCTGGTCGGCAAGTTCATCAACATCGCCAGCCGTGCCGCCGGCTTCCTCACCAAGCGCTTCGAAGGCAGGCTGAGCGCCGCCGCCAGCACCGACGCCGGCCTGCTGGAGCAACTGCAGGCGCGCGCAGAGGACATCGCCGCCCTGTACGAGGCCCGCGACACCGCGCGCGCCCTGCGCGAGACCATGGCGCTGGCCGACAAGGTCAATGAATACGTCGATGCCAACAAACCCTGGGAACTCGCCAAGCAGGAGGGCATGGAAACCCGCCTGCAGGACGTGTGCAGCACCTGCATCGAGGCTTTTCGCCTGCTGGCGGTCTACCTCAAGCCGGTGCTGCCCGCGCTGGCCGTGCAGGTCGAGGCATTTCTCAAGGTCGAGCCGCTGCAGTTCGCCGATGCCGCCCGCCTGCTGGGTGCGGGGCACACCATCGGCGTGTACCAGCACCTGATGCAGCGCGTCGACCCGAAGTTGCTGGACGCGCTGTTCGAAGCGCCACCGGCCGCGCCCGAGCCGGTCGCCGCAGCACTGCCGGGTGGCGAGGCCGTCGCGCCGGTCATCGGCATCGACGATTTCGCCAGGATCGACCTGCGCGTGGCCCGTATCGACGCCTGCGAGCCGGTGGAGGGTTCCACCAAGCTGCTTCGCCTGACGCTCGACGTCGGCGAAGGCCGCCAGCGCAACGTGTTCAGCGGCATCGCCTCGGCCTACCGCCCCGAACAGCTGGTCGGCAAGCTGACGGTGATGGTCGCCAACCTGGCGCCGCGCAAGATGAAATTCGGCGTCAGCGAAGGTATGGTCCTGGCGGCCAGCCATGCGGACGGCAAGGCCCAGCCCGGCATCCACCTGCTGGAGCCCTGGCCGGGCGCCACGCCGGGCATGCGCATCGGCTGAACGACAGGAACTCCACACCATGAAATTCCGTACCTTCCTCCTGGCGTTGCTGGCGATACCGCCCTTGTCGGGATGCGCGGTGGTCGCGGTGGCAGACGCCACGGTCAGCGTGGCCGGTGCCGCCGTCGGCGCGGCCGCCAGCGTGGCGGGGCTGGCGGTGGACGCCACGGTAGGCACCGTGCGCCTGGCCGGCCGCACCGTGGCCGCGGTGGTGCCGGGCGGCACCGACTGAGCGCCGTGGTGTTTCGCCGGCTGGCCCCGGCTCGGGCGTCGACGGCAACGATGGCGCGGCGCCTGGGTGCAGACAGGGTGCCATGAGCCCGCCTGCCGCCACGAAAAGCGGCACCAGCGACGACCGCCGGCGCGTCGGCGGCCGGGCTTTGCGAGTTTTTGTCCACCCGCACGCCGCCACGACGCCTGGTGAAACGTAAAATCGCCGGATCGCCCGCCGACACCCGGCTCTCCAGGTCTTCCCCCATGCCCTTCTTCGCCCGCAAGCACTACACCTCCGACGCCACGGACTTCATCAACGACCTGAAAGCCAAGCATCCGGAACTCGACGGCGAGCAGGTCGCCGGCCGTGCGCTGCTGTGGGACAAGAAGGTCGACCGCAACGCCTGGTCCGACTACGACGCCGGCGAAGTGAAGCAGAAGCCCTACGTCTACCAGACCGACGCCAGCTGACCGGCCGGACCAGTCTTCCGAGCGCCTGGTTTAGCCGCCGCGATCCTCACCGTGCCCGAGTCCGGCTGCGGTCCTGGCGGCGAATCCAGCCCTGCTCGGCAACGATTCCTTCAATCCTTCAATCCTTCAATGGCTCATCGTCCGCCTCTGAATGACTGAATCCGCCAGCGCCGACACGCCCGGCAGCGACCTCTCACCGGACGTCATCGACCAGGTCGCACTGGCCCGCCTGTACGGCGAGCCGCTGTTCGCGATGCCGCAGGATCTGTACATCCCGCCGGATGCGCTGGAGGTGTTCCTCGAAGCCTTCGAAGGCCCGCTGGACCTGCTGCTTTACCTGATCCGCAAGCAGAATTTCAACATCCTCGATATCCCGATGGCGGCGCTGACGCGCCAGTACCTGTCGTACGTGGACGAAATCCGCAGCCGCAACCTGGAGCTGGCGGCCGAGTACCTGCTGATGGCCGCCATGCTGATCGAGATCAAGTCGCGCATGCTGCTGCCGCCCAAGAAGGCGGAACCCGGCGCGGAGCCCGAAGACCCGCGCGCCGAGCTGGTGCGCCGCCTGCTCGAATACGAGCAGATGAAGCTGGCCGCCGCCAAGCTCAATGCCGTGCCGCAGTTCGGACGGGACTTCCTGCGCGCCCAGGTGGTCATCGAGCAAAGCCTGCAGCCGCGCTTTCCGGATGTGCAGGTAGCCGACCTTCAGTCAGCCTGGCGCGACATCCTGCAGCGGGCGAAACTGGTGCAGCACCACACCATCACCCGTGAGGAACTGAGCGTGCGCGAGTACATGAGCCATGTGCTGCGCAGCCTGCAGGGCCGCCGCTTCGTACCGTTCGAGGATCTCTTCCAGCCTGAAAAAGGCTCCACCGTGCTGGTCGTCACCTTTATCGCGCTGCTGGAACTGGCCAAGGAAACGCTCATCGAGATCACCCAGGCCGAGGCCTTCGCGCCGATCTACGTTCGGCTGGCCTACAGCGCCGCCTGACCGCCTGGCGACCCCGACGGTCGCCTGGAAACAGCAGCGCCTCACCCGGAGCGCCCGCAGCGCCTCGCGTTTCAGGCCTGGTGGCCCGCTTGGTCGTGTCGAAGATAGCGCTCGGCAGCCGCGCGGATCGCCTCGCGCTGATCGCTGCGCATGCTGTTCGTCGCGGTATTGACGACCGTGCGGATGTCGTACTGATGGGCCCGCATGTCCGACGGGTGCGGCAACCGGCCGGTGAAGCGGCCGTTGACCAGGCCCACGATGCTGCGCCCCAGCACCAGCATGTCCCGCCCGCTGACCCGGTTCAGGCCGTTGGCCTGCTCCAGGGCGGAGTCGATCGCCTGACGCAACGCACGCAGGCCTGCCGCGTCCAGTTCGAAGGTGCGCGGCGCCGCGACGGCGCGTGCCTCCGGCGCCTCTATCACCTCGGGCCGCAGGTCGCGCCGACGCGGCACCGCGCGCCTGTGCGGGAGCGCCGGAGCCACTTCGTCACGCATCTCCTCGGCGCTGGAGGCGCAGTCGGACGACACCGGCATCGGCGTGCGCGGCGCCGTCGGCAGCACCGCCATGTCGAGCGCTTGCGAGCGCTGCTGCTGGCGCATCAACCACTCCCGGGCGCCGATCTCGCGGTAGAGCCTGGCTGCCCGACGGTTCAGGAGGTTGAGGTGGTCGAGTTCCTCGTAGCGCTCCCCGGGGTCGATATCCTTGTTCTTGAGGGCTGCCACTTCGTCGCGCAGGGCCTCCAGCTTGCGCTGTATGGCGGGATGGCCGGGCACCGACGCGGGCAGGCAGGCGCAGATGTCCATCAGCTCGTGGTAGCGAACGCGCAGGGCCGCATTGCTGGAACTCTCGATTCCGAATACGGCTCCGAGCAGTTCGCAGCACGAATGGCGCGAGGTTGCGTGGCGGTCCGGCAGGCCGTCGAGCATCGCGCCATGACAGAAACCGGGCAATGGAGCCGGCTCCGTCAACATGCCGGTCCGCAAGGCATGCGATTGGGCCGTGCCGCGCGAAGACATCAGGGGAGCAGTGGGAAAACGTAGCGTCATGGGATTCCTGGGAAAAGATAGAAAGCTCGCCGACACCGCGCCCGGCTGCGGGTCGCTCCGAGCATCGGCAGGCGACTTATCCGGTGCAGCCCGCGGCCTCGGGCAAAGGCAGGCGAAACCGCGGTTACACCCGCGAAGCGATCGTTGGACGCAGTGCTAAAGTGCGGCGCCCCGCGCCTACCCCGCGTGTGCGGTGCGCTCGCAAGCCGACCGCCATGCCGAAGTTCGTGCGCTCCTTCACGGGAAGCGGCACCGGCATCGCAGACGCCTTGTGCGCCTGCGCGGCCGCCGTCGAGGACGGCAGCTTTCCCGACGACAAACTCCACGCCTGGTAGACCTTGCCGAGCCATCGACCCATGCTGATCGCCCACTCCGTTTCCGACCTGCGCGCCCTGCTGGCGCCCTACCGTGCCCCTGCCTTCGTCGCCACGATGGGCAATCTGCACGACGGCCACCTGGCCCTGCTGCGCGAAGCCCGGGCACTGGGCGACGTGAGCGTGGCCAGCATCTTCGTCAACCGGCTGCAGTTCCTGCCGCACGAGGACTTCGAGAGCTATCCGCGCACCTGGGAACAGGATTGCGCGCGGCTGGAGGGCGCGGGTTGCGACATCCTGTTCGCGCCGCGCGAGGCCGACCTGTACCCCGAGCCGCAGACCTATCGGGTGCAGCCCGACCCGGCGCTGGCCGATATCCTGGAGGGGCACTTCCGGCCCGGTTTCTTCGCCGGTGTCTGCACCGTCGTGCTGAAGCTCTTCAACTGCGTGCAGCCGCGGTTCGCGCTGTTCGGGCAGAAGGACTACCAGCAGTTGATGGTGATCCGGCGCATGGCGCGTCAGTTGACCTTGCCCATCGAGATCGTGGCGGGACAGACCGAGCGGGCCGAAGACGGGTTGGCGCTGTCGTCGCGCAACGGGTACCTGGATGCCTCCGCGCGCGCGGAGGCGGTGCAATTGCCGCTGGCGCTGCGGGGGTTGGCCGAGGTGGTGGTCGCGGGAAGGCGCGACTTGACGGTACTGGAGGCGGAGGCGTCGGCCGTACTGGCTGCGCGTGGCTGGCAGCCGGACTACCTGACCGTGCGCAGACGTTCCGACCTGCTGGCGCCGGATCCGGCTGTCGATGCCGATTGGAAGTCGTTGGTGGTTGTGGGGGCGGCCCGGCTCGGGGCTACCCGGTTAATCGACAACCTGGAGTTTTGAGTTTCCTTCCGTGCCTGTGTGGACGCTCGGCGCTTGCGGTGGTTGCCTGATCTCGCCGTGCCTGCGAGACGTCGCTGGGCTTTTGCGGTGGTTACCTGCTCGATACCGCCCTGCGCTTGCGGAGGGCGCCCGGCGCTGGCGGTGGGCGGCTGCTTGATCGCGCCTTGCCTGCGAGGCCGGCGCTGTGCGTTTGCTGAGGTCGCCTGATCGATATTGCCCTGTGCTTGTGAAGGGCGCCCTGCACTGGCGGCGGGCGGCTGCCTGATCGCGCCTTGCCTGCGAGGCGGGCTTTTTGCACTTGCGGTGGTCGCCTACTTGATCGCGCTGTGCGTGCGAGACGGGCGCTGAGCATTTGCTCTGGTCGCCTGCTCGATATCGCCGTGCGCTTGCAGAGGGCGCCCGGTGCTGGCGGTGGTCGCCTGCTTGATCGCGCATTGCATACGAAGCGGGCGATGTGCGTTTGCAGCGGTCGCCTGCTCGATACCGCACTGGCGATTGAGATGTTCTTTTTCCACTGGCGTGGAGCAGAGGCCGGGAGCCGCCCGGCGGCGGGTCACTTTCTTTTGCTTCGCCA
>Ga0308164_10000440_pt1 | contig 73221 bp, 65 predicted proteins | sample PhyTR2_FD_201031 | JGI IMG/M metagenome (GOLD analysis project Ga0308164, IMG submission 201031) | Phyllosphere microbial communities from UC Gill Tract Community Farm, Albany, California, United States - DLSLT.R2 | ecosystem: Host-associated > Plants > Phyllosphere > Unclassified | place: USA... | reverse complement strand
ACCCGCACTCGGTCGGAGCACGTACCAAACTCGTCCGAGACGTCAGTTGCACCGGCCGGGCGGGTCTCCACAAGAAAGAACATCGCTGGGCACGCTGTGCCGCCCGAGCCAAGCAGGAACAGCTGAAAGGAGGACTCCACCCCGTCCCACTTCTCGGCCTCGGTGATGAACAGCCCCTCGAAAGTGGCAAGTACTTTTCCGCCGCGTTTGACCAGATGCTGGTCATCAGTGCTCTCGATGCGAATGTCGCCGTATGTCTCGACCTTCGTATCGGTCGGATCGGCCAGTTGGTCCGGCGGCATAGTTCCCGGTCGTGCAGGTGCAAGGGCAGGTGCAAGTTCAGGTGCAGGCTGCAGCATTGCGAGACTTGATACAGGGGCCATCTCCTGCCGGGCCTGGCGGTCAGAGCGAGCAAAGTGGTCGGCGAAGAGGAACTGGCCTGCCAGTACGGCTGCGAAGGAAAAAATCCACACGACGAGGTGGATCTGGCTCTTTTTGAGGACACGAGCTCGCATGTACAGATAACCCGGCACGAGCAGGAAGGGCAACCAGCGCCTAAGCCTTGAAACGTCAACACCTGACCGCTTGAGCCGATGGCGGTCCAACAGCGCCAGCACGATGCTGAGCGCGACAGTGATCCACCAGTAGGTATCGTCTGAGAAGACGATGAGCGCCTCCTGTAGGTCACCCTGAGTCTGCGCGAGTGCGAAGAGCCATTCCACCACCGCGCCAATCACCGGTGCGACCGCTAAGCATCGAATCAGTGTGTTGTCTCCTATAGCGCCTGGTAGCGGTGGCGGCTGGCTGCGGTCGACCACCGCAGCAAGCGGGCTGTCGCCCAGGGCCAGCCAGGCTTTCATGCCAGGCTGCCAGACGGATGTGTCAGGGTCGACGCGGCCCATGCGGATAGCGTGTTCTATTTCGTCTTCCGAAAGCGGACCCTCACGGCGTCCATGCTTGGCGTAGTACCAGCCTGCTGGCAGTGCGGCTTCGTCAGTTTCTTGGTTCATGAAGTTGCTCTAACAACGTTCGTCGATGCAGGCGCACGCCACACGCTATTGCCAATGGCATGCAGCGCGTCGCCGCGCTCGGCGGTGGATCGATTTAAATGGGAGGGAGCGAAATGGACGACAGGTCGCTGCTAGGTCAGCACGCCCTGCCCTTTTAAGCAGCGCCTAGCGCTCAGGCTTGAACGTCAGGTTTAGCTCGCACTGCCGCATATCTTCAGCTAGGCCTTGCCGCTGGATGCCACCTTTGGCCGTGTAGCTGTTGCCTTTGACTGTGCCCTCATAGCCCGCCTTCCAACGTTCATCGGGGCTCCTGCCGTCGCCGGCGACGATCAACGAAAGGTCCTCCGCAATTTCGCCGGCAAGCTTCTCGAACCCACCGTCCGGAGTCGTGCGTTCGAGCTTTGCCGCCCTGTTGACCACCTTCATGGTTACCTGCTGGGAGAACGCCTTGTCGGCATCCGTTTCCTCTGCATCGATGCCCTCGCATGCATAGGCGCCGGTCCAAGCGCCAGAGAAGCGGTGTGCCTGATAGTAGCGATCAAGTTTCTCGCTCAATGACAACAATAACGGGCCGGCACCTTCAGTGGATATAAACACCCCACCCTTCTCTTGGTCGTTTTGCAAGCCCACTGGCAGCGCCCAGGTCTCAGGCTTGGTATCGGCTGCCTCGACCGACACGCTCATCTTGCACAGTTGCTTTTTGGCGTTCGAGTCATAGCCGTCGCTCACAGCTGTAATGGTCTCGAACCTGACGCTGGCCAGGAATTTATCGATCAGCCCGTTGGGGTCGTCAAATGGCTCGTTCCTAGCAAGTTCGCCCAGCTTGCCAACCAACATCTTGTGCAGGTTGTCAGCCAAGCTTGGGCTGGAGCAATCCGGTGGCTTGGCACACGCGGTGAGGCCCACTGTCGCTCCCAAAATCACCACCGAGCACACGGTGCGAAGCACCGGATTGGCCTTGCCAGAAAAACTGCGTTTCATGGCCGGGCTCCCTGCTTCTGCTGCTGGCGGGCTTCCTGACTGGCTATCCGGGCGCGCTCCGCCTCGAACTGTCGCTTCTCAGCGGCCTCACGGTCTTGTGCGCGGCGCTGGCCGGCTTCCCTCTCACGCTGGTAGGCCTCCTGCTGGGCACGAGCAACATCATTCTTAGCCTCGGTCAGGCGCTGGGTCTCCGCCTTGGCCCACCCCTGCACAGCGTCGGCGTACTCATCCATCAAGCTGGCAAGCGCAGCCTTGTAAGGGTGCCGCACGCCAGGCCTCAGGAATCCGCCAGGCTCGTCGCAAGGACCAGGCTGCGCCATCAGCTTGAGTTGTTCGGAGGGCAGATGGTCAAGATTTCCGCGAAAGGTTGCTGCTGGGTTGTACGTTGGAGTGTCGGGTGCCAACCGATAGCCTTCAGCCAGGGTTCGCACCTGCAGCATCACCAACACATCGGTGGCATAGGTCTGTGCGCAATAGGGCCGTGCAGGTAGAGGCGGCACACCGTATTCGCTGCCCAGAATCACGCTGACTGAGTTGATCCACGGCTCCAGACGGGCGTCGTCTGAGCGCTTGATGGTCGACATGGCACGGAAAGCCTCGCCCGACGCTCCAACAGCGAGCAGTGCGGCCTTGGTGGGCCAGGGCTGATCCGAATCCATAGTGTTGGCAGCGGTTGTAGGCCCGGCAATACGGAAGCGCTGCGCGACCCTCACGGGACCGAGTCCGTGCATCTCTGCGTCGAGGCTTTGCGCTCGGTAGTGACCGAAGTCGGGGATCTGCGCGGAGACTGAAATTGCTGTTGAGGCAGCTGCTGCAATGACGAATTGGGCGAGTAGTTTTTTGTCGAACATATTTCGTACCGATATGATTTGAGAAATACTACCAAATTGGTAGTAACAAGAACGCTAGCGCTCGGAACCATCACCGTCTTTGGACGAGATGGCAGGCATGACGATTCTTGGGAGGCGACTGAAGCAAGCGCGGCTGGCTGCCGGCATGTCCCAGGAACAGCTAGGCATCCAGGCTGACATCGACCCTATGTCAGCTAGCACGCGGATGAACCGCTACGAGCTTGGTCACAGGGTGCCTGCTTACGATCTGATTGAACGGGTTGCTCGTGTACTCAAATTGCCAGCGGCCTATTTCTATGCTGCTGACGATGAAGAGGCGGAGCTGCTCGGTTCATTTCATCGCTTGCCGAAAACAAAGCGATCAAAACTTCTAACTTTGGCGCGCGAGCTGCAGTAGCTTCAGTACTCGCTCGGCAGGAGAAACGTCGTCACGCTCCTGTCTGCCTCTGTGATGCACCATACGATCAGTCCACGCGCCGGCACAGCGAAGCGATGGGCCGGCAGTGCTTCTTCGGACGATCCGGGCTCTTGATGCTCGAGGCAGTACACGGACAAGATGCGGGTGCCATGGATCACCGCCTGATCGTTGGCCTTCATGTCTTCGGTATCGCACTCTCCCCAGTCGTTCGTGATGTGGCGACACAGCAGAGTGAATGGGTCGACCTGATGCCTTACGAACTGCCGCAGCGCCCCAGGTGTGGCCACGACTCTCCCGAGTCCGAACAGCACGTTATCGGGATGGCGGGGAGGTTTGGAATGCTCTGTCATACAAGTCCTTAAGTAACGTTCCCCATGCGGCGGCTGACCTGGTGGTTGGCAGCAACCAAAGGTCTGGGCTTTACGGGTGCGTAAGTTGGGGAGGTGGTGCGGCCGCTGGGCGGGCCAGCACCGATAGTGCCGCTTGGCTAGCAAGTGGTTGGGTACGGTTGGGCAGGCGTGCCGCCCACTATCCGAAAAACAATTTTACCACAAAATGAGTAAGCGCTAACTTTTCCGCATTTAATCTCGATGAGACTGGGCCCGCAGCATCGGTTGATGGCGCCCTCGTTCCACGCCGGCCGGTTCAATGGCCGAGGCATTACGTGCCACAGCGGCTTTCAGCCTGCCTGTTCCTAATAACGCGCTGCATCCGCTTAGCGCGCGCAAGGTACAAGCCCCCCCCTTACACCTCGCAAGGTACGCGTGGTGGCGCACTGCAAAACAAAATGGGGGTAAAAGTGGTGGTTGGCAACTTGGCCAAGAAAAAAGCCCAAGTAAATCAATTACTTGGGCTTTGAAATGGCGGAAACGGAGGGATTCGAACCCTCGATGAGGCTCTACACCCCATACTCCCTTAGCAGGGGAGCACCTTCGGCCACTCGGTCACGTTTCCTTCAAGCCTCCGATTATGCCTCATTTCAGAGGCATATCTGCGAAAAACTCAGGCCTGTTCCAGGCCAAATGCCTTGTGCAGCGAGCGCACCGCCAGTTCCATGTACTTCTCGTCGATCACGACCGAAGTCTTGATCTCGCTGGTCGAAATCATCTGGATATTGATGCCCTCCTCGCTCAGCACGCGGAACATCGTCGCGGCAACGCCGACATGACTGCGCATCCCGATACCGACGATGCTCACCTTGCAAATTTTCGCGTCGCCGACGACTTCTGCGGCACCCAAGCCCGGCAGCACCTTGTCCTTCAGCAGGTCGACCGTCTTCGCGTAGTCGTTGCGGTGAACCGTAAAGCTGAAGTCGGTCGAGCCGTTCTTGCTCAGGTTCTGGATGATGACGTCGACCTCGATATTGGCATCGGCGACGGCACCCAGGATCTGGTACGCGATGCCGGGCTTGTCGGGCACGCCCAGGACCGAAATCTTGGCCTCGTCGCGGTTGAAGGCAATGCCGGATACGACGGCTTGTTCCATTTTTTCGTCTTCCTCGAAAGTGATGAGCGTGCCCGAACGGGCTTCTGTCTCGATGTCGATATCCCAGTCGGTGAAACTGGACAGCACCCGCAAGGGCACCTTGTACTTGCCGGCGAATTCGACCGAACGGATCTGCAGTACCTTGGAGCCGAGCGATGCCATTTCCAGCATTTCCTCGAAGCTCACCTTGTGCAACCGCCGTGCCTCCGGAACCACCCGCGGATCGGTGGTGTAGACGCCATCGACATCGGTATAGATCAGGCATTCGGCCGCCTTCATGGCCGCCGCCACGGCGACGGCCGAGGTGTCGCTGCCACCACGGCCCAGCGTGGTGATGTGTCCGTCGGCGTCGATGCCCTGGAAACCAGTGACGATGACCACCTTGCCCGCAGCCAGGTCGCCACGAATACGAACATCGTCGATCGACTCGATGCGGGCCTTGGTATAGGCGCTGTCGGTGCGGATCGGAACCTGCCAGCCGGCGTAACTGACCGACTCCATGCCCTCGCCCTGCAGCGCGATCGCCAACAGCGCCGACGACGCCTGCTCACCGGTAGCGGCGAGCATGTCGAGCTCGCGGCTGTAGGCATCGCCGGCCTTGGCCGGAGCGAGTTCCTTGGCAAGACCCAGCAGGCGGTTGGTTTCCCCGCTCATGGCGCTGGGCACGACCACCATCTGATGCCCGGCGCGGGCCCATTTGGCGACACGCTTGGCGACGTTGCGGATGCGCTCGGTCGACCCCATCGAGGTGCCGCCGTATTTATGAACGATTAATGCCATCGGAAAAACGAAAACGCCGCGAGGCGATTGAGAAAGATTCGCCCGGCTCGCTCGCCCGCAAGAACTGCGCAGCGTGTCGCCGGTACGGCATTGGCTCGCCGCGGGCCGGTTGAACGGCCTTGTCTACTTCGCGGGAGGCAAAACCGCGGGATTGTACCAACCGAGCACCGCGCCCTCTCGCAGCACGTAACCTGCGCCGACCTTCAGCCTCAAACGATGGCCGCGGGTGACGCAGGCGCTGATCTGCCGCTGCAATTCGGCGAGTTGGGCGGTGTCGGGTGTGGTGCCGTGGGCCAAGCGCAGCCAGCGACGCAGCACCAACGCCTGCCGGCCGGCCGAGAGCGCCTGCAGCGCGCCGATGCGCGGAGGCGATCCGACGAGGGCCAGGTCGGCCTCGGCGACCTCGTCGAGCACCGCACTGGCCTGCGCCGCATGCGAGGCGCTGCGGCTGAAAGTGGCGCGGAAGTGCGGGAAGGCCTCTTCCAGCACCGGCAGCAGACGCGCGCGGATCCGGTTGCGGGTATAGCGCTCGTCGCGGTTGCTGGGGTCGTCGACCCAACGCACCCCGTGGGCCAATGCGCAGGCACGCAAGGCCGCGCCCGGCACCGCCAGCAGGGGCCGGTAATAGTCGACGCCGTCGCGCTGCCAATGAGCCGGCATGGCGGCGAGCCCTGCCACACCCGCGCCTCTCGTGAGTGCCAGCAGCAGGGTCGCGACCTGGTCGTCGGCATGCTGGGCCAGCGCGATGCTGCGTACCGCTTCGCCGCCGTCACCGGCCGTCCCGTGACGGCTTGCGCGGGCGTACGCCTCGAAAGCGTCGTAACGGGCCTTGCGGGCGGCGTCTTCCGGACTGGAGCCGGCCGCCGCCCGGGCATCTACCCGCATGACGGTAAGAGGTACGTCGAGCGTGCGGCAGGCCGTTTCGCAATGGGCGACGAAACCATCGGCCGCCGCCTGGAGGCCGTGGTGGACGTGAACCGCGCGAACCCTTCCCGGCCAGCGCGATGCGCAGGCGGCCAGCAGGGCGATGGAATCGGCTCCGCCGCTGCACGCGACTGCAAGAGGAAGCGCGGGTGCGAAAGCCGCGACGGCCGCGGTGACCGGATCGGGAGTGACGGTGGTCATGGAAACAGGAACGCCCCGGCGAAGCATGCGCACGGGGCGTGGTGAGTGAGCAGGCACTGATTATTTAGCGCCGGTATCGGCCTTGGTGTCGGTATAGCGACCATAACTTTGCAGACGCGCATAACGGCGGTCCACCAGCTCCTGCGTTTTCAGGTCGTGCACCTGCCGGTAGGCCTCGCCCAAAGCGCGCTTGAGGAATGCCGCCATCTGCTTGGTATCCCGGTGCGCACCGCCGACCGGCTCGCTGACGATCTTGTCGACCAGGCCCAGGGCCTTCAGGCGGTGGGCGGTGATGCCCAGCGCGTCGGCCGCGTCCTGGGCCTTGTCGCTGGTCTTCCAGAGGATGGAGGCACAACCTTCCGGGCTGATGACCGAATACACCGAATATTGCAGCATCAGCACCTGGTCGGCCACGGAAATGGCCAGCGCTCCACCGGAACCGCCCTCCCCGATGATCGTGGTGATGATGGGAACCTCGAGCTGCGCCATCTCGAAGATGTTCCGGCCGATGGCTTCAGACTGGCCGCGTTCCTCGGCGTCGATGCCCGGATAGGCGCCGGGCGTGTCGACGAAGGTAAACACCGGCAGCTTGAACTTTTCCGCTGTTTTCATCAGGCGCAGCGCCTTGCGATAACCCTCGGGCTTGCTCATGCCGAAGTTGCGCAGGCCACGCTCCTTGGTGTCGCGGCCCTTCTGATGGCCCAGCACCATGCAGGCGGTGCCGTTGAAACGCGCCAGCCCGCCGACGATGGACAGGTCGTCCGAAAAATGCCGGTCGCCATGCATCTCGACGAAATCGGTGAAGATTTCGCGGATGTAGTCCAGCGTGTAAGGGCGCTCCTGATGGCGTGCGATCTTGGTGATCTGCCAGGGGGTCAGGTCGCTGTAGATGTCCTTGGTCAGCTGCAGGCTTTTCTTGCTGAGCTGGTCGATCTCTTCCGAGATATCCACTGCGGACTCGGTCTGCACGTAGCGCAGTTCTTCGATTTTTCCTTCGAGTTCGGCGATCGGCTGCTCGAAGTCCAGGAATGTTTTTTTGGCCAAGGCTTAGCTCCTTTGGGCCCGCTCCGTTCCAGGGGAGTCGGGCAGGCGATGCGTGCGGCAAAAAGGCGCCGCAAAAAAGGTCAGTAGTCGACAGGCAGGGGGTCGAGAGAGCGCCAAATATACCAAGTCGCCACGCTGCAATAGGGTGCCCAGGCGGCAGCGACCTCGCGCGCATCGCTGCGGCTGACCGACTCGCCCGAGAAATAATTGGTGCTGATCCCGGTGATCAGACCGACGTCGTCCAGTGGCAGCACGTTGGGCCGCATGAGATGGAAAATGAGGAACATCTCCGCCGTCCAGCGGCCGATGCCGCGGATGGCGACCAGCTCGGCGATGATGGCCTCGTCGTCCATCGACTCCCACGACTTGACATGCACGGTGCCCGAGTCGAAGTGCAGCGCCAGGTCGACGATGTACTCCACCTTGCGCGCCGACAGTCCGGCTGCACGCATGTCGTCGACCTTGAGCTTGAGCACGTTGGCCGCCGTCATGCGGCGCGGCAAGGCGGCGAATCGGTCCCACACGGCCTGTGCCGCCTTCACCGAAATCTGCTGGCCGACGATGCTGCGTGCCAGGGTGGTGAAGGCGTCGCCGCGCGATTGCAGGCATGCGTCGCCAAACTGCGGGATCAGGCGCTTCATGACCCGGTCCTTGGCCTGCAGGTGCTCGCAGGCCGCCTGCCAGTAATCGGGCGTGATGACGACTGACGGCGTTTCGACCGGCGCCTTCACGGCGACGGTTTTCCTGGCGGACGCCTTCACAGCCGAATCCGTCGCGGCTGCGGCCTGCACGGTCTTATTGATCGCACCTTTTTTCGCGGCGGCCTTTTTTGCGGGGGTCTTGGCCGTCGTTGCCTTGCGGGCGGCCGTCTTGCGGGCTGCCGCCGGAGCGCCCTGCTCTACCGCGACCACGACCGCGACGTCGGCCTTGGCGGCCGGGCGGGCCGCAGCCGTGGCTTTCGCCGTCGATCGGGAACTGTCTCGGGAGATGGTGTTGGCCATGGGTTTGCTGTCTGAAGGGCTCACGCGGCTTCCCAGGTGGTGCCGGCTGGGGAGTCCTTCAGGACGATTCCGCTTTCGAGCAATGCCTTGCGGATGCGGTCGGCTTCGGCGAAATCGCGCGCCTGCTTGGCGGCGGCGCGAGCGGCGATCTGCGCGGCGATGGAGGATTCGTCCAGGCCGGCGCCGGCCGTCAGGTATTGGCGCGGGTCGTCTTGCAGCAGGCCGAGCACCGCGCCGAGCGACTTCAGCAGCCCGGCGTTGGCCCGCGTGGGTTCACGGTTGACCAGGCCGGCCAGGTCGAACAGCACGGCGATGGCGTCCGGCGTGCCGAAGTCCTCGTCCATGGCCGCGCGAAAACGTGCGGCGTGCGGCTGGGACCAGTCGATCTCGACCGGCGTCGCGCCCTCCACGGCTCCCAGCGCGGTGTAGAGACGGCGCAGTGCCGCCCGTGCATCGCGCAGGTGGGCATCGCTGTAGTTGAGGGGGCTGCGGTAATGGCTGCGCACGATGAAGAACCGGATGGTCTCGGCATCGAACTGCTTCAGCACGTCGCGGATGGTGAAGAAGTTGCCCAGGCTCTTGGACATCTTCTCGTCGTCGATGTTGATGAAGCCGTTGTGCATCCAGACGCGCGCCAGTGGCCGCCCGGTGGCGCCTTCGCTCTGGGCGATTTCGTTCTCGTGGTGCGGAAACTGCAGGTCGGCGCCGCCGCCGTGGATGTCGAAGCTCTCGCCCAGCAGTTCGCAGCTCATGGCCGAGCATTCGATGTGCCAGCCCGGACGGCCGGGGCCGTACGCGCCCTGCCACCGGGCTTCGTCCGGCTCGTCGGCCTTGGCAGACTTCCACAGCACGAAGTCGAGCGGGTCCTGCTTGCCGCCCGCCACCGACACACGCTCGCCGGCGCGCAACTCGTCTGGCGACTTGCCCGACAGGCGGCCGTAGCCGGGGAACCTGCGCACCGCGTAATTCACGTCGCCGCCCTCGGCCCGATAGGCCAGGCCGCGTTCTTCGAGCCGGCCGATCATGGCGAGCATCTGCGGCACGTAGTCGGTCGCGCGGGGTTCGAGCGTGGGGCGCTGGATGCCCAGCGCGTCGGCGTCCTGGTGCAGCGCCTCGACCATGCGGTCGGTCAGCGAACGCATGGTCTCGCCGTTCTGCACGGCTCGGCGGATGATCTTGTCGTCGATGTCGGTGATGTTGCGCACGTAGGTCACCCGCAGGCCGCCGGCGCGCAACCAGCGTTGAACGACGTCGAAGGCGACCATCGAGCGGGCATGGCCGAGGTGGCAAAGGTCGTAGACCGTCATGCCGCAGACGTACATCCGGACATGGCCGGGTTCGAGCGGGGAAAACTCTTCCAACGCACGTGAAAACGTGTTGTAGATGCGCAAACTCATGGGACTTTTTTGGGTACGCGGCGCTGGCTCGAAGGCGTTCGGGCCAGGTCGCAGGGGCGGCCTGCCAGCATTGCAAAAGCCGCGGCCGCCGGGCGCCTGTGCGCTAGGCCCCAACGGCTACAATCCGCGCCAGTATAAAGCCCCGCCGACCGCGAGCTTGACCCAAGCTTTCATGTCTGCCCTCTGTTTTTGCCGTCTTCTGGCTTTCCCCACTCGAGGTTGTATGTACCCTGGCGCCGCCGCCCTCCCACCGTTCATCCGATGCCTGGCAGCCGCACTGGTGGCCAGCTCTCTCATGGTGGGAATGGCCCATGCCGACGACTATTCGGACGTCAACCAGCTGATCCGCTCGGGCAAGCTCTCGGACGCCCAGGCGCGCGCCGACAAGTACCTGGCAGGCAACCCGCGCGATCCGCAGATGCGTTTCCTCAAGGGTGTCATCCAGACCGAAGCCGGCAAGCAACCCGACGCCATCGCGACCTTCACCGCGCTGACGCAGGAGTACCCCGAACTGCCCGAGCCGTACAACAACCTGGCCGTGCTCTACGCCAACCAGAAGCAGTACGACAAGGCGCGCACCGCCCTCGAAATGGCGATCCGCACGAACCCCAGCTATGCCACCGCCCACGAGAACATGGGCGACGTCTACGCCAAGCTGGCGAGCCAGGCCTATGCCCGCGCGCTGCAGCTCGACGCCGGCAACACCAACGTGCCGCCCAAGCTGGCGCTGATCCGCGAACTGTTCTCGCCCGTGCCCGCAACCGCCCGCGGCGGAAAAACCAACGTCGCCGCCGCGACGCCGGCGCCCGCACCGGCACCCGCCGCACCGCCGAAGCCGGCGCCAGCGCCCCCCGCACCGGCGCCCGCGCCTGTCGCCGCTCCGGTCCCGGCACCTGCCCCCGCGCCTGCTCCCGCACCGGTGTCGGCGCCTGTTCCCGCCCCGGTGCCCACACCTGCTGCGGCTCCTGCCCCCGTGCCCGCGCCGACCCCGGCACCGGCGCCCGCGCCGGCTGCTGCCGCATCGTCCGAAACCCAGGACGCCGTCGAGTCGGCCGTCAAGTCTTGGGCCGCCGCCTGGGCCGCCCGCGACATGAAGGAATACCTCGCCGCCTACGGCAAGGACTTCAAGCCCGCCGGCAAGCAGACGCACGCGGCGTGGGAAGCCGAGCGCCGCGCCCGCATCATGGGCAAGTCGCGCATCAAGGTCGGCGTAAGCGACCTCGAGGTAAAAGTCGACGGCGCCAAGGCCACGGCCCGCTTCCGCCAGGACTACAGCGCCGACTCCCTCAACGTCACCAGCCGCAAGACACTGGAAATGGTGAAGTCCGGCGGAACCTGGGTGATCGTTCGCGAGTCCACCGGCTGATCCACCACCCGACCGACACCAGGCCGGCGGCTCGTCCACCGGCCTGGTTTCTTTTGTGCCCAACCTGTTTCGTGATCCGGCCTTCATGACGATTACCGCGTCCCGAGCGTTACTGTGCCTGCTTTGCGCCGCGGCGCTGCTGCATGCCCCCGGCGCGTTCGCGGCCAAGCGCGAGCGCGCCATTTCCCGTGCCGCCGTTGCCGCCGACGCGCGCAAGGACGGCGACGCCGAGGCGCGGCTGATCGACGTCTATCGCCAGATCGGCCAGGGCGAGCCGGTCAAGGCGCTCGCCGAGGCCGAGCGCCTCGTCAACGACTACCCGCAATTCCAGCTGGGCCAACTGGTCTACGGCGACCTGCTCGCGCTGCGCGTGCGCCCGGTGCGCATGCTCGGCGACCTGCCCGAATCCGACCAGCGCGACGCCGCCGCGCTCGATTCCCTGCGCATGGAATCCGCCATGCGCCTGAAGGCCCTGCGCGAGCGCCCGCCTGCCGGCAGCGTGCCGATGCAGTTCTCCAAGCTGTCGCCGAGCAGCAAACACGCGATCGCCGTGGACGCTTCGCGCTCGCGGCTCTATCTTTTCGAAAACTCCGCAGCCGGCATGACGCTGATCGCCGACTACTACATATCGGTAGGCAAGTCGGGCACCGAGAAATCGATCGAAGGCGACATGCGCACGCCGCTCGGCGTTTACTACATCACCGGCAGCCTCGACCCGCGCTCCCTGAAAGCCTTCTACGGCGCCGGTGCGCTGCCCATCAACTATCCCAATCCGCTGGACATGCGGCAGGGCAAGACCGGCGGCGGCATCTGGCTGCACGGGACGCCGGCCGAGCAGTTTTCCCGCCCGCCCCTGGCGACGGACGGCTGCGTGGTGGTGGCCAACCCAGACCTGCAGCGCATCCTGCGCACCGTCGAGCCGCGCTCGACGCCGGTGGTCATCGCCGACCGGCTCAACTGGGTACCGCCGCAGGCCGCCGCCGCCGCGACCCGGGCCTTCGAGGCCACCTACAGCGCCTGGCGCAACGCCAAGACCAAGGGCGACCTGCTGGGCACCATGGCCTTCTATGCGGCCGATTTCAACAGCTACGGCAAGTCGCTCGCCGACTGGTCGATGGTGGTTCAGCAGGACATCAAGCGCAACGCCGGCCGGGCGATCCAGGCCAAGGACCTGTCGATGCTGCACTGGCACTCGGGTGGCGTGAACAGCATGGTGGTCACCTTCGGCGAAGTCGCCGACGGCGCCGCCACCGGGCCGGTGCGGCGGCAGTACTGGCTGCAGGTGCAGGGCTTGTGGAGAATCATCTTCGAAGGAACCATCGGATGATCCGCGGGCTGCGCGCGCTGCGTGTCGCTACATCGGTCTCCGTAACGCGGGCGACACTGGCGGCCCGGCCATGCCGGACCCCGGTGTTTCCAGACAGACATCGCCGCGCCCATCGCGGTTGCGGCTACCGCCAAAAGAAGGAATCGATATGCTGAAGACGACCCGAATCCTGTCCCGCCGCGCCTGCGGTCTCCTCGTCGGCAGCCTGCTGACGGCGGGCGCCGCGTTCGCCCAGGCGCCCGCGGGTGCCGCGCCGAAGGTCAAGCTGGCGACCAGCCAGGGCGACATCGTCATCGAGCTCAACGCCGCCAAGGCGCCCAAGACGGTCGCCAACTTCCTGCAATACGTGCGTGAGCACCAGTACGACGAAACGGTGTTCCACCGCGTCATCGACGGCTTCATGATCCAGGGCGGCGGCTTCAACGCCGACATGCGCGAAAAGCCCACCCGCGCACCCGTCGCCTTCGAAACCACCGGCCTCACCAACGATCGCGGCACCATCGCCATGGCCCGCACCAGCAATCCGAATTCCGCCACCGCGCAGTTCTTCATCAACGTGCGGGACAATGCCATGCTGAACCCGCCCAGCCCCGACGGCTACGGTTACGTGGTCTTCGGCAAGGTCAGCAGCGGCATGGACGTCGTCGACAAGATTCGTGCTGTTGCAACCGGCAGCAAGGGTCCGCACCAGAATGTGCCCCTGGCACCGGTGCTGATCAAATCCGCGACCGTCCTGCCCTGAGCCCCGCAGGCACCGCCTGCCTCCCCCCGTTTCATCCAGGAGCCTCCTCATGAGCAACCCCCAAGTCGAACTGCACATCAAGAACCACGGCGTCATCACGCTCGAACTCGACGCCGAAAAGGCCCCCAAGTCGGTCGCCAACTTCCTGGCCTACGTGGCCAAGGGCCACTACGACAACACCGTTTTCCACCGCGTCATCCCCGGCTTCATGGTGCAGGGCGGCGGCTTCGCCCCGGGCATGGACCAGAAGGCCACCGACGGCCCGATCGACAACGAAGCCAACAACGGCCTGAAGAACGACAAGTACACCGTCGCCATGGCGCGCACCAACGCGCCCCACTCGGCCACCGCGCAGTTCTTCATCAATGCCAAGAGCAACACCTTCCTGAACCACACCGCGCCGTCCGCGCAGGGCTGGGGCTATGCCGTGTTCGGCAAGGTGGTCTCGGGCACCGACGTGGTCGACAAGATCGAAGGCGTCAAGACCGGCCGCAAGGGCTTCCACGACGACGTCCCCGTCGAAGACGTGATCATCGAGAAGGCCGTCGCGCTCTAAGCGCCGCCCGGCCCGCACCGGAACATCGTTCGCATGCGGGCACCACCATCGACCGTCGCCGCGCCCGCCGCGTGGCGCACGGTCGATCTCGTTTCCGACCTGCACCTGCACGTCGAGGATCCGGCCACCTGCGAGGCCTTCACCGGCTACCTGCGCAGCACGCCGGCCGACGCGATCTTTTTGCTCGGCGACATCTTCGAGGTGTGGATCGGCGACGACGCAGCCCTGCCCGGCAGCTTCGAGGCCGATTGCGCCCAGTGGCTTCGGCAGGCCGCCGCCACGCGCGCCCTCTTCTTCCTGCACGGCAACCGCGATTTCCTCGTCGGCCAGGCCTGGCTCGAGCAAGCCGGCGCGACCCTGCTCGACGACCCCTGCCTGCTGCACTGGAACGACCACCGCTGGCTGCTCAGCCACGGCGACGCACTCTGCCTGGCCGATACCGACTACCAACTTTTCCGCGCGGAAGTACGGCAACCCGACTGGCAGGCCGCCTTCCTGGCAAAGCCGCTGCCGGAGCGCCGCGCCATCGCCCGCGGTCTGCGCCAGGCCAGCGAGGCCCGCACGTCCAGCGGGGCCGACTATGCCGACGCCGATCCATCGCTGAGCGACGCCTGGCTTTCCCGCGCCGGCACCGACACGCTGATCCACGGCCATACCCATCGGCCGGCGGAGCACCGGACGCCAGCCGGCGGCCGTCGCATCGTGCTCTCCGACTGGGACCTGCGTGCCACGCCGCCGCGCGCCGAGGCCCTGCGCATCGCCGCCGACGGCAGCATGCGCCGGGTGACCCTGGCGTGAGTCTCTGGCACCGCGCCCTGGACGCGCTGCGCCCGGCCCCGCGCCCGGTTCCGGACGCGCTCTGGACCGACACCCTGCGCCATTGGGCTTTCCTGACCGACGACCGCAGCGCAGCCGACCTGGCGCGACTGCGCGAGTTGTCCGCGCTGTTCCTTTCGCAGAAGCAGTTCCACGGCGCCCACGGCCTGCAGGTAACCGACGCCATGGCCTGTGCCATCGCGGCCCAGGCCTGCCTGCCCGTGCTTTTCTTCGGCGAGCCGCGCCGGGCCCTGCGCTGGTACGACGATTTCGTGGTCGTCGTGGTGCAGCCCGGCGAAGCGGTCGCCCAGCGCGAGATCACCGACGAGGCCGGCGTCGTGCACCGCTACCGGGAAGTGCTGGCCGGCGAAGCCATGGAGCGCGGCCCGGTCATGCTGAGCTGGAGCGACATCGAGGCCTCGGCCGACCTGCAGGAAAACGGCTACAGCGTGGTGATCCACGAGTTCGTGCACAAGATCGACATGCGCAGCGGCTCGGCCGACGGCATGCCGCCGCTGCCGCCGGGCTTCCTCGGCAGCCGCAGCATGCGGCAGGCGCGCGAAGCCTGGGCGTCGGTGCTCGAGCCGGCCTACGAGCAGTTCCGTGAAGCCGTCATCGTCGCCGAGCGTTTCGGCGGCGCCCCGCCATGGCTCGATCCGTATGGCGCGCAATCGCTGGCCGAGTTCCTGCCGGTCGCCTGCGAGGCGTACCTCACCCGGCGCGCCCGATTCGCGGTCGAGTTCCCGACCCTGCTGCCGCTGTTCGACGCCTTCTTCCAGCGGCCCGCAGCTCCTTACCAGCTGTAGCGGCCGGTGAGGTACACGGTGCGGCGCTCCCCGTAGTAGCAACCCGCCGAAGCCAGGCAGGTGGCCACGAAGGTCTTGTCGCCCAGGTTCGACACGTTGAGCGCCAGGCGCACGCCCGTCAGCGAAGGGTCCAACCGCCCCAGGTCCCAGCGCACGGCGGCATCCACCAGCGTCACGCCCGGCGCCCGGAACAGGTTGGCGTTGTCGCCGTAGGTGGCACTGGTGTGGCGCACGCCGGCCCCTACCGACAGGCCGGCGACCACATCCGCCGGCAGTGCGTAGTCCAGCCACAGCGCGGCCTGGCGCTCCGGAACGTAGGCGAAGCGTTTGCCCAAGGTGGAGACGCCCGCAGCGCTGGCGTTGGCACGGGTGACGCGGCTATCGGTGTATGCGTACGAGGCAATGGCATCGAGGCCGCGCATCAACGGGCCGCGCGCCTCCAGTTCGAGGCCACGCACCCGCACTTCACCGGTCTGCTCGCTGAAGGCGGGGCTCAGCGGATCGGGCGTGAGCACGTTTTCCTGGGTCAGCTGGTAGACGGATGCGGTCAGCAGCGCCTTGCTGCCGTTCGGCTGGTACTTGACGCCCGCTTCCATCTGCTTGCCGGTGGTCGGGGCGAAGACGTTGCCCAGCCGGTCGGTGCCGGCAGCCGGCTGGAACGAAGTCGAGTAGCTCAGGTACGGCACGGCGCCGTTGTCCAGCCGGTACATCAGCGCCGCACGACCGGTGAATTCGCCGTCGTTCTGGTCGGCCGAAGCGGTGCGACCGGTGACGGTGGTGAGCGTGCGGTTGGCGGTGTCCGCCCGGTCGTAGCGGCCGCCCAGCACCACCGTCCAGCGGTCCAGGCTCATCTGGTCCTGCAGGTACAGGCCCAGTTGGCGGCGCTTCTGGTCGATATGGGTGGCCACGGCGGGCACCGCGCCGCTGTCCAGGCCGTACACCGGCTGGTAGGCGTTGAAGGGCGTGGCGATGATGCGCAGGCTGGTTTCGTCGAACGCCGACTTCTCGTTTGAGAAATCGACGCCCGCCAGCACCTTGTGGCGCAGCGCGCCGGTGCCGAAGTCGGCCTGCACCTGGTTGTCGACGGTCAGCAGTTCGGCCTGTTCGGGAAAGGCCCAGGCGTAACGCAGCAGCGAAGCCGGATTGCAGGCGGCCAGGCAGAACGCCTGAATGCGCCGCGTCTCGGCCGTCACCTTGCCGTAGCGCAGGTTCTGGCGCACGGTGAAGGTGTCGTTCAAGCGATGTTCGGCTTCGTAGCCGACGAAGCGCTGGCGGTTGGTGAAGCGGTCGTAGCCGGGCTCGCCGACGAAGGTGCGCGTCGGCAGCGCGGCGTAGCGGCTGGTGTCCAGCGTGCCGGCGGCCGGCAGGGCCGGTGCGCCGCCGCCGCCGGGCGAATCCAGGTTCTGCCAATGCGCCAATACCGTGACGCGGGTAGCGTCGGACGGCCGGTAGGTGATCGACGGCGCGAAGTAGCTCTTCTTTTCGGAGACATAGTCGTAGCTGGTGTCCGCCTCGCGGTGCAGGCCGACCAGCCGCCAGCTGAGCACACCCTCGTCGTCCAGCGCGCCGCCGAAGTCGAAGGCGAACTGCTTGCGGTCGTGGCTGCCGGCCTGCACCTCGATCTGCCGCACCGGCTCGGTGGTCGGCCGCTTGCTCACCATGTTGACCAGGCCGCCCGGCCCCGCCTGGCCGTAAAGAACCGAGGACGGCCCCTTCACCACTTCCAACCGCTCCAGGCCCCAGGGCTCGACACGCGGCTGCGAGTAGCCTCGCGCGCCGAAGGGCAGGCGCAGGTTGTCGAGGTAACGCGCGGGCGGGGTGAAACCGCGCAGCGTCAGCCAGTCCAGCCGCAAATCGGTGTCGCCGTACTGGGCGACGATGCCGGGCGTGTAGCGCAGCCCTTCGACCAGGGTGGTGGCGCCCTGCGCGTCCATCTGGTCGCGGGTCACGACCGAGATCGACTGCGGTGTCTCGATCAGCGGCGTGTCGGTCTTGGTGCCGGCGGCGCTGCGGCGGGCCACGAAGCCGGCCACCGGGCCGGTCGCGGTTTCGCCGACGGCATCGGCCCGCACCAGCACCGGTGTCAGCGCGACGGCATCACGAGCGTCACCACCAACAGGCGCGGGGATTGCCGACCTGCGCACCGTGTACACCTCGCCCGGCCCCCGCGCCGGAACCAGGCCGCTGCCCGATAGGGCGGCCAGCAGCCCCTGGTCCACGTTCAGCCGGCCTCGCACGCCCGGGCTCTGCAGGCCGTCGGTGAGAGCCGCGTCGGCCGACATCAACACCCCTGCTTCGGCCGCGAACTGGCTCAGTACCCGGCTCAAGGGCCCCGGGGTGATGGCGTAGTCGCGGGTGGCGGATGCCTGCGGCGACTGGGCCTGCGCGACAGGGATGCAGGTCAGCAGCGCCGCGGTCGGCAGCACGGCCAGCGCGAACTGCAGGACGCGTGCGGTGCGGCGGCCGGCGGTGAAGGGAGCCGTCAGGCGGCAAGACGAAGACAGATACGCGGACATGGGCGGATTTCGGTTGGAGTCGTCAGTTGGAAAGCTGTTACCTCCCATGCCAACCGAAGCCGCAAAAAGGGAACCGTGTCGCGCGAATTTTTTTCAGCGAACCGTTTCAGCGGCCCGACGCGCCGGATGCCGCATCGACCATCACCCACCACGGCAGCGTCCGGCGCACCTGCACCGGCAGGGTGGCCTGCAAGGCGTCCAGCACCCGGTCGGTATCTGCCAGGGTGCCCAGCGGGTAGGCGCCGACGATGCGCAGGTCCGCGACCGAGCCGGCGCAGGCGAGGTAGCCGGGCCTGTAACGCGCCAGGTCGGCGATGAAATCGCCCAGCCGCATCCGGTCGGCGACCAGCACGCCGCGCGTCCAGCCGTCGCCCTGCTGGGGGGCGTTGCCCAGCCCTTCGACTCGGTCACGCGACACACGCGCCTGCTCACCGGCACGCACGGTGCGCGGGCTGCCGGCGGCGGGGCTCGCTTCGACGGCTCCTTCGAACACCGTCAGCCGCACCGAGCCGCCATCCTCGTGCCGCACCGCAAAGCGCGTTCCCAAGGCCCGCAGGCGGGCATGTTCGACATCCACCACCATCGGCCGCGCGGGCTGCGCCGTGTCGTGTGCGGTGGTCAGCAGCAGCTCGCCCGAATACAGCACCACCCGGCGCAAGTCGGCCGGGTAATCGACATCGGCGGCGCTGCCGGTGTTCAGCCACAGGCTGCCGCCGTCTGCCAACACGATCTCGCGCCGCTCGCCGACCTCGGTACGGTGCGCCGCCGTCCAGCCGGACCACGCCAGTTGCCGGTGCGCCAGCCAGGCGGCGGCGCCGCCGACCGGCAACACGGCCAACGCGCGCAGAACACCGCGGCGGCGGCTGCCCAGCCGGGCACGGCCCTCCAGCACCTGGCGGGCGGGAACCCGTGCCAACCCCTGCATGTCGGCGGCCACGTCCTGCACCTTCTGCCAGGCGGCGCGCTGGCCCGGGCCGCCCTCCATCCAGCGCTGCCAGGCCTGGCGGTCGACTTCGGTAGCGCATTCGTCCTGTAGCGCCGCGAACCATTCGGCCGCCTGACGCAAGTCGTCGAAGCCCGGCTGGCGTTCGGCTGCGACGGCGTTCATGGGCGATCCAGCAGCAGGCAGGCCAGCATCGCCTGGGCCATGTATTTCTTCACCATGCGCTCGGATACGCCCAGTTGCGCAGCGATCGCCGCGTAGGTCAGGCCGTCGAGTTGCGACAGCAGGAAAGCGCTGCGGGCCTTGGGGTTGAGGCTGTCCAGCATGGCGTCGATGCGGCACAGGGTTTCCAGCGCCACCAGACGTTCTTCGGGCGATGGCGCCAAAGGCTCCGGCAGACAGGCCTGCGCCTCGAGCCAGGCGCGCTCCATGTCCTGTCGGCGCCAGTGGTTCACCACCACGCCGTGCGCCAAGGTGCGCAGGAAGGCCCGCGGCTCCCGCAGCGCAGGCGCATCGCGCGAAACCAGCAGCCGCAGGAAAGTGTCGTGTGCCAGATCCACCGCGTGGTTCGCGGTGCCCAGGCGCCCGCGCAGCCAGCACAGCAGCCAGCCGTGGTGGTCTCGGTAGATGGCTTCCACCGAAGGCGGCGCGGTCGTGAACGGGATGGCGGGCATGCAAGGGCGGCGTGGGCCGCTCATCAATCAAGAATGGTTCTCATTCTATCGTCGAGTGCCCGTAAGCCGGCTTTCCGTGCCGGGCGAGACGCCGGCCGCCACGGGCACCGCGCATAAAATCCTGACGCGGCGAACCAGCCCATGAGGCCCGGGTCGCACTACCGCGTCGTGCCGACGACCCGTTTCGCCGGCAGACCCCACCCGATAAGACGAGACAAGCCCCCATGACCCCAGAAGAAATCCTGAGCACCTACGGCCCGCGCGAGGCCATGGAATACGACGTCGTCGTCGTGGGCGGCGGGCCGGCCGGCCTGTCGGCCGCCATCCGGCTGAAACAGCGTGCGGCAGCGGCCGGCAGCGAAGTCTCGGTGGTCGTGCTCGAGAAGGGTTCCGAGCCGGGCGCGCACATCCTGTCGGGCGCCATCATGGATCCCAGGGCGATGAACGAGCTTTTCCCCGATTGGAAGACCCGCGGTGCGCCGCTGAACCAGCCGGTGACCGAAGACGCCTTCCTGTTCCTGGGCGAAAAAAGCGCCGTGCGCACGCCGAACTGGCTGCTGCCCAAGTGTTTCCACAACGAGGGCAACTACATCGTCAGCCTGGGCAACGTCACTCGCTGGCTGGCCGAGCAGGCCGAGGCGCTGGGCGTGGAGATCTTTCCCGGTTTCCCCGCTGCCGAGGTGCTCTACAACGAGGACGGCTCGGTGAAGGGCGTGGCCACCGGCAATCTGGGCGTCGGCAAGGACGGCGAGCCGACGGACGCCTTCCAGGTCGGCATGGAGCTGCACGGCAAGTACACGATCTTCGCCGAGGGCTCGCGCGGCCACCTGGGCCGCCAGCTGATCGACAGGTTCCAGCTCGCCAAGGACAGCGACCCGCAGAGCTACGCCATCGGCATCAAGGAACTCTGGGAAATCGACCCGAAGCGCCACCAGCCCGGCTTCGCCCTGCACAGCTCCGGCTGGCCGCTGGATGCCGACACCTACGGTGGCTCCTTCCTGTACCACGCGGAAGACAACAAGGTGGTCGTCGGCTTCGTCGTCGGCCTGGACTACCAGAACCCCTATCTCAGCCCGTTCGAGGAGTTCCAGCGCTTCAAGACGCACCCCAACGTGCGCTGGTACTTCGACGGCGACGACGAACACGGCGTGAAGCCCGCCAAGCGCATCAGCTACGGCGCGCGCTCCATCACCGCCGGCGGCCTGCTAGCATTGCCCAAGACGGTGTTCCCCGGCGGCGCGCTCATCGGCTGCGAAGCCGGCTACATGAACGCCAGCCGCATTAAGGGCAGCCATTCGGCCATCAAGACCGGCATGCTGGCCGCCGAAGCGGCCTTCGAGGCGCTCGCCGCCGGCCGCCAGCACGACGAGCTGACCGCGTACCCGGAGTCCTTCAAGGCCAGCTGGCTGTGGACCGAGCTGAACAAGGCGCGCAACTTCAAGCAGTGGTTCAAGAAGGGCCGCACCTTCGCCACGCTGATGACCGGCGTCGAGCAGTACCTGCTGAAGGGCAACATCCCCTGGACGCTGCACCGCACCGAGCCCGACTACCAGCGCCTCAAGCCGGCCGCGAGCTTCGCGCCCATCGCCTATCCCAAGGCCGACGGCAAGCTCACCTTCGACCGCCTGTCGAGCGTGTTCGTCAGCAATACCAACCATTCGGAAGACCAGCCGGCGCACCTCACGCTGAAGGACCCGACGGTGCCCACCCGCATCAACCTGCCGCAATACGCCGGCCCCGAGCAGCGCTACTGCCCGGCGGGCGTCTACGAGTTCGTACCCGACGAGGCCGACGCCAGCGGACAGCGCCTGCAGATCAACGCCCAGAACTGCGTGCACTGCAAGACCTGCGACATCAAGGACCCGACACAGAACATCGTCTGGGTCACGCCCGAAGGCGGCGGCGGCCCCAACTATTCGGGCATGTGAGCCCGCTCGCCCCTACCCGGAGTTTTCCCTTGCCCGCCAGATTCGCACCGATCCTCTTCGCCTTCTTTCTCTCCGGAATCATGTCCCTGGTCGTCTGCAGCGTCGCCACGCTGCGGGCCATGGGCCTGGTCGACGGCTTCCTGGCGCAGGTCACCAGCAGCTGGCTGTTCTCGTGGGCGGTCGCCTTCCCGGTCGTGATGGTGGTGGCGCCTTTCGTGCGCAAGCTGGTCGGCCGGATCGTCAAGACCTGAGCGCTCAGCGGCCCCGAACAGGCACAAGCCGGGTGGATGCACCCGGCTTTTTTTATGCGCCATGCCGCAGGTGCTCCACAAAAACCCCGATGCCTGTCGGGACAGCGGTTTCCATAATGGCCCGCAGGCACACAAGGAGACAAACCCATGCCCGTGAAGAAGAGCGCTACCACCGCCAAGACCGCCCGCAAGGCCGTATTGCCCGCAGTCGCCCTGGCGCTGCTCTATGCCGCGCTGCCCACTGCGGCACAGGCCCAGACCATGCTGAAGATCGGGTACGCCACCTCCAAGGAGTCGCACTACGGCGTGGGCTCGACGGTGTTCTGCGACGAGGTGGAGCGCGGCACGCAAGGCCGCTACAAGTGCCAGCACTTCGCCAACTCCGCGCTGGGCGGCGAGCGCGAGCAGATCGAGGCGCTGCAACTGGGCACGCAAGACCTGCTCAACACCTCCACCGGCCCGGTCGGCAACTTCGTGCCCGAGATGCGGGTGGTCGACCTGCCCTTCCTGTTCCGCGACTACGCCCATGCGCGCAAGGTGCTCGACGGCCCCATCGGCCAGGACATGCTGGCCCAGTTTCCCAAGCACGGCCTGGTGGCCCTCGCCTGGACCGAAAACGGCTTCCGGCAGATGACCAACAACAAGCGCGACATCGTCAAGCCGAGCGACGCCGCCGGCCTGAAGATGCGCACCATGGAGAACAAGGTGCACATGGAGGGCTACCGCACCTTCGGCATCATGCCCACGCCCATGGCCTTCCCGGAGCTGTTCGGCGCGCTGCAGCAAGGCACGGTCGACGGCCAGGAAAACCCGATTCCGGTGATCCTCTCGTCCAAGTTCGCGCAGGTGCAGAAGCACCTGTCCATGACCAACCATGTGTACTCGCCCGCCCTGCTGCTGATTTCGCCGCGCACCTGGACCAAGATCTCGGCCGCCGACAAGACCGTGTTCCTCGAGGCCGCCAGGAAGGGCGCCGCAGCCCAGCGCAAGAAGGTCAACGACGACGAAGACCAGGGCATCGCGCAACTGGAGAAAGCCGGCATGACCGTCACCCGCAACGTCGATTCGGCCGCCTTCCGAGAAGCCATCAAGCCTGCCTACGTCAGCTACGCCAAGGAATTCGGCGCGGACAGGATCAAGCAGATCCAGGACGTGCAGTAGGCACGCCCGCCCCTCTTTGCGGGGGACTCGCCGCCCGCGGCCGACACCAGGTTGCGGGCGGTGTTTTTTTGTCCGGAACCATCATGAATCGGGAGCGCCCTTGGCCACCTTCGAACGTTATTTCCTTGGCGCCAATCGCTGGGCCCTGATCCTCCTGCTGGCCGCCATGTCGGTCATCATCTTCGTCAACGTGGCGCTGCGCTATCTGACCAGCCATTCGATCGAATGGGCCGAGGAGGTGTCGCGCCACATGATGATCTGGCTCACCTTCCTGGGCGCCGGCCCGGTGCTGCGCTTCGGCGGCCACATCGCGGTCGAGAACCTGCAGGATGCCCTGCCCCGCCGCGCGGCGATCGCCCTGCGCATGCTGGTCGCCGCCCTGCTCTTCGCCTTTTTCGGCTTCATGGCGTGGTACGGCTGGCTGTACATGGAACGCACCATGTTCCAGCTGACCGCCGTGACGCAGATCCCGTTCGCCTACATCTACAGCGCCATGGCCATCGGCGGCGTGCTGCTGATCGTACATTTCCTGCTGATCGTGCGGGGCTACGTGCTCGACCGCAGCTTCCCCTCCGATGGCGACTTCGACGCCACCGCCAGCGCATCCCTGTAAGGACCACACCGCATGAATCCCAGTGTCGTCCTGATCGTTTCGGCCTGCCTCTTCCTGGCCATCGGCGTGCCGGTGGCCTTCGCGCTCGGGCTGGCCACCGCCACCGCGCTGCTGCTGGCCGAGAGCTTCCCCCTGATGGTGCTGCTGAAGGAAACCTTCACCGGCATCGACAGCTTTCCGCTGATGGCCGTGCCCTTCTTCATCCTGGCCGCCGAGTTGATGAGCGGCGGCTCGCTCACCGAAGTGCTGCTGCGCTTCGCCGGCCAGTTCGTCGGCCACAAGCGCGGCGGGCTGGGCTACACCAACGTGGTGGCGCTGACGTTTTTCTCGGGCATCTCCGGCTCGGCCCTGGCCGACGCGGCCGGCCCGGGCTCGATGCTGATCCGCATGATGGACAAGGCCGGCTACGACCGCTCCTACGCGGCCGCGCTGACCGCCTCCACCGCCATCGTGGGGCCGATCATCCCGCCGTCGATCATCATGATCATCTACGCGCTGCAGGACGATTCGGTGTCCGTCGGCGCCCTGTTCGCGGCCGGCATCGTGCCCGGCCTGCTCATCGCGGCGGCGATGTGCGTGGTCAACTTCCACGTCTCCAAAAAACGCAACTACCGGGGCGCCGGCCAGCTGCCGCCGCTGCGCGAAATCCTGGTGACCACCTGGAAGGCCATCCCCGCCGTCCTGCTGCCGGTGGTCATCCTGGGCGGCATGCGCGCCGGCTGGTTCACGCCCACCGAGGCCTCGGTGGTGGCGGTGTTCTATGCGCTGATCTGCGGCAAGTACGTGTACCGCACGCTGGCGTGGAAATCGGTGCCGGACATCCTGGCGCGCTCGGCCCTGCTGTCGGCATCGGTGCTCATCATCATCGGCCTGTCGGCCTCCTTCGCCTGGGTGCTGACCATCGAGGGCGTGCCCCAGCAGATGGCCGACTGGCTGGTGTCGATGAACCTGTCGCCGTGGATGTTCCTCATCGCGGTGAACATCTTCCTGCTGCTCTTCGGCATCTTCATCGAGCCGCTGCCGGGCGTGATGGTGCTGGCGCCCATCCTCGCGCCGGTAGCGCTGAAGCTGGGCGTCGACCCGACGCACTTCGCCATGATCGTCATCTTCAACCTCACGCTGGGCATGATCACGCCGCCGGTGGGCGGGCTGCTGTTCGTCACCTGCAACGTGTCGAAGGTGCCGATGAGCGCGCTGGTGAGGGAGCTGGTGCCTTTCCTGTGGGCGCACGGCGTGGTGCTGGTGCTGCTGACCTTCGTGCCGGCGCTCAGCACCTGGCTGCCGAGGTTGTGGGGCTTCATCCGCTGATGCGGCGACAAGCCTTACGGAGTATTTCAAAAAGGTATCGAAGCCGACCCAAAAGATATTGGACGGAGCGCCGCGCGGCACCGACCATGGGTGCATAAAAATTTCACAGAGACATCACCGAAGCACCCGCGCGCCGCGCCTCACGGCCGGCCCTACCGCAGCCCGGGCCCGCGCCGCTCACGACCGATCACAGCCGCGCCGGGCGCCCGATCTTTTTCCCCATCCCAGGACTTTTCACCATGCTATTTCACGTCTCCATGACCGTGATGCTGCCGCCCGACATGGATCCGGCCATCGCCAACGACCTCAAGACGCGCGAGAAGGCTTTCTCGCAGGAGCTGCAGCGCAGCGGCACCTGGCGCCACATCTGGCGCGTCGCGGGCCTCTACGCCAACGTCAGCATCTTCGACGTCGAAAGCCCGCAGGCGCTGCACGACATCCTCATGCAGTTGCCGCTCTACCCCTACATGAAAATCGAAGTGGCCGCCCTGTGCCGCCACCCCTCGGCCGTTCGCGAAGACGACCGCTGAGTTCCAGGCACACGAGGGAGACAAAAAAATGACGACGACAAGACGACACACGCTGGCCTGGATGGCCGCCGCCGCAGCTTCGGCCGCACTGCCGGCCCAGGCCCAGGGCAACGCGGCCGCATGGCCTTCCCGGCCGGTGCGCTGGGTGGTGCCCTTCCCGCCGGGCGGCGCGATGGACGCCATCGCCCGCACCCTGTCCGAAAAAGCAGCCCGTGCGCTGGGCCAGCCCTTCGTGATCGACAACCGGCCCGGCGCCGGCGGCAACATCGGCGCCGAGGCGGTGGCCAAGTCGGCGGCGGACGGCTACACGATCATGATCACTTCCATCGGCATGGCGACCAACCGCGCCCTGTACCCGCGCCTGGGCTACGACCCGGTCAAGGACTTCGCCCCGGTCAGTTTGCTGGCCGTGGTGCCCAACGTGCTGGTGGTGCGCGCCGACAGCCCTGCGCGCTCGGTGCGCGACGTACTGGCGATGGCCCGCAAGGAGCCCGGCAAGTACACCTACGCGTCGGCCGGCAACGGCACCTCGATCCACCTCGCGGGCGAGGTGTTCGCGTCCGAGGCCGGCATCGACATCCTGCACGTGCCCTACAAGGGCAGCGGCCCGGCCATCACCGACCTGCTGGGCGGCCAGGTGGACATGATGTTCGACAGCGTCAGCTCGGCCGGGCCGCACATCCAGGCCGGCAAGCTGCGGGCGCTCGGCGTGACCACCGCAAAACGTTCGGCTGCGCTGCCGGAGGTGCCGACCATCGCCGAGGCCGGCGTGCCCGGCTACGAGGTCGCGCCCTGGTACGCGGTGTTCGCGCCGGCGGGCACGCCGCCCGCCATCGTGAACAAGCTGCAGGCCACGCTGGTCGAGGCCATGCAGCAACCGGATACGCAGACCAGGTTCGCCGCCATCGGCGCCGCCAGCGTGGGCTCCAGCCCGGCGCAGACGGCGAAGCACCTGCAGGAAGAACTGGCACGCTGGGACAAGGTCATCCGCGAACGGAAGATTCGGATCGACTGAGGCGGTCGCCGGACGCGGGGGCCGGCGCCTCCGCGTCCGACCTCAGCTCGTATTCGAGCTGAACCAACTCGTCCCGGTAGCGGCGCAGGGTGGCCCGCAACGCATCGGCACCGGCCCGCAGGGACTCGAGATGCGCGTGGCCCTGGCGCCTCACCGCGTCGGCTGCGCCGAGCAGCGTGGCCCGGATCGACGCCTCCAGGGCGGCATGCAGGCGCTCGTGGTCCATGAGGGCGGTCGCCGCGCCGTCGGGCAGGCCGATGTCCAGGGCGGCCGGGTCGACCGACAGTGCATGGCCCGGCCATGCCGTGTCGCAAGCGCGGCGCAATGCATCCGCCAGCAAGCCTGACAAGCGCCGGCACACGGCCTCCATATTCAGTCCCCCGGCATGGCCCTCCAGCAGCTCCGGCAACTCCGGCGCGACGGCCCGCCACACGCTGCGGACCACTGCCGCGCGACGGTCATCCAGCGCCGCCGCTTCCGCGTCCAGCGCCAGGCACAGCGCATCCAGCGCGGGCATCTGCCGGCTCCGCAGGCCGTGCATCACCTGCTCCTGGCGGTGGTGCAGTGCGATCTCGGCGTACTTGCGGCGCTTGTAGGCCAGCGCGGGGCCGACGATGGCGGCGAAGGCGGTCCAGAAGGCGTCGAAGCCCGCCTGCGCCATGGCGTCCGGCGTCTGTCCCTGCTTGCGCGCGGCATACACCGACAGCGATACCGGCGGCATCAGCAACGCCGGCTCCACCCCCATGCGGGCCAGCTTTTCGCGGCCGCGCGCCAGCACGTCGGCCTCTTGCAGCGCACGGTTGGCGGGAGTCTTGTTGCGCAGCGCCTTGACGATCTCGCCGTCGATTTCGTCCTCTTCGAGATAGTCGCTGCGGGTGACGACCGGCAGCAGCGGCTTGGCGCGCCGCAGCTCGCGGCCGAGTTCGTCCAGTTCCTGCACCTGGCCGGGCGAGGTCGAGCTGGTCAGCCACAGCACGCCGTCGGCGCTGTCGGTGAAGCGTCGGGTCAGGCCGGCGTTTTCCGGGGTGACCGAATGCAGGCCCGGGGTGTCGAGCAGCACCAGCGTCTCGTCCAGGCAGACGCCCTGCAGCGCCGTGGTGGTCTCGGTGGCGCCTTCCTGGAAACCCTCGGCCGCCCCTATGACGGCGCCGGCCTCGATGCGGAAATACCGCACCGGCCGACCATGCGCTGCGAAGCGCTCGGCGATGAAATTGCACAGCGAGCTCTTGCCCGCGTTGAACTTGCCGAACACCAGGAACACGGCTTGGTCGTCCAGGGCCCGGGCCACCGCCTGCGTGTCGCCGAGGTCGTCCCGCCGACGCTGCCAGTCGCGCCGATCGCATGCCAGCTGCGCGTTGAGTTCGGCGGCTTGCGCGGCCAGGGCGTGATCGGGCTGCAAACCCGGCCAGCGCAGCGGCGGACGGTCGAATTCGGCGGTCAGTCGGTCCAGCCAATCGTTCAGGCGTCCTCGCACGGCGTCGATGTCGGCCGCGGGGTCCGATCCGCGCACATCCAGGCCGGCGGCAGCGGCCAGAAACAGCCGCTCCGCATTCAGGACACCGTCCGGCCGGGCGTTCATCCGGCTGCGGGTTGCGCCTGCAGCGCGGCGGCCGCCGACTGCGCGCGTTCGGCTTCGGCGATCGACACGCGCGCCTGTTCCACGCTTTCGGCCAGCGCGACGCGGTCTGCCGACAACTCGAAATAACGCGTGAAATCGCGGATCAGCGCCGCGCGCCCGGCGTCGTCGAAGAACATCTTGCGCAGGTCCCGGCGGTACTTCGCCGACACGCCGAGCACCGCCACCATGACGCTGTTGAGGCTGTGCGCCACGGTGTGCTGCGCTGCCGGAAGCTCGTTGGCGCCGTGCCGGGTGAGCACCGCGTTGATCTGGATGCACACCTTCGAGTACGCCACCTGCACCAGCGCCCGCTCCTGCCGGCCGACGGTGAGGCGGAACCCGTCTGCCGCGGTATCCGGCTCCAGCGCGCGGTCTGGCCCGGGCCCCGACAGCAGATGCTGCAAGCCGTCGCGGGCCTTGTCGAACACGGCCGACAGGTCGGCTTCGAAACGAGCGCGCTCATTTGTCTGGCGCAGCAGAAGGTGGTCCAACCGGTCCTGTCGCTGCACCCGAGCCGCATGCAATTCGCCGTCAATGGTTTCCCACAGCCGGGCGGTTTCGCAGGCCCGGGCGGCCGGCACCCGCTCCAGCGCCCTGCCCAGCTCGGCCCGCAATGCGGGGATGCCGCTCTTCTCGATCAGCAGCTTCTTGCCGCCCTCCACGCCCCGACGATGCCGCGTGGCAGACACCGGATGCAGGGCCACACCGGGAGCCTGCGCGGCGATGGCGGCCGACACCAGGGCCAGTTCGGCATCGTCTGCCATCTGGTCGACCTGCGTGACGACCAGCAGGGTCTGCCGCCGGGTGGTCTGCGCGTCGGCGCACAGCCGCTCCAGCAGGCGACGCTCCAGCGCATCGAGTTCACCCGATTTCGCGGAGTGCACGAAGAGGCGCACGTCCGACTGGAGCCAGGCGGCCTGCTGCGCGAAGTCGTCGTCCGCGCCGGCCACGTCGGCGTCCAGGCCGGGCGCATCCAGCCAGCGCACGGCGCCCTGCACCGCCTCGCCCAGCGCCTGCGTCTCGCGCCGGTCGGCCACCGCGAAGGTGTCGCGGCCCATCAGTTCGTTGAGCAGGCGGCTCTTGCCGTGGTTGTACTTGCCGACCACGGTCACCGTCGCCAGCCCGTCCTGGGCGGCAATGGCCCGCAGCCGCGCGATGTCGGGCGCGCGTGCGGGCAGCACCGGCAGGATGTCCCGTTCGGCGCGGTCGATGAAATCCGCGGCCGACATCGGGATCAGGCCGCGACGCGGGGTCGTTCGACGATCTGGTTGTCCACTCCGTCCACCAGCGGCGACAGGTGGATGTCGAAGACGATTTCCGCGAACGGCGCCGCCTGCTTCCAGGCCGCCATGCTTTCGGCGTCGCTGCGCTCGAACAGCGGCGGCACCAGGCCTTCGCGGGTGGCGTAGGCGAAGTCGTCGTACACCAGCGGATCGCCGTCGATGTTGATCTGCGTGGTCAGCTTGCGGTGCTGGTCGGCGGTGACGAACAGGTGGATATGCGCCGGACGGTTGCCGTGGCGGCCCAGCTGGTTCAGCAGCGCCTGAGTGGGGCCGTCCGGCGGGCAACCGTAGCCCTTGGGCACGATGCTCTCGAAGCTGTACTGGCCGTTGGCGTCCGCGATGATGGTGCGGCGCATGTTGAAGGGCTGCTGTTCGCCGGTGGGATCGAAGTGCGAATAGAAGCCCTTGGTGTTGGCATGCCACACCTCGACCTGCGCGCCCGGCAGGGGCTGGCCGTCGGCACCGTAGACGATGCCGTGCATGACCAGCGGCTCGCCGTTGGTGTCGGTGCCGTCGTCCAGCTTGGCGTGGCCCTGCAGCACCGGCGCGCCGGACACGTACAGCGGGCCTTCGATGGTGCGCGGCGTGGGGTTGTCGATGCCGTCGGCGGCATCCTGCGCGTCCAGGCGCATGTCCAGGAAACGGTCGATGCCCAGGCCCGGCGACAGGAGGCCCGCCTCGCCGCGCGAGCCCAGGGTGTTCAGGTAGGCGACCGCCGCCCAGTACTCGTCGGGCGTGATGTCCAGGTCCTCGATCACCTTGAAAAGATCGCTGACGATGCGATGCATGATCTGCTTGACCCGGGGGTTGCCGCCCTCGGTGTCGAGGCCGGCGATGGTCTTGAGGAAGTCCTGGACTTCGGTGGTTTCGAAAATACGGGCGCTCATCGTGTCTCCTGAAAAAAGTCGGGGGAACAGTGGTTTTTTATAGGGTGGGCGGGGCGTGCGTGCTCAGGCCTGCACCGCGACCTGTACGGACTTGCGGTCGCGCTGGAAGTACGCGACGCGCTCCGGGTCCAGTGCCAGCCCCAGGCCGGGGCCGGACGGAATCTCCAGCTCGAAATCCGCATAGCGCAGCGGCTCGGCCAGGATGTCTTCGGTGATCAGCAGCGGGCCGAACAGCTCGGTGCCCCATTTCAGGTGCGGGAAGGTGGCAAACACATGGGCCGAGGCGACGGTGCTGACCGCGCCTTCGAGCATGGTGCCGCCGTACAGCTCGATGCCGGCGGCGTCGGCGATGGCCGCCACGCGCTGGGCCGCCAGCAGGCCGCCGGACTGCTCGATCTTCACAGCGAAGACATCCGCCGCCGACAGGCTCGCCAGCTCGAAGGCCGAGCCGGGCCCCACCAGCGATTCGTCGGCCATCACCGCCAGCGGGTAGCGGGCCTGCGTCAGCCGCGCCAGGGCTCGCGGCGACGCCACCGGCTGCTCGGCCAGTTCGCAACCCACGTCGGCCAGCGCGGCCAGGCCGCGGTGGGCCTGTTGCTCGCTCCAGGCCATGTTGACGTCCACCCGCACCTCGGCACGGTCGCCCACGGCGCGCTTGATGGCGGCCACGTGGGCCACGTCTTCCATCACGCCGCGGCGGCCGATCTTCAGCTTGAAGATGCGGTGGCGGCGGGCGGCGAGCATTTTTTCGGCTTCGTCGATGTCGCGCTGGGTGTCGCCCGATGCGAGGGTCCAGGCCACCGGCAGGCGGTCCCGCAGGCGGCCGCCGATGAGTTCGGACACCGGCAGTCCGGTGCGCTGCCCCAGCGCGTCGAACAGCGCGGTTTCCACCGCGCACTTGGCGAAGCGGTTGTCCTTGACCTGCAACTGGACCCGGGCCATGGCGGCGGCGACGGCGTCCGCGTCCAGGCCGGTCAGCAGGGGCGCGATGTAGCGGTCGACCGTCAGCTTCATGCTTTCGGGGCTTTCCGCGCCATAGGCCAGGCCGCCGATGGTGGTGCCCTCGCCCCAGCCGGTGCTGCCGTCCGAGCAGAAGACGCGGACCAGCATCAGCGTCTGGCCCTCCATGACGGTCATGGCGAGCTTGTGCGGGCGGATCGTCGGCAGGTCGACCAGGACGGTCTCGAATTTTTCGATGCGGACCTTGCCGGTGCGCACGGATGTCGGGGTGGTGCTTTGCATGTTCCCGATTGAAGCCCGAGGTAGTGGATGTATCCAGTATTTTTTCAGTCTGCTTTCATACCCTGCAGGTATTGACCAATCGCAAGCCTATGTCGCATATAGAATATTTGACTCACTATACTGAAATAATGGTTTTCCCTAATGGATTTGAGGCAGCTCCGATATTTTGTGGCGGTCGCACGCGAACGTAATTTCACCCGCGCCTCGGAGCAGCTTCATATCGCCCAGCCGCCGTTGAGCCGGCAGATCCAGTTGCTGGAGGCCGAACTCGGGGTCGCCCTGCTGCTGCGCAACAGCCGGCCGCTGCGGCTGACCGATGCCGGGCGGCTGTTCTACGAGCAGGCGATCCAGGTGCTGGGGCGCGTCGACCAGATGACGACCGCCACCCGCAAGCTGGGCATGAACCAGCAAAGCACCATTTCCATCGGCTTCGTCGCCTCCACGCTGTACGCCGGCCTGCCGGTGCTGGTGCGCAAGCTGCGCCAGCAGTTGCCGGGCATCGATATCCAGCTGGTGGAGCTTTCGTCCATCGAGCAGGTGGAGGCCCTCAAGACCGGCCGGATCGACCTGGGCTTCGGCCGCCTGCGGGCCAACGACAACGCGGTGGCACGCACCGTTCTGGTGGAGGAGCAATTGGTCATCGCCATGCCGCCCACTTTTTCGGACGAGCCGGAAAGCCAGCCGGTGCGCCTGGCCAGCCTGTCGGGCCAGAAGCTCATCGTCTATCCCAAGGAACCCCGGCCGAGCTTCGCCGACCAGATCCTGACCTTCATCAACGACTACGGCGTGCGCCTGGCGGAGATCATCGAGGTGCGCGAAATGCAGACCGCCCTCGGCCTGGTGGCGTCGGAAGCGGGGCTGTGCATCATCCCGTCGTCGGCGCGGCTGCGGGCCGACCTGCACTACCGGGTGATCGCCGAGAAAAACGCCACCTCGCCGATCATCCTGTGCCACCGGCTGAACGACGACGGCTGGTATGTCGGCGTGGTCAAGAAACTGGCGCGCGAACTCTATGGCACCGAATAAACCGGGCGACGCGGTTCAAGCCCTGGAGGCGAGCATCCCCGGGTAGGTGAAAGACGCGGAGGATGCCGAAAGCGACAGCACCGAGGCGGTGGCGCTCTGGCCCTGCACCAGCGTGCCGTAGGCCGACAGGAAGTTGCTGGTGCTCGAATAGCGCGCGGCCTGCGAGATGGCCGCGGTCTTCTGGATGCTGCTCGACAGCGCGTTCGCATCGCTCGCCAGCGAGGCCAGCCGCGCAGACAGCGAGGGCTGCGACTGATCCGCCGCCAGAAACGCGCCGATGGCGGCCTTGTCTTCGTCGCTGCCCTTCACCTGCAGCTTGCTCGCCGAGTCGATCGACAACTCGACGGTGCCGCCGAGCTTCACGCCCGCCTGCGCCATGGCATTTTTGAGATCGGCCACCAGTGCGTTGGATTGCTTGTCCACCGCCTGCTGCGAGGCGGTGAACGACCGGTTGGTGGAGATGGACGCCAGCAGGCGCGAAGATACCGTCTGGGTCGCTTCCTCGGCCTTGGTCCTGGCGGTGCCGGTAGCGGCCCCGGCCCCGGCCCCGGCCGCCGCCGTAGCCGTCGTCTGCGCGCCTTGCGCCCTGGCCAGCAGCTGCGCCACGTAGGCCGATGTGGCGATGCCGCCGGTCGATGACAAATTCATGGGTCCCCTCCGACTGTCCGATGGGGACGAGGATAGGCGCCGAGCACCTGCGGTGAAGCTGTGAACAGCGGACTCTCCGCCCGTTTTCTTTCGGTTTATGACCGTGCCGACCTCCCGCCGAGCTGGGCGGTAATTTCCGCTGCGCATGTCTTCATCGCCGCCGCGATGGGGCCGTCCACCGCCAGATCGAAGGTGCCCCGGGGTCCGATGGCGATCAGCGCCAGCACCATCTCCCCGCCCGGGCCGAAAACCGGCGCGGCCATGGCGTTGATGCCTTCGACGATCTCGCCGTTCGACAAGCCCAGGCCCACCGCCCGCACCTCCGACATCACCGCCTGGAACTCGGCCCAGCCGGGCACGTGTTCGCGCGTCGGCGCGCCGGGCCCCTCCCCCGCGCCGCGCGCCTGGCTGCGCTCCTGCTGCAGCATCTTGCGGATCAATCCGGGGTCCCGGTAGGCCGAGAACAAACGGCCTGACGCCGAATGCGGCAGCGAAAAAACCGCACCGTGCCGCATGCTGGCGAACACCACCGCGGGCGATTCCTCGATGCGCACGATGGTCGGTCCGCGCGCGCTCCAGGTGGCGATGGCCACGGTCTGGCCGATCTGCCGGCCCAGCGGCGCCAGCAGCGGCGTCGCGACATGCACCGGGCTCGACTGCTGCAGGCTGATCAGCCCGAGCTCCAGCGCCAGCGCGCCGAGCGCATAACGCCCGTCGTCCTTCTGCACGATCAGGCCGATGCGGCCGAAGCTCACCAGGTAGGGATGCGCCCGGGCCGCCGTCATGCCGGCGTCGCGGGCGAGATCCTTGAGGGCCATCGACGCGCCGTGGTGCGCGAGCGCGTGCAACAGCTGGCCGCCCACTTCCACGCTCTGGATGCCGCGCTGGGCTCCGGTTTCGAGTTCGGCGGCGGCAGGTAAGGACGGGCTGGACATGGGCGTTGAAAAACGGGCAGAAAGACGTGAAGCGGCCATTAGAACCGGATGCGGCCGGTGACCCGCCGATCCGGCGAGCCTCGGGATATTCCCTGATTTTGATTCTTTTTGAGCAAATGCATTCGACATGGACGAACGCCGTGGCTAGCATCTTGCCAAGATTCGTTCATGGCGAACGAATTTGCCCATCAAGAATTACGGAGACTTCCATGACCACCAAGCAGTTCGCCTCGCATGCCGACCTGGAAGAGAAAAAGATCAGCTTCGTGCAGCTCACCGAGAACGCCTGGGCGTACACGGCCGAGGGCGATCCGAACACCGGCGTGTTCATCGGCGACGACGCGGTGATGGTGGTCGACACGCAGGCCACGCCGGTCATGGCGCAGGACCTGATCCGCCGCATCCGCGAGGTGACCGACAAGCCGATCAAGTACGTGCTGCTGTCCCACTACCACGCGGTGCGGGTGCTGGGCGCGTCGGCGTATTTCAAGGAAGGGGCGCAGCAGGTGATCGCCAGCCGCGACACCTACGACCTGATCGTGGAGCGCGGCGAGCAGGACAAGGCCAGCGAGATCGGCCGTTTCCCGCGCCTGTTCCGCAACGTCGAATCGGTGCCGGACGGGCTGACCTGGCCCACCGTCACCTTCACCGGCCAGATGAGCATCTGGCTGGGCAAGGTCGAGGTGAAGATCGCCCAGATCGGCCGGGGCCACACCAAGGGCGACACCATCGCCTACATCGAGGACCAGAAGGTGTGTTTCGCCGGCGACCTGGTGGAGTACGAAAGCACCGCCTACGCCGGCGACTGCTATTTCAGGCACTGGCCGGCCACGCTGGACCGGCTCTCGGCGTTCGGTTTCGAGAAGCTCGTGCCCGGCCGGGGCGACGCATTGCAGACCGCCGCCAAGGTGCAGGAGGCCATCGCCTACACCCGGGCCTTCGTCTCGGACGTGTACACCACCGTCAACAACGGCGTGGCGCGCGGACTGGACCTGAAAAGCATCTACCGCGAGACCTATGCCGCCCTGAAGCCGCGCTACGGCCACTGGGTGATTTTCGACCACTGCATGCCCTTCGACGTGACCCGCGCCTACGACGAGGCCACCGGCCATGCCGATCCCCGCATCTGGACGGCTGAGCGCGACACCGAGATGTGGCACGCCCTCGAAGGCTGAAGGCCGGCCGCCGGACGGAGACCAAAACAATGAAGTTCGCCCAACTCGGCTCCCTCGGGCCGGACCTCGCGGGGGTCGATTTCCAGGCGCTGACGTTCGACTACGAGCGCGCGCCCGACCATGACCTGGACGCAACCGCGCAGCATCCGGCGGTGGTGGTCGGCGCCGGCCCGGTCGGCCTGGCACTGGCGGTGGATATCGCCCAGCGCGGGCTGCCGGTGCTGCTGCTCGACAACGACGACCGGCTTTCCAGCGGATCGCGCGCCATCTGCTTCGCCAAGCGCACGCTGGAGGTTTTCGACCGCCTGGGCTGCGGCGCGCCGATGGTGGCAAAAGGCGTGTCGTGGAACACCGGCCGGGTGTTCTTCGGCGACCAGCAGGTGTACAGCTTCGACCTGCTGGCCGAGGAAGGCCACGAGCGCCCGGCCTTCATCAACCTGCAGCAGTACTACGTCGAGGGCCGGCTCGCGGCACGTGCCGCCCAGCTGCCGAACCTGCAGGTGCGCTGGCGCAGCAAGGTGGTGGGGCTGGTGCAGGACGGCCCGTACGCCACCCTCACCATCGAGACGCCGGACGGCCGCTACGACCTGCGGGCCGGCTACACGGTCGCCTGCGACGGCTCCCGCTCGGCCCTGCGCCAGTTGCTGGGACAGGAGAGCAAAGGCCAGGTTTTCCGCGACCGCTTCCTGATCGCCGACGTGAAGATGCAGGCGCCCTTCCCGGCCGAGCGCTGGTTCTGGTTCGACCCGCCTTTTCACCCCGGCCAGAGTGTGCTGCTGCACAAGCAGGCGGACGACGTCTGGCGCATCGATTTCCAGCTGGGCTGGGACGCCGACCCCGAAGCCGAGAAACGCCCGGAAAACGTCCTGCCCCGCGTGCGCGCCCTGCTCGGCCACGATGCGCAGTTCGAGCTGGTCTGGGCCAGCGTCTACACCTTCGCCTGTCAGCGCATGGAGCGCTTTCGCCACGGCCGCGTGCTGTTCGCCGGAGACTCGGCCCACGGCGTGTCGCCCTTCGGCGCGCGCGGTGCCAATTCGGGCGTGCAGGACGCCGACAACCTGGGCTGGAAACTCGCCGCCGTACTGCGCGGCGAGGCGCCGGACGCCCTGCTCGACACCTACGCCGCCGAGCGCGAGGCGGCCGCCGACGAGAACATCCTCGCCTCCACCCGCGCCACCGACTTCATCACGCCCAAGACCGAGGTCAGCCGCCTGTTCCGCGACGCGGTGCTGCAACTGGCGCGCCGGCATGCGTTCGCGCGGGTGCTGGTGAACAGCGGTCGGCTGTCGGTGCCGACGGTGCTGGCCGATTCGCCGCTGGTGACGCCGGACGGCGACCGCTTCGAGGGCCCGGCGGTGCCCGGCGCCCCGGCGGTCGATGCGCCGCTGGACGGCGGCTGGCTGCTGGCCGCCACCCGCCACGGCGGCTTTACCGCCCTGGTCTTCGGCGAAGTGGCGCCGGGCCTGTTCACGCAGGCCGGCATGGACGACCGCCTGCGCGTGGTCAGCGTGGCCGAAAGCCGCGCCAACGCGCTGGCCTGGCGGCGCTACGACGCGCGGCCCGGCACCGTCTACCTGCTGCGGCCGGACCAGCACGTCTGTGCCCGCTGGCGCCACCCGGCCCCGGCCGACCTGCGCACCGCCCACGATCGCTCGTTGGCCCGGGAAACCACGCTCACCGAGGCCTGCGCATGAACGACACCATCGCCAATATCGCCAACACCGCCCCGGCGCATCTCGTCGACACGCCGAACCTGGAGCGGCCGGACGACTTCTACCAGGCGCTGATCGAGGCGCACGCGCCGCTGCAGCCAGCCGAGAGCCACGCCTTCAACGCGCGCCTGGTGCTGCTGCTGGCCAATCACATCGGCTCGCTCGGCGTGCTGCGCGAAGCCCTGCACGCGGCCCGGCCGGACACCGGTGCAGCCACGGACACTGCGCACTGACCGGCGCCGACGGATTTCGATTTCATCACCAGAAGAGCAACGGAGACACAACATGAACAAGACTTCGCAGGGCCGACGCGCGGCCATCCGAATCACGCTGCGCGCCGGCAGCCTGCTGCTGGCAGCCGGTGCGCTGGCGGCGCACGCCCAGGATTCGGGCCGCCCGCTCGAATGGGTGGTCGGCTATGCGGCGGGCGGCGGCTCCGACGCGGTGGCCCGCGCCACCGCCGAAGGCATGTCGAGGGTGCTGAACCGGACCGTCGTGATCAACAACAAGCCGGGCGCCGCCACCAACATCGCAGCCGACTACGTCGCGCGTTCGCACGACTACGGCAACGTCATGCTGACCGCCGATTTCGCCACGCTGGCGGCCAACCCCTTCCTGTTCTCCAAGCTCAGCTACAACGCCGAAAAAGACCTGGCGCCGGTCGGCATGCTGGCCCGCTTCCCGCTGGTGCTGGTGGTCGGCAACCAGGTGCCGGCCAAAAACTGGGCGGAGTTCCTGGCCTGGGCCAAGGCGCAGCCGTCGGTCAACTACGCGTCGGCCGGCGCCGGCAGCCCGCATCACCTGGCAACCGAAATGCTGGGCGAAAAAGCCGGCATCAAGCTGACCCACGTGCCCTATCGCGGCGCGGCGCCGGCCATGCAGGACATCCTCGGCGGCAACGTGCCCTTCATGCTGGTCGACACCGCCAGCGGCAACCAGTTCGTGCTGGCCGGCAAGGTGCGCGCCATCGGCGTCGCCAGCGCCCGGCGCATCGCCACGCTGCCGGATGTGCCGACCCTGGCCGAACAGGGCCTGGCCGACTACGAGGCCTATGCGTGGCAGGGACTGTCGGTGCCCGCGGGCACGCCGGCGGCCACCGTCGCCGCGCTCAACAAGGGGCTGGTCGAGGCGCTGAACTCGTCCGCGGTGAAGGCGCGCTTCCAGGCCCTGGGCGTGGAAGGCCTGCCGGGCACGCCCGAGGACATGGCGCGGTATGTGAAGGCCGAGCGCCAGCGCTGGGGCAAACTGATTCAGGACAACAACATCCGCCTCGACTGACGAGGCGGCGCAAGGAGCAGATCCGATGGACAGACAGCAGGCTTTCGACGCACCGGCCTACCAGGGCGGCTTCGGCAACCAGTTCGCCACCGAGGCGGTGCCGGGCGCCCTGCCGCGCGGGCGCAACAGCCCGCAGAAGCCGCCGATGCAGCTGTACCCGGAGCTGGTCTCCGGCAGCGCCTTCACCGCGCCGCGCGCCGAGAACCTGCGCACCTGGCTTTACCGGCGCCAGCCCTCGGTGGTGTCCGGCCGCTACCAGCCGTATGCGCAGCCGCTGTGGACCAGCGGCGCGGCCGGCGGCGCGGTGATGGCGCCGGACCCGCTGCGCTGGCACCCATTCCCGATTCCCGAAGCGCCCACCGATTTCATCGACGGCCTGCGCACCCTGGCCGCCAACGGCGACGTGGAAACGCAGTCGGGCATGGCGTCGCTGGTGTACCTGGCCAACCGCTCGATGGAACGCACCGCGCTGGTCAACGCCGACGGCGAGATGCTCATCCTGCCGCAGCAGGGCCGGCTGCTCATCACCACCGAGATGGGGCGGCTCGACGTGCGGCCCGGCGAATTCGCGTTGATTCCGCGCGGCATCGCCTTCAAGGTGGCGCTGCCGGACGGCCCTTCGCGGGGCTATGTCTGCGAGAACTACGGCGCGCATTTCCGGCTGCCGGAGCTGGGGCCGATCGGCTCCAACGGCCTGGCCAACCCGCGTGATTTCCAGGCGCCCGTGGCCTCGCCCGAATCCGGTGACGGCTCCGAAGCGGGCTACACCATCGTCAAGAAATTCGGCGGCCGGCTCTGGACCGCGCCGCAGACGCACACGCCCTTCAACGTGGTGGCCTGGCACGGCAACCTGACGCCGTACAAGTACGACACGGCCAATTTCATGGTGATCGGCTCGATCAGTTTCGACCACCCCGACCCGTCGATCTTCACCGTGCTGACCTCGCCCAGCGACACGCCGGGCACCGCCAACTGCGACTTCGTCATCTTTCCGCCGCGCTGGCTGGTGATGGAAGACACCTTCCGTCCGCCCTGGTACCACCGCAACCTGATGAGCGAGTTCATGGGCCTGGTCTACGGCCAGTACGACGCCAAGCCCGAGGGCTTCAAGCCCGGTGGCGCCAGCCTGCACAACTGCATGGTGCCGCACGGCCCTGACGAGGACAGCTACGAGCGCGCCACCGGCAGCGACCTGCAGCCGCACAAGCTCGACGGCACCCTGGCCTTCATGTTCGAAAGCCGCTACCGCTTCGTGCCCACCGCCTATGCGCTCGAAGGCGGCGCGCTCGACCCGAACTACCCCGAATGCTGGCAGGGGCTGCCCGACCAGTTCAACGTTTCAGAAGCACCATGACCGAACCCCAAGCAAAGCCCGCCTCCCATCCACGCATCGACGGCACCCACGACGCCGCGCTGCAGAGCTGGGTGGCATCGGCCAACGCCGCCGGCACCGACTTTCCGATCCAGAACCTGCCCTTCGCCATCTTCCGGCGCACCGGCAGCCAGGAGGCTTTCCGCCCCGGCGCGGCCATCGGCGACCAGGTGGTCGACCTGCTCGCACTGCGCACCGCCGGCCTGCTGCCCGACGACGCGGCCCGGGCGCTGGAAGGCACCGACAACGGCAGCCTCAATGCCCTGATGGGACGTGGCCGCGCGGCCCGCGTCGCGCTGCGCCGGGCCTTGTCGGAAGGACTGCGCGAAGGCGCAGCGAAGCAGGCCGAGTGGCAGACCGCGCTGCTCGCCCAGGCCGATGTCGAGTTCGCACTGCCGGCCAGGGTCGGCGACTACACCGATTTCTACGCCAGCGTGCACCACGCGACCACCGTCGGCCGCCTGTTCCGGCCGGACAACCCGCTGCTGCCCAACTACAAGTGGGTGCCGATCGGCTACCACGGCCGGGCCTCGTCGCTGCGGCCTTCGGGCCACCGCTTTCCGCGCCCGCTCGGCCAATCGAAGGGACCGGACGACGCCGCGCCGCAGCTGCGCCCATGCCAGCGCCTGGACTACGAAATGGAGCTGGGCATCTTCGTCGGCCAGGCTAATGCGCTGGGCGAGCCGGTCGCCATCGCCGACGCCGAGGACCACCTCTTCGGCATCACGCTGCTCAACGACTGGTCGGCCCGCGACGTGCAGGCCTGGGAATACCAGCCGCTCGGCCCTTTTCTGTCGAAGAGCTTCGCCAGCACCCTGTCGCCCTGGGTGGTCACGCTCGAAGCGCTGGAGCCTTTCCGCGCGCCCTTCACCCGGCCCGAGGGCGACCCGCAGCCCCTGCCCTACCTCGATTCGCCCGATGTGCGCGAACGCGGTGCCATCGACCTGCTGGTGGAGGTGTGGCTGCAGACCTCGCAGATGCGCGACCAGGGGCAGCCGCACCAGCGCCTGACGCAGTCCAACTTCCGGGAAACCTACTGGACGATCTCCCAGCTGCTGGCGCACCACACGGTCAACGGCTGCAACCTGCAGCCGGGCGACCTGATGGGCTCGGGCACGCTGTCCGGACCGGACCCGACCCAGGGCGGATCGCTGCTGGAGTTGTCGCTGGGCGGCAAGCAGCCGCTGCGCCTGCCCAACGGCGAACAGCGCACCTTCCTGCACGACGGCGACAGCGTGATGCTGCGCGCCCATACCGAGCGCGATGGCTTCCGCAGCATCGGCTTCGGCGACTGCGAAGGCCGCGTGCTGCCGGCTCGCCAGGTGTGAGCCCATGAAGCTCTACAGCTATTTCCGCTCCTCCGCGTCGTACCGGGTGCGGATCGCGCTGCAGCTCAAGGGCCTCGACTACACCTACGAGCCGATCCACCTGGTGCGGGGCGAACATCGCGGCGACGCTTTCGCCGAGGTGTCGGCTGACGGCCTGGTGCCGGTGCTGCAACTCGACGACGGCAGTTGCCTGTCGCAGTCGATGGCCATCGTCGAATACCTCGACGAGGCCTTTCCCGCGGTGCCGCTGCTGCCCGGCGACGCACTCGGCCGCGCGCGGGTCAGGGCACTGGCGCAGACGATCGCCTGCGAGGTGCATCCGGTGAACAACCTGCGCATCCTCCAGTACCTCACCGGCACCCTGGGTGTGGACGACGAGGCCAGGACGGCCTGGATTCGCCACTGGATGCGCACCGGGCTGGAGGCCTTCGAGTCGCAGCTGGCGCGCAACGACACACCCGGCGACTTCTGCTGGGGCGACACACCCGGTCTGGCCGACTGTTGCCTGGTTCCGCAGATCTTCAATGCCCGGCGTTTCGGCTGCGACCTCGCGGGCCTGCCGCGCACCCTGGCAGCCTGCGAAGCGGCGATGGCCTTGCCGGCTTTCCAGGCGGCGCAACCCAGCGCCAGCCCGGACGCGGAGGGCTGACCCTGGCGGGGCATCCCGGCCCTGGGCCGACCCCGGCTGTCAGAACACCATGCCGCCGGCGACATCGATCGTCGTGCCGGTGACCCAATGGCCGTCCGGCGAGACCGCCCAGGCAACCGCTGCCGCGATGTCAGCCGGTTGACCGACCCGCCCCAACGGCGTCTTGCCGACCAGGAAGTCGAGCATGCCTTTGGCCGATTCGGCATTGCCTTCGGTGGCGACGAAGCCCGGTGCGATGCCGACGACGCGGATACCGCGCGGGCCGAGTTCCATCGCCAGCGAGCGCGTCAGCGTATCGACCGCGCCCTTGGTGGCGCTGTAGACGTGCACCACCGGGTAGGGGCTCTTCGCGAGGCCGGAACTGATGTTGACGATGACACTGCCCGACCGCATCACCCGTGCGGCAGCCTGGGTCGTCAGCAGCAGGCCGCGCACGTTGAGGTCGAAGTGCTCGGCGAAGCTGCCCGCGTCGAGTGTGTCCAGCGTGTCGACCTTGTAGACGCCCGCGTTGTTGACGAGGATGTCGAGCGCACCGAAGTTGTCGAGCGCGGCGGCGATCAGGCCTGCGATCTCGCCCGGCTCGGAGATGTCGGCCCGCACGGCCACGGCGGTGCCGCCCGCAGCGACGATGCGCTGCACCACCGCATCGGCGTCTGCGGCGCTGCGCGAGTAATTGACGATCACCTTGGCGCCTTCCGCGGCCAGGCGCAACGCGATGCCGGCGCCGATGCCCTTGGATGAGCCGGTCACGATGGCGACCTTGCCTTCGAGTGTTTTCATGGGAGTGCTCCTGCTGTGTTGAGGGGTGACGGCTCGGCCGTTCGATGCCGCACGATAGGGCCTGGGTCTGCTTCGAGATAGACCCCATATCGGAATGCACCGTGAAGTTGCACTTCACAATTGCGGAATGGATCGTGAACTGCTTCCCCTCATCGCCGCGTTCGAGCGCGTGGCCCATCATTCGAGCTTCACCCGCGCTGCGGAAGAGCTGGGCATCTCACCGTCGGCGCTGTCACAGAGCCTGCGGACTCTCGAAGCCCGCGTCGGCGTGCGGCTGCTGGATCGTTCGACCCGGCGCGTCGGCGTGACCGAACTCGGCCAGCGTTTCCTGCTGGATGCGCGCGACGGTCTCGCAGTGCTGGCGAAGGCTGTCGTCGGCCTCGAGGAACTGCGCAGCGAGCCCTCCGGCATGTTGCGCCTGACACTCTCCCGCACCGCTGCCGACCTGGTCGTGTTGCCCCACCTGACCGCTTTCCTCGACGCGTTTCCGGCGATCACCCTGGAACTGGACTGCGACAACACGCTGGTCGATCTGGTGGAGGGAGGCTTCGACGCCGGCATCCGGCTGGGCGAGAACCTCGCCCAGGACGTGGTGGCGACCCCGCTGGGCGGGCCTCAGCGCATGGCGACGATCGCGGCGCCGCAATACCTGAAAGGCCGCGTCGCCCCGCGCGTTCCGGCCGACCTCATGCAGCACCGCTGCCTGAACGTGCGCCTGGGGGTGGCGCCCTACCGATGGGAATACGTGCACAAGGGCCGCCGGGTCGACGTGCAGGTCGGCGGCACCCTGCTGGCGCGCGACGGCGACACGCTGCTCAGCGCCATCCGCTCGGGCGCCGGCATCGGCCTGGCTTTCGAGGACCAGGTACAGGATGACCTGGCCGCCGGCCGGCTCGTCGCCCTGCTCAAGCCCTGGTGGCCGACGTTTCCCGGGTTTCACATCTATCACTCCAGCCGCACCCATGTGCCGCGCAAGTTGCGTGCGTTCATCGATTTCATGCAGACGGCCCTGGCGCAGAAACGCGCCTGAGGATGCGAGGCGCCCGGTCGATCGTCGGTCCACCCGGCCGGCAGGTGGGATTACCGGCGCACCCCGACGGCGCACCGACGAACTCCCCTACCATCCACCCCGGCTGCGGCGGCGGGGTTTTCCCTGGCCGTGCGGCTGTCCAATAACAACATTACAGACTGCACAACATGAACTCAGGGGATATCCAGCTTCTGGTGATCGCGCTGCTCAGCGTCCTGGCGCTGGTCGCGCTCATCGTGTCGAGGGTCAAGCTGCATCCGCTGCTGGCGCTGCTCATCGTTTCGGCGGGCGTGGGCCTGGCCACCGGCATGCCGCTGGACGCGCTCGCCAAGGCCATCTCGGGCGGCGCCGGAAAGACGCTCGGGGCAGTCGGCCTGGTGGTGGCGCTGGGCGCCATGCTCGGCAAGATCCTGGCGGACTCGGGCGTCACCGACAGCGTGGCCGACGCCATCGTCAGCCGCGCATCCGTCCGTTTCCTGCCGTGGGCGATGACCGGCGTGGCCTTCGTCATCGGCATCCCCATGTTCTTCGAAGTCGGCCTGGTGGTGCTGCTGCCGCTGGTCTTCGGCGTGGCCCGCAAGCTGGAGGCCGAGAAAGCCGTCAAGGGCTCGGCCTACGTGTACGTCGGGGTGCCGGTGATCGCCGCGCTGGCCGCCATGCACGGCATGGTGCCGCCGCACCCCGGCCCGCTGACCGCCATCGCCACGCTCAAGACCAGCGTGGGCGCCACCATGATCTACGGCTTCATCGCGGCGATTCCGGCCATCGCGCTGGCCGGCCCCATCTACGGCGCCTTCATCGCGCCGCGCATGACGGTGCGGCCTGACGACGCCCTGGTCGCCCAATACGCACCGGACGCCGCAGACAGCGACCCCGACGCACCGCGCAGGCCCGCACCCGGCATTGGCCTCGGCCTGCTGACCGCCCTGCTGCCGGCGCTGTTGATGCTGTTCCACGCGCTCGGCGAGGTGGTGCTGCCCAAGGGATCTCCGGTGCTGCATGTCGCCGGATTCGTCGGCAACCCCATCGTCGCGATGCTGCTGGGCGTGATCTTCGCGGTGACGGTGCTGCGCCCGGGCCAGCCCGAGGCGGTGCGCAAGGCACTGAGCCAGAGCGTCAAGCCTGTGGCGAACGTGCTGCTGATCATTGCCGGCGGCGGCGCTTTCCAGCAGGTGCTGACCGATGCGCGCGTGGGCGACGCCATCGTGCACATGAGCCACCAGCTGGCGCTGTCGCCGCTGCTGCTGGGCTGGCTGATCTCGATGCTGCTGTCGGTCTCGACCGGCTCGGCCACGGTGGGCATCGTCGGCGCGGCCGGGCTGCTGGCGCCGTTGGCGGCCTCCGGCGCGGCGGTCAATCAGCCGCTGCTGGCCCTGGCCATCGGCTGCGGCTCGCTGTTTTTCAACTACGCCAACCACGCCGGTTTCTGGCTGGTGAAGGAGTCGTTCGGCATGACGATGGGCGAGGCGACCCGCACCATCTCGGTGGTGCAGTCCATCGTGGCGGTGGTCGGGCTGGTGATGGTGCTGCTGATGAACCTGCTGCCGCCGCTGGGCTGAGCAAGGGTTGCCCGCCCGTGCGCGGGCAACGCTCCACGGGCATGGGAATTGCTGCGACTTTCAGAGGGCGGCACCCGCCCCTTTCCCCGAACCCTGGAGTGATTCGACATGACGATCCGACGCCGAGGGCTGACCAGCCTCGCCCTGGCCTGCACCGCACTGGCCCTGGCCGCACCGGCCCTGGCGGCCGACAAATACCCCGACCACCCGGTCAAGCTGATGGTCGCCCTGCCCGCCGGAGGCGGCGTGGACATGATCGCGCGCCTGGTCGGCCAGCGGCTCGCCGCCGAGACCGGCCAGCCCTTCGTGGTGGACAACCGCGCCGGCGCCTCCGGCCGCATCGGCCTGCCGGTGGTGGCCAAGGCGCCGCCGGACGGCTACACGCTGATGGCCTCGCCGGCGTCCTTCCTGACCACCAACGTGAGCATCTTCAAGTCGCTGCCCTACGACCCGCAGGCCGACTTCGCTCCCATCACCAAGCTGGCCGACCAGTCGATGGTGCTGGTCATCCAAGACCGGCTGAAGTTTCCGACCGCCGGCGCCGTGCTGGCCGCCGCCCGCGCCAAGCCGGAGGCCCTGACCTACGCGTCTTCCGGCGACGGCAGCCCGCAGCACCTGGCCGGGCTGATGTTCGAGTCCCGCATGAAGGTGCGCATGGTGCACATCCCGTACAAGGGCGGCGCGCTGGCCATCAACGACCTGCTGGGCGGCAATGTCGACCTGCTCTTCGCACCGCTGCCCGAGGCGCTGCCCCACATCAAGGCCGGCAAGCTGACCGCGCTGGCCATCATGAGCGACAAGCGTTCGCCGCTGATCGCCGAGGTGCCCACCATGCGCGAGAGCGGCATCGACAACATGGCCATGGCCACCTGGATCGGCCTGCTGGCGCCGGCCCGCACGCCGCGGCCGATCATCGACCAGCTCAATCGCCAGGTGCACGCGGTGCTGCAGAGCGCCGAGGTGAAGGCCCAGCTGCGCGACGCCGGCATGGACGTCGCCCCGACCACGCCCGAGCAGTTTCAGAAGACCATCGCGCAGGAAATCAAGCTGCACGCGGAACTGGTGAAGGCGTCCGGTCTGGTGCCGCAGTAAGCGGGCGGCCGGTCGCGTACCGGTCGGGTTACCGATTACCGGGAGCGGCGCGCCATCGTCGCGACGCCGCACATGGCGCGAAACCTGCTTGCGGTCGCTCCCAAGAGTAGAAGCGTTCAGCATCGGTGCATCGTCACCCGCCCGGAAATTGCTCTTGTCGCGCTTCGGCGGGCTTCGCGGCCGGCCGGAGTCATGCCATCAAGACACTCCGGAGTTCGCATGCATCGTCGCCACTTCCTCTCGGCGGGTATCGCCACCGCCACCACTTTCGCGGCACCGCTGGCGCGGTCGCAGGCGACCGGCACCCTGGTGCCGCTCAAGTTCACCCTCGACTTCCGCATCACCAGCCAGGTCGCGCCCTTCCTGCTGGCCCTGCAACGAGGGTATTTCCGCGAGGAAGGCCTGGACGTCACCATCGACGTCGGCGCGGGTTCGGTCACCACCATCACCCGCATCGCCAGCGGCGCCTACCAGATGGGCCTGGGCGACATCAACGCGCTGATCGAGTACCAGGCGGCACAGGCCGGCACGCCTTCGGTGCAGGCGGTCTACCAGTACTACAACCGCGCGCCCTTCGTCATCATCGGCCGCAAGGACCGGGGCATCACCGAGGACTTCCGCAGCCTCGAAGGCAAGAAGATCGCGGCAGCGGCTGTCGAGTCGACCCGCCGCGCCTGGCCGATGGTGGCGCGCAAGCTGCGCCAGAAGCCGGACAGCTTCCAGTGGGTCACCACCGATTTCGCCTCGCGCGACAACGTCGTGGTGCGCGGCGACGTCGACGGCGCGACCTATTTCCACGACTCCGCCATTTCGCTGTTCGCGCGCATGAAGCCGGAGACGCTGTCGGTGCTGAAGTACACCGATGCCGGCGTCAACCTGTACGGCAACGCGATCCTGGCGAGCAACGCCATGATTTCGCAAAACCCCGAGGTGGTCGCCGCGTTCCTGCGCGCCAGCAACCGCGGCATTCAGGAGTGTCTGGCCGATCCGGCCGCCGCCGTCGCCGCCACCCGCGCGCGCGAGCCCATCGTGGTCGAGGCGGTCGAGCTGGAGCGCTGGCGCATCGCGTCGGAATACATCGCCGCGCCCGACACCCGGGCGCACGGCCTGGGCGACGTGCTCAAGCGCACCCTGGACACGCAGGTCGACGAGGCGGTGGAAGTCTTCGGCCTCAAGAACCGGCCGAGTGCGGACGGCGTCTTCAACCGGTCGATGCTGCCGGCCGCGCGACTGCGCACGTTGCGTGCCTGAGGCCCCCGCCATGCACGGGCCGCACGATTTCCTGCTGCAGCACGCCGCCGTCGGGCTGACCGGCCTGGCGGGCACGGCCGCGCGCCTGCCGGCCGGCGCCTGCGATATCCGCGTGCGCAATGGCCGCATCGCCGCCATCGGCCGGCTGGCGCCGGAGGCCGGCGAGCGCTCGCACGACGCGTCCGGCTGCCTGCTGGCGCCGGGCTGGGTGAACACCCATCACCACCTGTTCCAGAGCCTGCTCAAGGGTATTCCGGCGGGCCTGAACGCCGCGCTGGCCGACTGGCTGAGCGCGGTGCCGGTGCGCTTCCGGCGCGCTTTCGACCACGAGGCGGTGTTTCGCCTGGCGGTGCGGGTGGGCCTGAGCGAACTGCTGCTGTCCGGCTGCACCACCGTGGCCGATCACCAGTACCACTACTACCCCGACATGCCTTTCGACGCCACCGCCGTAGTCTTCGACGAGGCGCAACGCCTGGGCGTGCGCATGGTGGTGTGCCGCGGCGTATCGACGCAGGTGCGGCAGATCGACGCCAGCCCCTCGCCGCAGATCGCACCCGAGTCGCTGGACCTGTTTTTTCGGCTGATGGCGGAAGACGCCGCACGCTTCGACGATCCGTCCCCCGACGCTTTTCGCCGCATGGTGGTGGCGCCGACCACGCCGAACTGGTCGGTGGTGCCGGGCGAACTGCGCGAGATGGCCCGCTTCGCCCGCTCGCTCGGGCTGCGGATGCACAGCCACCTGTCGGAAACCCCGGACTACGGGCGCCACATCCAGGCGGTGCACGGCTGCACGCCGCTGGAATTCGTCGAACGCCACGAATGGGTGGGGCCGGACGTCTGGTACGCCCACCTGGTGTGGATGGAGCAGAGCGAGCAACGCCTGCTGGCCGCCACCGGCACCGGCATGGCGCACTGCCCGCAATGCAATGCACGCCTGGGGTCGGGCACCGCTCCGGTGGTCGAGCTGCTGGGCATGGGCGGCCGGGTGTCGCTGGGGGTGGACGGCGCAGCCTCCAACGAGGCCGCCGACATGCTCAGCGAAATGCACATGGCCTTCCTGATGCACCGCCTGCGCCACGGGCCGACCGCCATCGGCACCGACGCCATCGTGCGCATGGCCAGCGCCGGCGGCGCCGCGGTGCTGGGGCTGCCGGGCATCGGCACGCTCGAAGTCGGCCAGGCAGCGGACTTCGCCACCTACCGGCTCGACAGCGCCGCCGCCATCGGCCTGCACGACCCGGGCACCGCCCCGGTCATCTGCGGCCGCGCGCTGCAGACGCAGGATGTCTGGGTGGCCGGGCGGCAGGTGGTCGACCGGGGTTCGATCCCGGGCCTGGACCGGGTCGAACTGGCCGCCCACGCACGGGAAGCCGTGCAGGCGATGACACGCCTGGTCGACGCGGCCTGATCGACGCCCGGCGCGCCGGCCGGCGCGTCCGGTGCGGCGTGCTCGCCCCATCCGGCCGACTCAACGTTTCCCCGGATGGCAACCGGCGTTCGACGGTGTCCCATTGCAGGCCGGCGGAGGCCGGACACCCAATCAAGGAGACAAACTGATGGATCGACGGAATTTTGTGAGTGCCGGCGCGGTGAGCGCGGCAGGTACCGTGGCCGCGGTCGGCACCGTGCTGAGCGGCTGTGCCGCGCCGGGCGGCGGCATGGGCACCGGAACCGGCATGGGCAGCGGCATGACGGTCATCGACGTCCCCCGGACCGTGATTCCGGTCGCCGGGTCGCACGAGGTCTTTCCGGTGCGGCGCATCTATTGCATCGGCCGCAACTACGCGGCGCACGCCCGCGAGATGGGCTCGGACCCGACGCGCGAGCCGCCCTTCTTTTTTCAGAAACCGACGGACGCGATCCAGTACGTGGCCGAAGGCACGGTGGCCGACCACCCCTACCCGCCGCTGACCAAGAACTACCACTACGAGGCCGAACTCGTCGCGGTGCTGGGCAAGGGCGGCCGCGACGTGCCGGTCGAGCGGGCGCTGGATCTCGTCTGGGGCTACACCCTCGGCCTGGACATGACCCGCCGCGACCTGCAGCGCGCCATGGGCGACGAGAAGAAACCGTGGGAAATCGGCAAGAGCTTCGACCATTCCGCGCCGATCGGTGCGGTGCAGCGGGTAGGCAAAACCGGCCACTTCACCCAGGGCGCCATCTGGTTGAAGGTGAACGGGGTCACCAAGCAGAGCGCCGACCTGAAGCAGATGATCTGGTCGGTGGCGGAACAGATCAGCCGGCTGTCAGCGGCCTTCGAGCTGATGCCGGGCGACATCATCTATTCGGGCACCCCGGAGAACGTCGGCCCGGTGGTGCGCGGCGACGTCATCGAGATGCACATCGACGGGCTGCCCAACCTGAGCGTCAGGATCGTCTGAGCCCGCCGCCGCCCGGCGTCATTCCCATTCGATGGTGGCGGGCGGCTTGCTGCTGACGTCGTAGGTGACGCGGTTGATGCCGCGAACCTCGTTGATGATGCGGCCCGACACCTTCTTGAGCAGCGCGTAGGGCAGCTCGGCCCAGTCGGCCGTCATGAAGTCGCTGGTCTGCACCGCACGCAGCGCCACCACGTAGTCGTAGGTGCGGCCGTCGCCCATCACGCCGACGCTTTTCACCGGCAGGAACACGGTGAAAGCCTGGCTGGTGAGTTCGTACCAGGTCTTGCCGGTCTCGGCATCGACGAAGTTGCGCAGCTCTTCGATGAAGATGGCATCCGCACGGCGCAGCAGGTCGGCGTATTCCTTCTTCACCTCGCCCAGGATGCGCACACCCAGGCCCGGGCCGGGGAAGGGATGGCGATACACCATGTCCGCCGGCAAGCCCAGCGCCACGCCGAGTTCGCGGACCTCGTCCTTGAACAGGTCGCGCAGCGGCTCCAGCAGCTTCAGGCCGAGCTGCTCCGGCAGGCCGCCGACGTTGTGGTGGCTCTTGATGGTGACGGCCTTCTTGCTCTTGGCGCCGCCGGACTCGATGACGTCCGGGTAGATGGTGCCCTGGGCCAGGAAGGTCGCGCCCTTGATGGCGCCGTCGGCGCCGGCCTTGAGGCGTGCCGCCTCGGCCTTGAAGACCTCGACGAACTCCCGGCCGATGATCTTGCGCTTGGCTTCGGGATCGGAAACGCCGGCGAGCTTGCCCATGAACTGCTCGGCGGCATCGACCCGCACCACCTTGGCGTGCAGCTTGCCCTCGAACATCTCCATGACCATGTCGCCCTCGTTCAGGCGCAGCAGGCCGTGATCGACGAAGACGCAGATGAGCTGGTCGCCGATGGCGCGGTGGATCAGCGCGGCCGCCACGGAGGAATCGACGCCGCCTGACAGGCCCAGGATGACTTCCTCGTCGCCCACCTGCGCACGGATCTTCTCGACGGCTTCGGCGATGTAGTCGCCCATGACCCAGTCGGGCCGGGTGGCGCAGATGTCCAGCACGAAGCGGTTGAGCAGTGCCTGGCCCTGCCTGGTGTGGGTGACTTCGGGGTGGAACTGCACCGCGTAGAAACCGCGCGCCTCGTCGGCCATGCCGGCGATGGGGCAGCTGGGGGTGCTGGCCATCAGCTTGAAGCCGGGCGGCAGCTCGGTGACCTTGTCGCCGTGGCTCATCCAGACGTCGAGCAGGCCGTGGCCCTCGGCGTTGGTGCTGTCCTCGAGGCCGTCGAGCAGCCGGGTGTGGCCGTGTGCACGGATCTGCGCAAAACCGAATTCGCGGGTGTGGCCGCCCTCGACCTTGCCGCCCAGCTGGTGCGCCATGGTCTGCATGCCGTAGCAGATGCCCAGCACCGGCACGCCGAGGTCGAAGACGATCTGCGGCGCCTTGTCGGTGGTGTCTTCGTAGACGCTGGCGTGGCTGCCGGAGAGGATCACGCCCTTCAGCTGGCCGTCGGCGGCGAACTCGCGCACCCAGGCTTCGGACACGTCGCAGGGATGGACTTCGCAGTACACGTGGGCTTCGCGCACGCGGCGGGCGATGAGCTGGGTGACCTGGGAGCCGAAGTCGAGGATGAGGATCTTCTGGTGCATGGCGGCGGCCTTCTGGGAGGTACGGGGGCGGTCGTCAGAAAAAAGAACGCCGCCGCGAGGAGGGTCGCGGCGGCAGTGGCTGATCGTGGCAGATCAGGAGGCGCGGTAGTTGGGCGCCTCTTTGGTGATCTGCACGTCGTGGACGTGACTCTCGCGGATGCCGGCGGAGGTGATTTCCACGAACTCGGCCTTGTCCTGCATTTCTTCGATGGTGGCGCAGCCGCAGTAGCCCATCGAGGCGCGCACGCCGCCGGCCAGCTGGAACAGGATGGACACGATCGAACCCTTGTACGGCACCCGGCCCTCGATGCCTTCGGGCACGAGCTTGTCGGTGTTGGGGTTGCCGGTGGTGGACTCCTGGAAGTACCGGTCGGCGCTGCCCTGCTGCATGGCGCCGATGGAGCCCATTCCCCGGTAGCTCTTGTAGCTGCGGCCCTGGAACAGCACGATTTCGCCCGGCGCCTCTTCGGTGCCGGCGAACATGCTGCCCATCATGACGGTGCCGGCGCCGGCTGCGATGGCCTTGGCGATGTCGCCCGAGTAGCGCACGCCGCCGTCGGAGATCAGCGGCACGCCGGTGCCCTTGAGCGCGGTGGCCACGCTGTCGACCGCCATGATTTGCGGCACGCCCACGCCCGCAACGATGCGGGTGGTGCAGATGGAGCCCGGGCCGATACCGACCTTGACCGCGTCGGCCCCGGCATCGACCAGGGCCAGCGCCGCCGCGCCGGTGGCGATGTTGCCGCCGATGACGTCGATGTGCGGGTAGTTCTGCTTGACCCAGCGCACCCGGTCGATGACGCCCTTGCTGTGGCCGTGGGCGGTGTCGACCACGATGGCGTCGACACCGGCCTTGACCAGTGCCTCAACACGTTCCTCGGTGCCCTCGCCCACGCCGACCGCCGCGCCCACGCGCAGGCGACCGGAGGGGTCGCGTGCCGCGTTGGGGAAGTTGTTCTGCTTGGTGATGTCCTTGACGGTGATCAGGCCGTTGAGCTGCCAGCTGTCGTCGATGACCAGCAGGCGCTCGAGTTTGTGCTTGTGCAGCAGCGCCCGGGCATCGGCGGCGGAGGTGCCTTCGCCGACGGTGATGAGGCGCTCGCGCGTGGTCATGATGTCGCGCACGGGGATGTCGAGGCGGGTCTCGAAGCGCAGGTCGCGCCCGGTGACGATGCCGACCACCTTGCCGCCGTCGATCACCGGGAAGCCCGAGATGCCGAGCTCTTCGGACATCTGCTTGACCTGCAGGACGGTGTGGGACGGGGTGATGACGACCGGATCGCGCAGCACGCCGGATTCGTAGCGCTTGACCTTGGCCACCTGCGCGGCCTGTTCGGCGGCGGTGAGGTTCTTGTGCACGATGCCGATGCCGCCCTCCTGCGCGATGGCGATGGCCAGGCGGGCTTCGGTCACGGTGTCCATCGCGGCCGACACCAGGGGGATGTTCAGCGTGATGTTGCGGGAGAACCGGGTGGCGAGGGTGGTGTCCTTGGGCAGGACCTGGGAGTACGCGGGAACCAACAACACATCGTCGAAGGTGAGCGCTTTGCCGAGGAGGCGCATATCTCAAAGCTCCAAAAAAACGATTGTACCCGCCAGAGGGTTACCGTTTGTCAGCGCCGTGGGCGCCGCAGCTACACTGCCGCGATGACAGTCGCCCGCACAGCCGCCTATTTATCCGCAGCGCTCGGCCTGGTTTTTACAGCGCTGCCCGCCGCTGCGCAGTACATCTGGGTGGACAAAAGCGGTCACAAGGTTTTTAGCGACCGGGCGCCCCCGATGGACGTGCCGGAACGCAGCGTCCTCAAGCGGCCCGGGGGTGCGGCACCGCAACCCATTCCACCCGCCGGCCTGGCGATCGAGGGCGGCGCTGCGCCGTCGAACGGTGCACCGGCCGCCGCTGCGAGGCGGCCGCCCGCGCAGGACGGCGAGCTGGCCGAGCGCAAGCGCCAGGCGGAAGCCGCCGAAAGCGCGAGACGGTCGGCCGACGAAGCCCGGCAAGCGGCGGCCAAGGCAGACAACTGCCAGCGTGCGCGCCAGTCGGCGGCGGCGCTGGACTCGGGCGTGCGAATCGCCACCATCGACGCGCAGGGCGAACGGTCCTTCATGGACGAGCAAACCCGCGCTGCCGAAGCCCGGCGCGCGCAGTCGATCGTCGCCACCGACTGCCGCTGACGGCCGGCCCTTCAGTCCTTCCGGGCGAACAAGCCGGTGGTACGGGCGCCCTGCTGGCGAAAGCGCTCCCGGCGCGCGGTCTTGGGATCGACCCGCAATGCGCGGTAGACCTCCACCCGATCGCCGGCGGACAACAAGGTGTCGGCAGGACGGGCACGGCCCCAGATGCCGGCATCGGCATCCGGCTGCAGCGCCACGGCGCGCAGCGCATCGCCGAGACAGGCGCCGGCGGGCAGCTCGACCGTGCGCTCGTCGACCCGGCGCACTCCCTGGTCGATGGCCACCAGGATGCGCAAGCCGTCTTCAGCCGCCATACACGTCGTCGGCGCGCTTGACGAAGGCATCGACCATGCTGCCGGCGATGCGGTCGAAGACCGGGCCGATCAGCGTGGCCAGCGCGATGTTGGAAAAACCGTAGCGCAATTCGAACTCGATGCGGCAGGCGCGCTGGTCGCCCTCGCCCACCGGCTGGAATTTCCACTGGCCCTCCAGCTGGGAGAACGGGCCGTCGATCAGCTGCATATGCACCTCGCGGCCGGGCACATGGGTATTGCGGGTGGTGAAAGACTGGCGGATGCCGCTGAAGGAAATGCCGACCTGGGCGGTCATGCCGGTCGAATCCTCGGAGATCACCGAGGCGCGGTCGCACCAGGGCAGAAACTGCGGATAACGGGCCACGTCGGTGACGAGACCGAACATTTCTTCGGGGCTGTACCAGATCAGTACGGACTTGGTGACGGTTTTCATAGAATCGCTGGCTCAGTGTCTTGCCGGCCGATTGTAGAAACTAATAGAAATCGAGCGCGACGTCCTTATCTCCCTGCTTCATGGCCACCAAGAAACCCACCACCGACAGCCGCATCGCCGAGAACAAGAAGGCGATCTTCAACTACTTCATCGAAGAACGTTTCGAGGCCGGCATGGTGCTGCAGGGCTGGGAGGTGAAGGCGCTGCGCGAAGGCAAGGTGCAGCTGACGGACGGCTACGTGGTGATCCGCGAAGGCGAGATGTTCGTCATCGGCTGCCAGATCAACCCCTTGATGTCGGCCTCCTCGCATGTCTCGCCGGACGCCGTGCGCACCAAGAAGCTCCTGCTGCACAAGGAGCAGATCCGCCGCCTCATCGGAAAGGTCGAGCAGAAGGGCTACACGCTCGTGCCGCTCAACCTGCACTGGAAAGCCGGCAAGGTGAAATGCGAGATAGCGCTCGGCAAGGGCAAGGCCGAACACGACAAACGCGACACCATCAAGGATCGCGAAGGCAAGCGCGAAGTCGAGCGCGCCATGAAGGTACACAGCCGCTGAGGTTTTGCGACGCCGGCCTACAGGCCGACCTGTTCCGGGATGCGAAATTGCTGCGGCACGTGTGCGTGCTTCGCATTACCCCTCCTTGGAGAAGAACATGTCCCTGCGCCTTACCGGCTTGGCCCTCGCCGCTGCAGCTGCCTGCCTGATGGCCGCCTGCGGAGAAAAATCCCTGCTGCCCGAATCTGCCGGCATCGGCCCGAGCCCGACGCTGCCCGCACCCAACAAGACGCTGATCCCCACGCTGCACATCGCCCCGGCAAAGGGCTGGCGCGACGGCGCCATGCCGCAGGCAGCGGCCGGCACCGCCGTCACCAAGTTCGCAGACGGCCTGGCCCATCCGCGCTGGGTCTATGTGCTGCCCAATGGCGATGTGCTGGTGGCCGAGAGCGACGCACCCGCTCAAAAGGAATCGGAAAAGAAAGGCGGCGTGAAGGCCTGGGTGCAGGGCATGGTGATGAAGCGGGCGGGTTCCAAGGTGCCGAGCGCCGACCAGATCACGCTGCTGCGGGATGCAGACGGCGACGGCGTGGCCGAGACCAAGTCGGTTTTCCTGAAGAACCTGACCTCGCCCTACGGCATGGTGCTGGTCGGCGACGAGCTTTTTGTTGCCAACGCCGACGCACTGGTCAAGTTCCCCTACAAGTCCGGCGAAACCACGATTGCCGCTCCGGCTGCCAAGGTGGTCGACCTGCCCTCGGAGATCAACCACCACTGGACCAAGAACGTCATCGCCAGTGCCGATGGCTCAAAGCTGTACGTTTCGGTCGGCTCCAACAGCAATGTCGGCGAAAACGGGATGGACAAGGAAGAAGGCCGCGCCGCCATCTGGGAAGTGGACCGCGCCAGCGGCAGCCACCGCATTTTCGCCAGCGGCCTGCGCAACCCCAACGGCATGGGCTGGGAACCCGGCACCGGTGCGCTGTGGACGGTCGTCAACGAACGTGACGAACTGGGCAGCGATCTGGTACCTGACTACCTGACCTCTGTTAAGGACGGCGGCTTCTACGGTTGGCCGTACAGCTACTGGGGCCAGACGGTCGACAGCCGCATCCAGCCTGCAAAGCCCGAACTCGTCGCCAAGGCCATCAAGCCCGACTACGGGCTCGGCAGCCATGTCGCTCCGCTCGGCATGGCATTCGCCACCGGCAACAAGCTGCCGCCGCAGTTCGCCAGCGGTGTCTTCGTAGGCCTGCACGGCTCGTGGAACCGCAAGCCACGCAGCGGATACAAGGTGATCTTCGTGCCCTTCGCCAACGGCATGCCGTCGGGCCAGCCGATCGACGTGCTGACCGGCTTCGTCGACGGCGAAGGCGACGCCAGCGGGCGCCCCGTGGGCGTGACCATCGACAAGGCGGGTGGCCTGCTGGTGGCGGACGACGTCGGCAGCGCCATCTGGCGCGTGGCAGCCAGCGCGCGCTAAAACAGAGGCGCCAACGACAAAGCCCGCAAGGCGCGAGCCTTGCGGGCTTTTTGATTTCGGCGGAACGGAGTCGGCTTACTTGTTGCGCTTGCGCTCGGATTCCTTGAGGAAACGCTTGCGCAGGCGGATCGACTTGGGCGTGATCTCGACCAGTTCGTCGTCTTCGATGAACTCGACGCCGTATTCCAGGGTGCAGTCGATCGGAGGCGTGATCTTGATCGCGTCTTCCTTGCCGCTGACACGGAAGTTGGTCAGCTGCTTGGTACGCGTGGCGTTCACCACCAGGTCGTTGTCGCGGCTGTGGATGCCGACGATCATGCCTTCGTATACCGGGTCGTTCGCCTTGACGAACATGCGGCCGCGGTCATCGAGCTTACCCAGGGCGTAGGTGAAGATTTCACCATCGTCCATGGAAATCAGCACGCCGTTCTTGCGGCCGCCGATGTCGCCCTTGTGGGCTTCGTAGCTGTCGAAGATGTTGCTGATGAGGCCGGAACCACGGGTCAGGTTCAGGAACTCGTTGGTGAAACCGATCAGGCCACGGGCCGGGATGCGGTACTCGAGGCGTACGCGGCCACGGCCGTCGGACTCCATGTTGACCAGCTCGCCCTTGCGTTCGCCGAGGGCCTGCATCACGCCGCCCTGGTGGATTTCTTCCAGGTCGGCGGTGACCAGTTCGATAGGCTCGTGCTTTTCGCCATTGACGTCGCGGAACACCACGCGCGGCTTCGAAACGGCCATCTCGTAGCCTTCACGGCGCATGTTCTCCAGCAGGATGGTCAGGTGCAGTTCGCCGCGGCCCATCACTTCGAAGATGCCTTCTTCGTCGGTCTCGCTCACACGCAGCGCGACGTTGTGCTGCAGTTCCTTCTGCAGGCGGTCCCAGATCTGGCGGCTGGTCACGAACTTGCCTTCGCGACCGGCCAGCGGGCTGGTGTTGACGCAGAAGTTCATGGTCAGGGTGGGTTCGTCCACCTTGAGCATCGGCAGCGGGGCCGGGTTGGTCGGGTCGGTCACGGTGACGCCGATGCCGATGTCGGTGATGCCGTTGATCAGCACGATTTCGCCCGGGCCGGCTTCTGTGGATTGCACACGCTCCAGGCCCTGGAAAGTCAGCACCTGGTTGACGCGGCCCTTGACGGCCTTGCCGTCCGGACCTTCCATGACGACCACGTCCTGCATCGGACGCAGTGTGCCCTGGCTGATACGGCCGACGCCGATGCGGCCGACGAAGGTCGAGAAGTCGAGTGCCGAGATCTGCAGCTGAAGAGGCGCAGCCGGGTCACCCTTTTGCGATGGCACATGCTTCAGCACGGTGTTGAACAGGGCCGACATGTCGGGGCCCCACTGTTCACCGGGCTTGCCTTCTTCGAGCGACGACCAGCCGTTGATGCCGGACGCGTACACCACCGGGAAATCGAGTTGTTCGTCGGTTGCGCCGAGCTTGTCGAACAGGTCGAAAGCCTGGTTGACGACCTTGTCGGGGTTGGCGCCCGGCTTGTCGACCTTGTTGACCACCAGGATCGGCTTCAGGCCCAGGGCCAGTGCCTTCTTGGTCACGAAACGCGTCTGGGGCATGGGGCCCTCTTGCGCGTCGATCAACAGCACGACGCCGTCGACCATCGACAGCGCGCGTTCCACTTCACCGCCGAAGTCCGCGTGGCCCGGGGTGTCGACGATGTTGATGTGGGTACCTTCCCAGGTCACTGCGCAGTTCTTGGCCAGGATCGTGATGCCACGTTCCTTTTCAATCGCGTTGTTGTCCATGACGGTATCGACGACCTTTTCGTGGTCGGCGAAGGTGCCGGACTGGCGCAGCAGTTGGTCGACCATGGTGGTTTTGCCATGGTCGACGTGGGCGATGATGGCGATGTTGCGGATTTGCTTGCTCATAAGGTTTCCTCGATGCCCGCGGCCAAAACGACGGCTCCGGGCGTGCTCTCTTTCTGCAAAATTTGCTGGATCTCGGTGGGGCTCAGCAGTCGGCTGGGGATCAGTTCGCCACCGGCGATCTGCGCGGCGCCCAGCAGCGCCGTGGGATTCGTTCCAAAAACCGCGACACGTGCCGCATCCGGCCACGCACCGCGCCGGCGCACGCCGGACAGAAAACGTGCCGCATCTTCCATGCCCAATGTGACATGGGCATGGTCGGCAAGCAGGGATTCTGACGGCAACAGCGCGGACAGGCGCTGTTCGGGTTCGAGCGCTTCCAACTCGGCCAGGCCGATGCATTGGCCGACATCGAAATGCCCGGTTCCGGTGCGCCGCAGCATCACCAGGTGGCCGCCGCAGCCAAGCGCCTCACCGACATCCTCGCCCAGCGTACGGATGTAGGTGCCCTTGCTGCAGCGCACGTCCATGCGAACGGCGGGGTGACCGTCGTCGGTGGTGGTCAGCTGCAACTCGAGCGCGTGGATCGTGACCTGGCGGGCTTCCCGTTCGACCTCGATCCCGGCGCGTGCGTATTCATATAAAGCCTTGCCGTCACGCTTCAATGCGCTGTACATCGGCGGGACCTGGGCGATCGGGCCGGTGAAACGCACCGCGAGAGCCGCCAGCTGGTCGGGCGTGATGTCCGGCACGGGGCGCTCTTCGATGACCTCGCCCTCACGGTCGGCAGTGCTGGTTTTGATGCCGAGTTTCAACAGCGCCTCGTAGCGCTTGGGCGCGTCGAGTTGCAACTGACTGAACTTGGTCGCCGCACCGAAACACAGGGGCAGCACGCCACTGGCGAGCGGGTCGAGGGTGCCGGTATGACCGGCTTTCTCGGCGCGCAGCAACCACTTGGCCTTCTGCAACGCGTCGTTGCTGGAGAAGCCGAGGGGTTTGTCGAGGAGCAGCACGCCATGCACAGGGCGACGCTGCACCCTGGTGCGGGGCGCATTCATCTTCAGTCGTCCTTGGCACGCGAGGCGACAGCCTGCGCGATCAGGGCGTTCATGTCGGACGCATGCTCCGGCGTGCGATCGAACTGGAAATGCAGCGTCGGCACGGTGTGAATGTGCAGACGCTTGAACAGGCCGGCGCGCAGAAACCCGGCAGCCTGGGTCAGACCCTCCAACGCTTCGTCCTTGTCGCCCGTCAGCACGCTGAAGAACACCTTGGCGTGAGCGTAGTCGGGCGTGACCTCGACCGCCTGGATCGTGACCATGCCGACTCGCGGGTCCTTCAACTCGCGGGCGATCAGTTCCGACAGATCGCGCTGGATCTGGTCGGCAACCCGGAAGCCGCGGTTGGGGACTGACGATTTCTTCTTGGGCATCTGGTGGTTCGCACGAACGCTTTACAGCGTCCGGGCGATTTCCTTGATTTCGAAGAATTCCAACTGATCCATCTCGCGGATGTCGTTGTAGTTGCGCAGCTTGATACCGCACTCGAAGCCTTCCTTGACTTCGCGTACGTCGTCCTTCAGACGCTTCACCGACTCGACTTCACCGGTGTAGACCACCACGTTTTCGCGGAGCAGGCGGAAGCGGCAATTGCGCGTGACCTGGCCGGACGTGATGTACGAACCCGCGACCGTACCGATCTTGGAGGCGACGAACACGGTGCGGATCTCGGCGGTGCCGATGACTTCCTCGCGTTGTTCCGGCGCCAGCATGCCCGACATGGCGGCCTTCAGCTCGTCCACGGCGTCATAGATGATGTCGTAGTAGTGCAGCTGGATGCCGTTGCCTTCGGCCGTCTTGCGCGCACCGGAATCGGCACGCACGTTGAAGCCGATGACCACTGCCTTGGAAGCGATGGCCAGGTTGATGTCGGACTCGCTGATACCGCCGACGCCTGCATATACGATCTGCACGCGGACTTCTTCGGTCGAGAGCTTGAGCAGCGACTGAGCCAGTGCTTCCTGCGAACCCTGCACGTCGGCCTTGATGATGACGGGCAAGGTCTTGACCTCGCCGCCTGACATGTCGGCGAACATGTTCTCGAGCTTGGCAGCCTGCATCTTCGCCAGCTTCGTGTTGCGGAACTTGCCGGCACGGTAGGTGGAGATTTCGCGGGCACGTCGCTCGTCGGTCAGCACCATGAACTCGTCGCCGGCTTGCGGGACTTCGGTCAGGCCCTGGATTTCGACCGGGATCGACGGGCCGGCCGACTTGGTCGGCTTGCCGTTCTCGTCGACCATGGCACGCACGCGGCCGTAGGTCTGGCCGGCGAGCACGATGTCGCCGGTCTTCAGGGTACCGGACTGAACCAGCACGGTGGCGACGGGGCCGCGGCCCTTGTCCAGTTGAGCTTCGATGACCAGGCCCTTGGCCAGTGCATCGACCGGAGCACGCAGCTCCAGCACTTCGGCCTGCAGCAACACCTGCTCGAGCAGGTCGTCGATGCCCTGGCCGGTCTTGGCCGAGACGCTGACGAATGGCGATTCCCCGCCGTACTCTTCAGGCACGACCTGCTCGACCACCAGCTCCTGCTTGACGCGGTCGGCGTTGGCGTCGGGCTTGTCGATCTTGTTGACCGCGACCACGATCGGCACACCGGCAGCTTTCGCGTGCTTGATGGCTTCCTTGGTCTGGGGCATGACGCCGTCGTCCGCTGCCACCACCAGGATGACGATGTCGGTGGCCTGTGCACCGCGGGCACGCATGGCCGTGAAGGCCTCGTGACCCGGGGTATCCAGGAAGGACACCATGCCGCGCTCGGTCTGCACGTGGTACGCGCCGATGTGCTGCGTGATGCCGCCGGCTTCGCCAGAGGCGACCTTGGCGCGGCGGATGTAATCCAGCAGCGAAGTCTTGCCGTGGTCGACGTGACCCATGACGGTAACGACAGGAGCGCGCGGCAGCGACTCGCCGACATGTGCGCCGACGTCTTCTTCGCTGAAGGCTTCCGGATCGTCCAGGGCAGCGACAACCGCCTTGTGACCGAACTCTTCCACCACGATCATCGCGGTGTCCTGGTCCAGCGGCTGGTTCATCGTGACCATCTGGCCCAGCTTCATCAGCTGCTTGATGACCTCAGCGGCCTTGACCGACATCTTGTGCGCCAGTTCGGCCACGGTGATGGTTTCGGGCACATGCACTTCGAGGGTGCGCTGCTCGACCGGCTGCTGCTGCGCGTAATCGTCGCGCTGATCGCCACGGTTGTCGCCACGGCGGCCACGAGGGCCACCACGCCAGTTGCTGTTGCGACCGACACCGCCGGAGCTGTCGCCGCGGGTCTTGATTTCCTTCTTCTTGGCAGGATCGCCCGCCCAGCTGGATGACAGCTTGGCCGACTTGACCTCCTTGCCGGCGCCGGGGCCGGTGCCGGGAGCGGCAGGCGCACCGGGACGAGCGGCACCCGAACCCACGGCAGGCTTGTGCAGCGTGCCCTTGACGCCGGGCTTGGCGTCACCGGGCTTGACCACCGGCTTCGGCGGCTCGACCGGCTTCGCGGCGACCAGCACCTTCTTGGGCGTGGCCATCATCGAACGAATCGCGGCGGCTTCGGCTTCGGCCTTGCGGCGGCGGGCGTCGAGGTCGGTGGCGCGGGCGGTTTCTTCCGCCGCGCGGGCACGCGACTCGGCTTCAGCCGCTTCGCGGGCTTCTGCTTGTGCTTTTACGCGTGCAGCATTGGCCTCGGCCTGCTCACGGGTCGCCTCTGCCTTTTCGGCATGGACCTGGGCTTTCTTGGCCTGTTCCTGTGCAGCGTAGGCAGCGGCGCGTTCTTCGGCCTCGCGTTCGCGCTGCTCACGCTCTTCACGGGTCCGGCGCTTGTCGGCGAGTTCTTCTTCCTGGGCACGGATCTGGTCTGCCTGGCCGCGCGCTTCTTCTTCGCGCCGCTGCAGTTCCATATCGGCTGCGGAATATGCAGGCTCGGCCTGGACAGGCTCGCGTTCGACTTCGACATCTCCGCCATCGGCCGGGATATCGCTGCCGTCTTCGCGCTTGATGAAAGTGCGTTTCTTGCGCACTTCGACCTGGATCGTGCGAGCACGTCCGGTGGCGTCGGCCTGCTTGATTTCGCTGGTGGATTTCTTCACGAGGGTAATCTTCTTGCGATCCGCGGCGACTGTGCCGTGGCTGGCTTGCAGATAGCCGAGCAGCTTCTGTTTGTCGCTCTCGGTGAGGACATCGGACGAAGCCCCCTTGCTCACCCCGGCGGACCGGAGCTGATCGAGCAGGGTTTCAGTGGACTTCTTGAGTTCGGTTGCGAACTCGGCTACGGTGATGCTGGACATATTTTTTGCGGTCCTCCACGACCTTACTCTTGGCCCACGAACCAATGTTCGCGAGCTTTGAGAATCAGGCCCTTGGCCTCGTCGGCGGACTGGCCGGTGATATCAGTGAGTTCGTCTACGCCGAGGTCGGCAAGATCGTCGCGGGTGTTCACGCCGGCTTCCACCAGCTTGGCAATGTTTTCGGCGTTGAGGCCTTCGAGGTCACGCAGATCCTGCGAGACACCGCCGGCGTCTTCCTCGCGAGCGATTTCCATCGTCAACAGGGCGTCCTTGGCGCGCGAACGCAGCTCATTGACGGTGTCTTCGTCGAAGCTCTCGATCTCCAGCATCTCTTGCAGCGGCACGTAGGCCACTTCTTCGAGGCTGGTGAAGCCTTCCTGGATCAGGATGTCGGCGATTTCCTCGTCGACATCGAGCTTTTCCATGAACAGCGCGCGGCCGGCCTGGGTTTCGTCGGCCTGCTTCTGGGCAGATTCGGCGGCATCCATGATGTTGATCTTCCAGCCGGTCAGTTCGGACGCCAGGCGTACGTTCTGCCCGCCACGGCCGATTGCGATGGCGAGGTTTTCCTCGTCCACGACCACGTCCATGGCGTGCTTCTCTTCATCGACCACGATGGAGGAGACATTGGCCGGAGCCAACGCGCCGATCACGAACTGCGCCGGGTCTTCGGACCACAGCACGATGTCGACACGCTCGCCGGCCAGCTCGTTGGTGACCGCGTTGACACGGGTACCACGAACGCCGACGCAGGTGCCGATCGGGTCGACACGCTTGTCGTGCGAGAGCACGGCGATCTTGGCGCGGCTGCCGGAATCACGGGCGCAGGACTTGATCTCGAGCAGACCCTGCTCGATCTCGGGAACTTCGTTGCGGAACAACTCCATCATGAATTCCGGCGCGGAACGCGACAGGATGATGGGCGCGCCGCGCAGCGTCAGGTCGACTTCCATGATCATGGCCCGCACGCGGTCGCCGTTGCGCAGGTTTTCCTTGGCGATCATCTCGCTGCGCCGCAGCCGGCCTTCGACGCGGCCGGCCTCGACAATGATGTCGCCCTTGTCCATGCGCTTGACGGTGCCGGTGAAGATCTTTTCGCCGCGCGACATGAAGTCGTTGAGCAGCATTTCGCGCTCGGCGTCACGGATCTTCTGCAGGATGACCTGCTTGGCCGCCATCGCACCGATACGGCCGATGGGCAGGGAGTCGACGGCTTCCTCGATGTGCTCATCCACCTCGATGTCGGCGATCTGCTCCTTGGCTTCGAAGAGGAGAATTTCCTGCTCGGGCAGCTGCAGGCCAGCTTCGTCCGGAACGACGTGCCAGCGACGGAAAGTTTCGTACACACCGGTGTCGCGGTCGATCGCGACGCGGATGTCGACCTCGCCGGGGTAGAGCTTTTTCGTTGCTTGCGCCAGCGCAGACTCGACCGCGCCGAAAACGACGTCACGCTCGACGTTCTTTTCGCGCGAGATGGCCTCGACCAGCATCAACAATTCACGATTCATGCCACAACACTCCTGTCCTGTACTTTTTTCTCCAGCGCCATCCACCCCGCATCAGGGCAGCCGGGCCGGCACTTAATCTTGTGAGCCGGGCTCGGCAGCCTCGTGAGGGTCGGCGACATCACCGGCTTCACCGCCGTCTCCGCGCGACCTGCGACCCTTGAAATCCACAATGGGGGCGAGTCGCGCCTCGCGCAACTCCTGCAGCGTGAATGCCATGGCATGCAGCGGAGCGGCTTCCAGCCGCTTCTTGCTGATGCGCGCGCCGGGCTTGGCCTCGGGCTCTTCGCTCCAGACGATCTGCCAGAACGCTTCGCCGCCCTCGGGCGCACGCTCCAACCGACCGCGAAATTTCTTGCGACTTGCCGAAACCTGGCCACTGGCGGCAGCACCGATGGGCGCCTTCAGGACCAGATCGATGATTTCGCCTTCAAAGCGCTCGTAATCCTGCTGATGGCGCAAGGGGCGGTCGATACCCGGCGAGGAAACCTCAAGCCGGTTGTAATCGACACCGTCCACTTCCAGCGCGAACTGCAGTTGCCGGGTCACTTTTTCGCAGTCTTCGACCGTCACGAACTGCTCGGGCATTCCGGGTTGCGGATGACCCTGCCAGGGCAGATCGATGGTTATACGCAGCAAGCCACCCGCGGAGCGCTCGATCTCCACGAGGTCATATCCAAGACCGATCACGGTCGTCTCTACGATCTGCTGTATTGCCACGTTGCGGTTTAGCCCACCAAAAACTTTAAAAATGCTGCCCGGACCGGCCCTGGCCCGAGTCTCGAAAGACTGAAAGGCCTGCATTTAAATCCGAGTCGAAAAGCGATCGGCCATAAAAAACGGGCGGTTGGTTCCGCCCGTTTGGTCGTCAGCCTGCAATTCTACTCCGGCGGCATTATTTAAGCAATGGCGTCGCCCGGAGCGCTGGCAATAATTCGCTCGAGCAGGGCCTGGGCGCCGGGCGTTTGCGCCGCACCCGGCGACAGGCTCGTCAGCATGCGGTCCAGCAGAGCCGCTTGCGGCAGGATGGGCCCGAGAAACAGCACCTTGCCATCACGCGCCACCAGGACGGTCGGGAAGGTTTCCACGTCCAGGTCGCCGGCGACGTCTGACTCGTCTTCGACATCGAGCCAACGGAACCGTCCTTCGGGATGCCGGCTGGCAACACTCGCAAAATCCGCGCGCCACTCGCGGCAGACGCCGCACCAGTCTGCGCAAAGACTCACCACCAACAGGTCCTGCATCGATTTCCTTTGCTTCGGAGAAGCCGAACCCGGCATGCTAGCCCAGCCGGCGTCAGGCCGTGGCGGCCGCGACCAAACGCCGGGTATACGGGTGGGCGGGCGCATCGAGCAACTGCGCCACCGGACCGGCCTCCACCACCACGCCATCCTTCATCGCCATGACGTCGTGCGCCATGGCACGCACCACATCCATGTCGTGGGTGATCAGCAGATAGGCCAGCACTCGCTCATGCTGCAGCCGCTGCAAAAGTTCCAGTACCTGTTTCTGGATGGTGACATCGAGTGCGCTGGTCGGCTCGTCCAGCACCAGCGCGCTTGGTTCCACCACCAGCGCGCGCGCGATGGCCAGGCGTTGACGCTGGCCGCCCGAGAAGGCATGTGGATAGCGATCCAGCAAACCCGGAAACTGCTGCTCGTCCAGACCGACGTCGGCCAGCGCAGAGCGAACCCTCTGCGCCCGCGTCGGCGCGTCCAGTTCGGGAAAATGCACTTCCAGCCCCTCGCCCACCAGTTCGCCGACCGTCATCCGGGGCGACAGCGACGAGAACGGATCCTGGAAGACCACCTGCACCACGCGGCGCAAGGCGCGGTCGACGCCGAGTTTGCCGCTCCAGGCACGGCCGCCGATCTTCAGGTTTCCCTGGTGCGGCTGGAGTCCGAGCACCGCCAGAGCGAGGGTCGACTTGCCGGAACCGGACTCCCCCACCACGGCAAGCGTGCGTCCCGGCAGCAGGCGCAGGTTCACGTCCTGCACGGCGACAAACGCGTCCTTGCGGAACCACCCGGACAGGCCCGGCCGCGATACCGGGTAAGACACCGACAAGGCCTGCGTTTCGATCAGCGGCTCGGCATCGACAGGCGCAGAGGCATCGACAGCCGCCCTGCGCGGCACGCTGTCGAGCAGCTTTCGGGTGTACGGATGCCGCGGATGGGCGAACACCTCAGCCACCGGGCCCTGTTCGACGATGTGCCCACGCTCCATCACCGCTACCCGGTCGGCGAAACGTTTCACCATGCGCAGATCGTGGGTGATCAGCAATACCGCCATGCCGTGGCTGCGTTGCAGATCGGACAGCAAATCCAGGATCTGACCGCGCAGCGTCACGTCCAGGGCGGTGGTCGGCTCGTCCGCCAGCAGCAGCCGCGGTTTGTTGGCGAGCGCCATGGCGATCATGGCGCGCTGGCGCTGCCCCCCGGAAAGCTGATGCGGATAGCTGCGCGCGCGCCGGTCGGGCTCGGGGATGCCGGTGTCGCCCATCAGCTTCACCGCCGCCGCCCAGGCCTCGCGCGACGGCATGGCGCGTTTCACCTGCAGCACTTCGGCGATCTGCGCGCCCACCGGAAACAGCGGGTTCAACGCGGTCATCGGCTCCTGAAAGATCATCGCCACCTCGTCGCCGCGGATGGCGCGCAAGGCGTTTTCGGGCAGTTTCAGCAGGTTGCGGGGCGCACCGCCGTCGCGACGCGCCAGCATCGCCGCGCCGCGCGTGTCGGCGTCCGGAACCAGCCGCAGCAAACTCAGCGCACTGATGGTCTTGCCCGAGCCGGACTCTCCCACCAAGGCCAGCTTTTCGCCTGGCGCAATGTGGAAGTCGATGCCGTGGACCACTTCCTGGCCGCCGAAGGCAATGCGCAAGCCGCGCACATCGAGCAGGGCTTGATTCATGATTTCCTGGGATCTAGCGCGTCGCGCAGGGCGTCGCCGGTAAAGGTGAGCAGCAGCAGGGTCACCGTCAGCACCGCGAAGGTCGACAGCGAAATCCACCACGCATCGATATTCGCCTTGCCCTGGTTCAGCAGTTCCCCCAGCGACGGCGTACCGGGCGGCACGCCGAGGCCCAGGAAGTCCAGCGACGTCAGGGCCAGGATGGCCGCACTCATGCGAAAAGGCAGGAAGGTGACGACCGGCGTCAGGCTGTTCGGCAGGATGTGCCGCCAGACGATCTGCCCGTGCGACAACCCCATGGCCCGCGCTGCCCGCACGTAGTCGAGCTGGCGGTTGCGCAAAAACTCCGCGCGCACGTAATCGGACAGGCCCATCCATCCGAAGAGCGACAGCAGCACCAGCAGCAGCGCCACGCTGGGCGCAAAAACCGCGCTGAAGATGATCAGCAGGTACAGCTCCGGCATCGAGCCCCAGATCTCGATAAAGCGCTGAAACGCCAGGTCGGTACGGCCGCCGAAATAGCCCTGCAAGGCGCCAGTCGCCACGCCCAGCAGCACGCCGATCACCGTCAAGGCCAGGCCGAACAGCACGCTCAGGCGGAAACCGTAGATCAGTTGCGCGAGCAAATCCCGGCCGCGGTCGTCGGTGCCGAAGAAGTTCTGACGCGACGGCTCGGACGGATGCGGCTCCTCGGCAAAGTAATTGAGCGTGCGCGGACCATACGGATTGGGCGCATACACCGCCCAGTTGGAACCCCCGGTGATGCGGTCCCGGATAAAGGGGTCGAGATAATCGGCCGGTGTTTCGAAGTCGCCGCCGAAAGTCTTCTCGGAGTAATCCCGCAACACCGGGAAATAGGTCTGGCCGGCATAGCGCACCACCAGCGGCTTGTCGGTCGAAAGTACTTCGGCGAACAAGCTCGCCACCACCAGGACGGTAAACAGCACCAGGCTCCAGAAGCCGAGCCGGTTACGTCGAAAACGCCGCCAGGCACGGCGGCCGGGCGAAATGGCTGCCACGGGCGCAACGATGGGGTTCAGGGATTCGGCCATGGTCAGTCGAAGCGCACGCGGGGGTCGACCCACACGTAGCAAAGGTCGCCGATCAGCTTGGTCAGCAGGCCGATCAGCGTAAACAGGTAGAGCGTGCCCAGCACCACCGGGTAATCGCGTCGGATCACGCTCTCGTAGCTGAGCAGCCCCAGGCCGTCGAGCGAGAACAGGGTTTCGATGAGCAGCGAGCCGGTAAAGAACGCGCCGATAAACGCCGCCGGGAAGCCGGTGACGATCGGGATCAGCGCGTTGCGCATCACATGGCGCCACAGCACCTGGCGTTCGGTGAGGCCCTTGGCGCGGGCTACCAGCACGTACTGCTTGCGAATCTCCTCGAGAAATGCGTTTTTGGTGAGCATGGCCGTCACCGCGAAACTGCCGAACACCATCGCCGTGACCGGCAGCACGATGTGCCACAGGTAATCGACGATGCGCGCCGGCCAGGACAAGGACTCCCAGTTGGGCGACGTCAGCCCGCGCAGCGGAAACCACTGCAACTGCCCGCCGAAGATCACCAGCAGCGCGACACCCAGCACAAAGCCGGGGATCGCATAGCCGACCAGCACGATCAGGGTCGTGAAAAAGTCGAACCGCGTGCCTGCCTTCACCGCCTTGCTCACGCCCAGCGGCACTGCGACGAGGTAGCTCAGGAAAAACGTCCATAGCCCGAGGCTGGCGGATACCGGCAGCTTCTCCAACACGAGATCCCAGACGTCCTTGCGTTGGTAGAAGCTCTGGCCCAGGTCGAAACGCGCGAACGATTTCAACATGCCCCAGAAGCGCTCCAGCGGCGGCTTGTCGAAACCGTACAGCGCCTTGATCTCCTCGATGCGCTTGGCGTCCAGCCCCTGTCGGCCGCGGTAGCCGGCACCGCTCGAGGCAGCGCCCTCGCCGCCCGAATCGCGGCCTTGCAGCTGGGACACCATCTGCTCGACCGGGCCGCCCGGCACGAACTGAACGACCGCGAAGGTCAGTAGCAGCACGCCGAACAGCGTGGGCACCATCAGCAGCAGGCGTTTGAGTACGTAGACGAGCATGTCTGTGTCCGGATGGCTCAGCGGTTGGACGGCGAAGCCCACCAGGTGGCGATGGCCCAGCTGTCGGCCTGGTAATACGGCGGCACCACCGGCGGAAGCACGAAAGGCGCCGGGCGATAACCGATCAGGAAGGCATCCCCGTAGTACTGTGGAATCGAGTAATAGCCGTGCGACAGCACGCGATCGAGCGCGCGCATCGCGGCGCCCAGTTCAGCGCGTGTCGTGGCCCTTACCACCCGGCCCAGCAGGGCGTCCACGGCAGGATCCTGGATGCCCCACAGATTGGCGGAGCCCGGCGTGCCGGCCGCCTTGGAGCTGAAGTATTCGTACAGCTCGCCGCCCGGCGCCGTGCTGCCCGGGATGCGCAGGGTAGTGAATTCGAACTCGAAGTTGTCCAGGCGCTGTTGGTAGAGCGAGGCGTCGACGTTGCGGATCTCCAGCGTGATGCCCAGCTTGACCAGCGCCGACTGCAGCGGCGCCACCACGCGTCCCAGGCTGGGCTGGTTGTTGAGCATCTCGATGGTCATCGGTTCGCCCCGGGCATTGCGCAAGGCACCGTCCCGGTAGGTCCAGCCGGCTTGCGCCAGCAGGTCGCGGGCCTGGCGCAGATTGGCGCGCAGGCTCGACGGCGGATCGGTCCGGGGCGACACCGGCGCCGGCCCGAACACCGCGGGATCGAGTTGCGCGCGCAGGGGTTCCAGCAATGCAAGCTCGTCCGGCCCGGGGACGTCGTGCGCGTGAAATTCGCTGTTGGGAAAATAGCCCTCGACGCGTTTGTACAAGCCGAAAAACAACTGGCGGTTCATCCACTCGAAATCCATCGCCAGGCCGATCGCCCGCCTGACGCGCACATCCTTGAACTTGGGCGAGCGCAGATTGAAGACGTACCCCTGGAAATCGCCCGGGTTGCCGCTCTCGAAAGCCCGCTTCACCAGCTCGCCGCGATCGAACTGCCTGCCTTTGTACTGCCGTGCCCAGGCGCGCGAACTGAACTCCCGCTTGAAGTCGAACTCACCGGCCTTCAGCCCCTCGAACTGCGCCGTCTGGTCGAGGTACAGACGGTAGGTGATGCGGTCGAAATTGAACTGCCCGCGCCGCACCGGCAAGCCCGCGCCCCAGTACCGGGGGTCCCGGAAATAGGTGATGTCGCGGCCGAGCCGGTTGTTTCGCAGCACATAGGGGCCCGAGCCGATCGGGGTATCGGTGGTGATCTGGTCGAAAGGCTTGCCGGCGCCCCACTTGCGGCTGAAAACCGGCATGCCACCCACGACCAGCGGCAACTCTGCGTTGGCACTGGCGAAGTCGAAACGAATGATGCGATCGGCCTGGACCACGGCCCTCTTGACCTCGGCGTAGATGGTGCGGAACTGCGGCGCCGCCAGCTTGCCGGTGAGCGTTTCGAACGAGTGCCTGACGTCATCGGCGAGCACCGGCGAACCGTCGTTGAAACGCGCGGCCGGATTTAGCCGGAAGGTGGCCGACATCTTGTCTGCCGCCACTTCGACATCTTCGGCGAGCAGGCCGTAGGCGGTGGTCGGCTCCTCGGCATTGCCGATCAGGAGGGTTTCGAACATCAGGCCGGAAATGCCGGCCGGCGGCGTGCCCTTGAGGGTGAAAGGATTGAACTTGTCGAAGTTGGTCGACGTGATGCCCGGCACCAGGCGGATCTCGCCGCCCTTTGGCGCATCCGGATTCACGTAGTCGAAATGCGTGAATCCCGGCGGATATTTGATATCGCCAAACTGCGCATATGCATGCGCCGCCCAGGACGGAACGCCTACGAACAATAGCAACCAGAACAAACAAACCCGCATGCGACAATTCTGCGGGATTTTTCAAGCGTTTTCGGAGATTAAAAAATGGGTTTTCTCGCTGGCAAGAAGCTGCTGATCACGGGCGTGTTGAGCAACCGCTCCATCGCCTACGGTATCGCGCGCGCCTGCCATGAACAGGGCGCCGAACTGGCTTTCAGCTACGTGGGCGAGCGTTTCAAGGACCGCATCACCGAGTTCGCCGCCGATTTCGGCTCGAAGCTCATCTTCGATTGCGATGTGGGCGACGACGCGCAGATCGAGAAGCTGTTCACCGACCTGTCGGCCGTGTGGCCCAAGTTCGACGGTTTCGTGCACAGCATCGGCTACGCCCCGCGCGAAGCCATCGCCGGCGACTTCCTCGACGGCCTCTCGCGCGAGGGTTTCAAGGTGGCCCACGACATCAGCGCCTACAGCTTCCCCGCCATGGCCAAGGCCGCCCTGCCCTATCTCAATGACAAGGCCGCCCTGCTCACCCTGACCTACCTCGGCTCGGTGCGCACGGTTCCCAACTACAACACCATGGGCCTGGCAAAGGCCTCGCTCGAAGCCTCGGTGCGTTACCTCGCCGAATCGCTCGGCCCCAGGGGCATGCGGGTCAACGGCATCAGCGCCGGCCCCATCAAGACGCTGGCCGCCAGCGGCATCAAGGGCTTTGGCAAGATCCTGTCGGTGGTCGCCGAGACCGCACCGATCCGCCGCAACGTGACCATCGATGACGTCGGCAATGTTGCCGCGTTCCTGCTGAGCGACCTGGCGGCGGGCGTCAGCGCCGAGATCACCTACGTCGACGGCGGCTTCAGCAATACCGTCGGCGGCATGGCCGAATCGGCGGCCTGAGCATCGCTTGACCGGTCCCCTCCCCTGCAGCACCGTGCTGCACCGCCGCGCCTGGCTGGGCTGGCTGGCCGGTACCGCCGGCGGCCTGCTGCCGGCCGTCGCGTCCGCCGGCCAGCCGCCGCCCCTTATGCTGGCCAAGGTGTATCGCGCCGGCATGCCGCTCGCCGATTACTGGGTCAGTGAAAAACTCGACGGCAGCCGTGGCTATTGGGACGGCAGGAAGCTCTGGACGCGCGGCGGCGAGCAGGTCTTCGCACCGCCCTGGTTCACCGCCGGCTGGCCGGCGCAGCCGATGGACGGCGAAATCTGGGGCGGCCGCGGGCAATTCCAGAAAACGGTCTCAACCGTGCGCCAGCAGCAGCCGCGCGATGAAGCCTGGCGAGGCCTGCGTTTCATGGTGTTCGACCTCCCCACGCAAGGCGGCCCCTTCACGGAGCGCCTGACCGTTCTCAACGGCCTGCTGCTGCAGGTCGACTCGCCCTGGGCGCGCCCGGTGGCACAGTCGCGCATCGCCAGCCACGCGGCCCTGATGGAGATGATGCACACCGTCGTGGCCGGCGGTGGCGAGGGGCTGGTGCTGCATCGCGGCAGCGCGCCCTACAAGGCCGAGCGCACCGACGATCTGCTCAAGGTCAAGCCTTTCGACGACGCCGACGCGCGCGTGGTCGGTTACCTGCCCGGCAAGGGCAAGTACGCCGGCCTGACCGGCGCCCTCGAAGTCGAAACGCCCGAAGGCCAGCGTTTTCGCATCGGCTCGGGCCTGACCGACGCGCTGCGCCACCGGCCGCCCGCGGTGGGCAAGTGGGTCAGCTACCGCTACCGCGGCCAGACCGACGCCGGCCTGCCGCGTTTCGCCACCTACCTGCGGGAACGTCCGGACCTGGACTGATCCAGGCCCCGGACCGGCGCCGCAGCGATCGTCAGATCTTGCGGCCGAACGGCCCGTCGCTGCCGACCTGCACCAGGTTCTCTTCCGTGGCCAGCGGCTGCGGTGCCGCCGGCACGTTGGCCAGTGCCACGCAGTCGGCGTAATAGCGCACCTTGCCGTCTTCGCCTTCGAGCTCGACCAGGCCGTGGATGTCGGTTTCGAAGCCCGGGCACTTGGCATTGAACTCGCGTGCGAACTTCAGGTAATCGACGATCTTCTTGTTGAAGACCTCGCCCGGAATCAGCAGCGGAATGCCCGGCGGGTACGGCGTCACCAGGCTGGTGGTGATGCGGCCTTCCAGTTCGTCGATCGGCACCCGTTCGGTGCGGCGGTGAGCGATGTACGAATAGGCGTCGCTCGGCTTCATGGCCGGGGTCAGGTCCGACAGGTACATCTCGGTCGTCAGCCGGGCGATGTCGTATTCGGCGTACAGCTGGTGCACGTGCTGGCAGAGGTCGCGCAGGCCCATGCGCTCGTAGCGTTTGTGCTGCTGGCAGAACTCCGGAAGGATGCGCCACATCGGCTGGTTCTTCTCGTAG
>Ga0308164_10000436_pt1 | contig 73710 bp, 67 predicted proteins | sample PhyTR2_FD_201031 | JGI IMG/M metagenome (GOLD analysis project Ga0308164, IMG submission 201031) | Phyllosphere microbial communities from UC Gill Tract Community Farm, Albany, California, United States - DLSLT.R2 | ecosystem: Host-associated > Plants > Phyllosphere > Unclassified | place: USA... | reverse complement strand
GTCATCGCTCCACGGCCAAACGTCGGGGCAAGACCTGCCACCGTCGGGCCGTGTCAGACACGTGCTTGGTTGTCGAATGCAAGAAGGCCCCAGGAACGGGCCACTTTGTGCGTGATGTAGCCGGCTTCGTTGCTCGAGGCCGAGGCGGCGAGCATGCCGGTGGTGAGCCAGCGGTTGACCGTCTGTCCCTTGTCGTTCTGCTCGATGAAGTTCGCGTCGCGATCGTCCTTGAGCAGCTTGGTGATGCGCGTCAGCGCCTCGTCCCACGACATGCGCTTCCACTCGTTGGAGCCGGGTGCGCGGTATTCGGGGTACTTGAGGCGGCTGGGGCTGTGCACGAAGTCGAGCAGCGATGCGCCCTTGGGGCACAGCGTGCCGCGGTTGACCGGATGGTCCGGGTCACCCTCGACGTGGATCACCGACAGCTTGGCGTTTTTCGAGCCATCGCTGAGCGAATACATCAGGATGCCGCAACCTACCGAACAGTAGGTACAGGTCTGGCGCGTGACCGTAGTCGCGGCCAGCTTGAACTGGCGCACCTCAGCGAGTGCGGCGGTGGGCGAGAAGCCCATCACCGCGAGGCTGGATGCCGCCAGACTGGAGCCAGTCACTTTCATGAACTGGCGTCTGGAGAATTGCACCATGGGGGGTACCTTTTTAATTGACGCTTGTGGCCCGATTCTAGAAGTAACTACTGAATCGAGTTTGGTCAACTCCCACTATCACGGCATGGCGCTCAAGTTCTTTGCATCGCAGGCCCTGTCGACCGCGGCTTTTCGACAGGCATCGCGCGATTTTGTGCAGGGCAGGGGCCCCATTACGGCGCCTTTGCAACGGGAGCGCCCGATTTTCCCATCGATTATCTAGGTGTTTACCCTAGGATTATCGTGCGCCGGATGCCATTCAGCTTTTGGGCGGCAGCGGCGTGGAAGGCACACCGTCCGAGGTGGCTTTGACGTCCTGCCCGAACAGGTCCCACACGGCAATGAACAGCGCCGCGATCAGTGGGCCGACGACAAAGCCCGTCAGGCCGAACAGCGCCATGCCGCCGAGCGTGGAAATCAGCACGATGTAGTCGGGCATCTTCGTGTCCTTGCCCACCAGCAGCGGGCGCAGCACGTTGTCGACCAGTCCGATCACCAGCACGCCATAGGCCACGAGAATGCTGCCCTTGACGACGTCGCCGGTCGCGAGGAAGTAGATTGCCACGGGTCCCCAGATCAGCGCCGCGCCCACGGCGGGCAGCAGCGACAGGAAGGCCATGACGACGCCCCAGAGCACCGGGCCCTGGATGTCGAGCAGCCAGAAGATCAGGCCGCCGAGCGCCCCCTGGGCCATCGCCACCACCATGTTGCCCTTGATCGTCGCGCGCACCACGGTGATGAACTTGCTGGCCAGCGCGCTCTTGTGCGCGGGCTCGAGCGGGAACGCGTAGCGGATGCGCTGCGCGAGCTGGGCACCATCGCGCAGCAGGAAGAACAGCAGGTAGAGCATGACGCCGAAGCCGACGATGAAGCCCAGCGTGTTCTGCCCGATACCCACGGCTTGCGCGGCCACGACCTGGCTGGCCTGGACGGTGACGCTCGAGAGCTTTTCCTGGACCTCGGTGACCGAGGTCAGGCCGAACCCGTCGAGCGTGCTCAGCGCCCATGACGGAAGCGCCGACATGATCTGCTGGAAATACGCGCCGATGTTGAGCTCGCCGGTGCTCAGGTTCTCGTAGATCAGGCTGGCTTCGCGCATCAGCGAGGCGCCGATCAGCACCAGCGGCAGGATCACGATGACCAGGCACAGCCCCAGCGTCGCCAGCGCCGCGAGGTTCGGGTGCCCGGGCATGCGTGCCAGAAGCCGCTGGTGCAGCGGCGCGAACAGCACGGCCAGCGCGACGCCCCAGAACACCGCGCCGAAATACGGCCAGAGAATGAGCAGGAACCCCGCCGTGACGATGCACAGCAGCATTAAAAATACGCGGTGATGGAGTGTGGTGCTTTTCATGTAGGCAGGGGAAAAATATAGTTGCAAATGTAATCGACCCGCACTGCAGCGCCGGAGGTGACCTTGCCGGTTCAATGGCACAATGGTGGTCGCAACAAGGCCCTTCCCATGCCACCGTCGCATCCGCCAATCGGTAAAGCCGTGTCGCGGAAGGTCTACCCACCAGCTAATGCTTTCTCCAGGAAAGCGGAGGTCAGCGAGATATGAGCGATCAGACAACTGTCTATCAAGCCTACCAAGGCAATACCTATCTTTTCGGCGGCAATGCGCCGTATGTCGAAGAGATGTATGAGAACTACCTTGCCAATCCCGGCAGCGTGCCCGATTCGTGGCGCGAGTATTTCGATGCACTGCAGCATGTGCCCGCAGTCGATGGCTCCAATGCCCGCGACGTGCCCCACCTGCCGGTCGTCAATGCTTTCGCCGAACGCGCCAAGGCAGGCGGCACGCGCGTCGTCGTCGCTTCGGGCGCCGACTCCGAGCTCGGCCGCAAGCGCACCGCGGTGCAGCAGCTGATTGCGGCCTACCGCAATGTCGGCCAACGCTGGGCCGATCTCGACCCGCTCAAGCGCACCGAGCGTCCTTCGATCCCCGAACTCGAGCCCTCGTTCTACGGCTTCGGCGATGCGGACCAGGAAATCGTGTTCAACGTGGGCAACACCTTCTTCGGCAAGGAAACCATGCCCCTGCGCGAGTTGCTCAACTCGCTCAATGAAACCTACTGCGGCGCGATCGGCGCCGAGTACATGTATGCCACCGACCAGAACCAGAAGCGCTGGTGGCAGCAAAAGCTCGAAACCATCCGCAGCAAGCCCCAGTTCGATGCCGCGCAGAAGAAGCGCATCCTCGACCGCCTGACTGCCGCCGAAGGCCTCGAGCGCTTCCTGCACACGAAGTACGTCGGCCAGAAGCGCTTCTCGCTCGAAGGCGGCGAGAGCTTCATCGTCGCGATGGACGAGCTGATCCAGTCCGCCGGCTCCAAGGGCGTGCAGGAAATCGTCATCGGCATGGCCCACCGTGGCCGCCTGAACGTTCTGGTCAACACGCTGGGCAAGACCCCGCGCGACCTGTTTGCCGAATTCGACCACACGGCTCCCGAAGACCTGCCCTCGGGCGACGTCAAGTACCACCAGGGCTTCAGCTCCGACGTGTCGACGGCCGGTGGCCCGGTGCATCTGTCGCTGGCCTTCAACCCCTCGCACCTCGAAATCGTCAACCCCGTGGTCGAAGGTTCGGTGCGCGCCCGCATGGACCGCCGCGGCGACCCGCAGGGCAAGCAGGTGCTGCCGGTGCTGGTGCACGGCGACGCGGCCTTTGCCGGCCAGGGCGTGAACCAGGAAACGCTGGCGCTGGCCCAGACCCGTGGCTACACCACGGGCGGCACGGTCCACCTGATCATCAACAACCAGATCGGTTTCACGACCTCCGACCCGCGCGACACGCGCTCGACGCTGTACTGCACCGACATCGTGAAGATGATCGAGTCGCCGGTTCTGCACGTCAACGGCGATGATCCGGAAGCCGTGGCGCTGGCCGTGCAACTGGCGCTGGAATTCCGCATGGAATTCGCCAAGGACGTGGTCGTGGACATCGTCTGCTTCCGCAAGCTGGGCCACAACGAGCAAGACACTCCTGCTCTGACCCAGCCGCTGATGTACAAGAAGATCGCGGCCCACCCCGGCACGCGCAAGCTCTACGCCGACAAGCTGGCCGCACAGGGCCTGGGCGAGACGCTGGGCGACGACATGGCCAAGGCCTTCCGCGCCGCGCTCGACGAAGGCAAGCACACGGCCGACCCGGTGCTCACCAACTTCAAGAGCCAGTACGCCGTGGACTGGAGCCCCTTCCTGGGCAAGCCCTGGACGGACGCCGGCGACACCGCCATTCCCATGACCGAGTGGAAGCGTCTGGCCGACAAGATCACGACCATTCCCGAAACCGTCGCGCCGCACGCGCTGGTCAAGAAGGTCTATGACGACCGCGCAGCCATGGGCCGCGGCGACATCAACGTCGACTGGGGCATGGGCGAGCACATGGCTTTCGCCTCGCTGGTCGCTTCGGGCTACCCCGTGCGCCTGTCGGGCGAAGACTGCGGCCGCGGTACCTTCACGCACCGCCATTCGGTCATCCATGACCAAAAGCGCGAGAAGTGGGACACCGGCACGTACGTGCCCTTGCAGAACGTGGCCGAGAACCAGGCTCCGTTCGTCGTGATCGACTCGCTGCTGTCGGAAGAGGCCGTCCTGGGCTTCGAATACGGCTACGCATCGAATGATCCGAGCACGATGGTCATCTGGGAAGCCCAGTTCGGCGATTTCGCCAACGGCGCGCAGGTCGTCATCGACCAGTTCATCGCTTCGGGTGAAGTCAAGTGGGGCCGCATCAACGGCCTGACGCTGATGCTGCCGCACGGCTACGAAGGCCAGGGCCCCGAGCACAGCTCGGCGCGCCTCGAGCGCTTCATGCAGCTGGCTGCCGACACCAACATGCAGATCGTGCAGCCGACCACGGCCAGCCAGATCTTCCATGTGCTGCGCCGCCAGATGGTGCGCAACCTGCGCAAGCCGCTGATCATCATGACCCCCAAGTCGCTGCTGCGCAACAAGGACGCGACCTCGCCGCTGTCCGAGTTCACCACCGGCTGCTTCCAGACCGTGATCCCCGAGCAGGACCAGTCCATCGTCGCCAACGCCGCCAAGGTCAAGCGCGTCATTGCCTGCTCCGGCAAGGTGTACTACGACCTGGTGAAGAAGCGCGCCGAGCGCGAGCAAGACGACGTCGCGATCATCCGCGTCGAGCAGCTCTACCCGTTCCCGCACAAGGCTTTTGCCGCCGAGCTCAAGAAGTACCCCCAGGCCACCGACATCGCCTGGTGCCAGGACGAGCCGCAGAACCAGGGCGCCTGGTTCTTCATCCAGCACAACATCCACGAGAACATGCTCGACGGACAGAAGCTGGGCTACTCCGGCCGCGCCGCTTCCGCTTCGCCTGCCGTGGGTTACTCGCACCTGCACCAGGAACAGCAGAAGGCGCTGGTCGAAGGCGCATTCACCAAGCTCAAGGGTTTTGTCCTGACCAAGTAAGGCCAAGAGACCCCTCGTTCAGTACAAAAAACCTTTTGAAAGAAACACCATGGCTATCGTAGAAGTCAAAGTCCCCCAGCTGTCCGAATCCATCGCCGAAGCCACCATGCTGACGTGGAAGAAGAAGGTCGGCGAAGCCGTTGCGGTCGATGAGATCCTGATCGAGATCGAAACCGACAAGGTCGTGCTCGAAGTGCCCGCGCCTTCGGCGGGCGTCATCACCGAAATCGTGCAGGCCGACGGCGCCACCGTCGCCGCCGAGCAGCTGATCGCCAAGATCGACACCGAAGGCGTAGCCGGCGCTGGCGCCGCAGCCCCTTCTGCCGCTGCTGCCGCTGCTGCAGCACCTGCCGCCGCCGCGCCTGCCGCTGCTGCTGCTCCCGCACCCGCTGCCGGTGGCAACAAGGGCGATGTCGCCATGCCCGCCGCTGCCAAGCTGCTGGCCGAGAACAACCTGTCGGCCGCCAACGTGGCCGGCACGGGCAAGGATGGCCGCGTGACCAAGGGCGACGCCCTGGGCGCGATCAAGGGTGGCGTGCAGTCCACCGCTGCCGTGATCCCCACGGGCGTGCCCACCAAGGCACTGCCCCAGGTGTCGGCCCCTGCGGGCAAGCAAGAGCTGGGCGAGCGTCCAGAGCAGCGCGTGCCGATGACCCGCCTGCGTGCGCGCGTCGCCGAGCGTCTGCTGCAGTCGCAGTCGACCAACGCCATCCTGACCACGTTCAACGAAGTGAACATGGCGCCCGTCATGGCGATGCGCAAGAAGTTCCAGGATGACTTCACCAAGGAACACGGCGTCAAGATGGGCTTCATGTCCTTCTTCGTCAAGGCGGCAGTGCACGCCCTGAAGAAGTACCCCGTGCTCAACGCTTCCGTTGACGGCAACGACATCGTCTACCACGGCTACTTCGACATCGGTATCGCTGTCGGCTCGCCGCGCGGCCTGGTGGTGCCCATCCTGCGCAACGCCGACCAGATGAGCTTTGCCGAGATCGAAAAGAAGATCGCTGAATTCGGCCAGAAGGCCAAGGACGGCAAGCTGGGCCTGGACGACATGACCGGCGGCACGTTCTCGATCTCCAACGGCGGCACCTTCGGCTCGATGATGTCCACCCCCATCATCAACCCGCCCCAGTCGGCCATCCTGGGCGTGCACGCGACCAAGGACCGCGCCGTGGTCGAAAACGGCCAGGTCGTGGTGCGTCCGATGAACTACTTCGCGATGTCTTATGACCACCGCATCATCGACGGCCGCGAAGCCGTGCTGGGCCTGGTGGCCATGAAGGACGCGCTGGAAGATCCTTCGCGCCTGCTGTTCGACCTGTAAACCCCTCGCGGTCAGGTCCACTGTCCCCTTGAAACCCACCCCCCAGCGGCCCGCGATCAGCGGCAGCGCCCGGCGGTGGGTTTTTTCCCAAATGCATTGAGAGAGTAGCTAGACATGAGCAAGCAATTTGACGTCATCGTGATTGGCGCCGGCCCCGGCGGCTACATCGCCGCCATCCGCGCCGCCCAGCTGGGCTTCAACGTCGCCTGTATCGACGAATGGAAGAATGCCAACGGCGGCCCCGCACCCGGCGGCACCTGCACCAACGTCGGCTGCATTCCTTCGAAGGCGCTGCTGCAGTCGTCGGAGCACTTCGAACACGCCCGCCTGCACTTTGCCGACCACGGCATCTCGACCGGCGAAGTCGCGATGGACGTGGCGAAGATGATCGGCCGCAAGGACGCGATCGTGAAGCAGAACAACGACGGCATCCTGTACCTGTTCAAGAAGAACAAGGTCACGTTCTTCCATGGCCGCGGCTCGTTTGCCAAGGCAGTGGACGGCGGCTATGAAATCCGCGTCGCCGGCAAGGAAGAGGAAACGCTCACCGCCAAGCAGGTCGTGATCGCCACCGGCTCGAACGCACGTGCACTGCCCGGCGTGCCTTTCGACGAAGTCAACGTGCTGTCCAACGACGGCGCGCTGACCCTGGGCGCTGCGCCCGCGAAGCTGGCGCTGATCGGCGCTGGCGTGATCGGCCTGGAAATGGGCTCGGTCTGGCGCCGCCTGGGCACGGAAGTCACCGTGCTCGAAGGCCTGGACAAGTTCCTGCCCGTGGTCGACGAGCAGATCGCCAAGGAAGCCAAGAAGGCTTTCGACAAGCAGGGCCTGAAGATCGAAACCGGCGTCAAGGTCGGTGAAGTCCAGGTTAGCGACCAGGGCGTGAACGTGGCCTACACCAACGCCAAGGGCGAAGCCGTGAACCTGGCCGTCGACAAGCTGATCGTCTCGATCGGCCGCACCGCCAACACCATCGGCCTGAATGCCGAAGCCGTGGGCCTGGCGCTCGACGAGCGTGGTGCGATCGTCGTCGACGAAGAATGCAAGACCAACCTGCCTGGCGTCTGGGCGGTGGGCGACGTGGTGCGCGGCCCGATGCTCGCGCACAAGGCCGAGGAAGAGGGCGTGGCCGTGGCCGAGCGCATGGCCGGCCAGCATGGCCATGTGAACTTCGCGACGCTGCCCTGGGTCATCTACACCAGCCCCGAGATCGCATGGGTCGGCCGCACCGAGCAGCAGCTCAAGGCCGACGGCGTCAAGTACAGGGCCGGCACCTTCCCGTTCCTGGCCAACGGCCGCGCGCGCGCGCTGGGCGACACGACCGGCATGGTCAAGTTCCTGGCCGATGCCGAAACGGACGAGATCCTGGGCGTGCACATGGTCGGCCCGATGGTCTCCGAGCTGATCTCCGAAGCCGTCGTGGCCATGGAGTTCAAGGCATCGAGCGAAGACATCGCGCGCATCTGCCACGCCCATCCTTCGCTGTCGGAGTCGACCAAGGAAGCGGCACTGGCCGTGGACAAGCGCACGCTGAACTTCTGATCAGCGCGCTCCTGCGCGGCGGCCCGTGTGCCGCCGCATCCGCCGAAAGTGCCTGCCTTGCAGGGGCTTTCGGCTTTTTTCATTTCACCCCGAGCCCGCATGTCCCAGTCTGTCCGTGAGGCCTATGAGGCCGAGTTGCTTGCCAAAGGCTTTCAGAGTGATCCTGCGCAGCTGCGCGCCGTCGAGGCCCTGCAGCGCTGCGCGGATGAATGGGCGGCCTACAAGGGCAAGCGCTCGAACGCGCTGAAGAAGCTGATCAACCGCCCGCAGATTCCGAAGGGCGTCTACATGTATGGCGGCGTGGGCCGCGGCAAGAGCTTCCTGATGGAATGCTTCTTCAACGCCGTGCCGCTCAAGCGCAAGGTGCGCCTGCATTTCCATGAATTCATGCGCGAGGTGCACCGCGAGCTCGCCTCGCTGCAGGGCGTGCAGGACCCGCTGAACGTCCTGGGCGCGAACATCGCCAAGAAGTACAAGCTCATCTGCTTCGACGAGTTCCATGTCGCGGACATCACGGACGCGATGATCCTGTACCGGCTGCTGGTGGCGCTGTTCGACAACGGCGTGGGCTTCGTGACCACCTCGAACTTCACGCCCGATGGCCTGTACCCCAACGGCCTGCACCGCGACCGCATCCTGCCGGCTATCGCCTTGCTCAACGAGCGCATGGAAATCGTCAACGTCGACAACGGCACCGACTACCGCCGGCGCACGCTGGAGATGGTCAAGCTGTATCACACGCCCCTGGGCGCCGAGGCCGATGCGGCCATGGAAGAAGCGTTCACGCGGCTCGCGGAAGTGCACGATGAGGACCCGGTGCTGCACATCGAGGCGCGCGAGATCCGCGCGCGCCGGCGCGCCGGTGGCGTCGTGTGGTTCGACTTCAAGACGCTGTGCGGCGGACCGCGTTCGCAAAACGACTATCTCGAGATCGCAACGCAGTTCCACACGGTGCTGCTGTCGGATGTGCCCTTCATGCCGGTCAACATGGCATCGCCCGCGCGCCGCTTCACCTGGCTGATCGATGTGCTCTATGACCGCAGGGTCAAACTGATCCTGTCGGCCGCGGTGGCGCCCGAGCAGCTCTACACTGAAGGGCCGCTGGCGCACGAATTCCCGCGCACGGTCTCGCGTCTCAACGAGATGCAGTCCCAGGAGTTCCTGGCGCTCGAGCACCGGATGGTGGATACCAGCCTGACCTGAGGATCTCCTGCCCATGACCCGTTTGTCTTCCCTTTTTCCTGCGTCGGTGTGGCGGCATGCCGGCGCTCTCGCGCTGGCTCTGCCGCTGGGCTTGCCGTCGGGCCTGGCCCAGGCGCAGCCGGCACCAGCGCCCGCCAATGCGCCGGCCGTCGCCAAGGCCCAGGATGCGGCCGTGAAAGCCGAGCGCGCCGCCACGCGTGCCCGCATCGCGACCGAGCGCGCGGCCGTTTCGCAGCGGCGCAGCCAGGAAGAAACCGGCTGCTACCAGCGTTTCGCGGTCGAGGACTGTCTGGGCGCGGCCCGCACCCGCGCGCGATTGGCGGACAACGCCCTGCGCGCCGAGGAAAGCGCGATCAACAGCGCCGAGCGGCGCGAGAAATCGGCCGAGCATCTGCGCGGCATCGAGCGCAAGGTCGAGGAGAAGAACCGCCAGGCACCGGCGGCTTCCGGCGCCGTCGAGGGCAAGGTCCGTACTCCGCCCCAGCCCAAGCCCCGGACCCAGGTCGCACCCACCGCGCAAGACCTCGTCGATGTCCAGGCCCAGCGCGCGCAGGAAGCCCGCGAGCGCGCCCAGACACAAGCCCAGCGTCAGCAGTCCCATGCTGCCGAGCTGGCCCGCAAGCAAACCAACGACGCGCAGCACCGCGCCCAGGCGCAAGAGCGCTACGAGACCAAGCAGCGCGAAGCGCAGGAGAGGCGCGATCGCCAGCGGGCCAAGGCGGCTGAAACGACAAAGCGGGCGGCTCCATTGCCGCCAGCGGCGCCGTGAAACGGCGAACTCACGCTTCGCGTCAACCTGAAAGGGCTGCCTACAGGCATGGTTCGAGCCATGCAAGTCCTAAGGAAGCTATCCCGCTCTCGGCTCCCCGCCCATCTGGCTGCGCCTGCCGCGCACAGGGCCCGGGCTGAGCCGTAGTGCCGAAGCCCTTTCAGGTCAAAGTCAGTCTTTAACCCCATTGGAGTAGTAGCCTCTGGACGGCAGGCGCTTGGGCGCCTGTGCCCAGGCACCCCTTCATCCTCATCCGCAAGCGTACTCGCTGAACTCCATCCGATTGAGCGCCGCACATACATCGGCCATGCGGCCGGACATCAGCAGTCGGCCGCCCTGGGTCTGGGCTTCGTTGCGAAGGATGCGCACGCCGCTGTGCATCGGCAGACGGGCCTGCGGCAGGCTGGCCGGACGCTGCGTGCGGCGCTTGGACGTGGCGCAGGGCAGGGACAGGGCAGGAAGGCCCAGGGCCGCGGGCGAATGCCCGAACAGCATGTCGTTTTGGGCGTGGCGCGAGAAAGGCAGGGCCTGCAAAGCGAATTGCATGTGATAACTCCAGCAAAGTGATGAGGACCGCTGCAACCCATTGGGGCGCAGCCGTGCTTCAGCCTGTACGGCCGAGGGTGCAATGCATGGGCCAGAGGCCCTGCGGGGAACGCGTGCCTGTTACATGAACAGGCTGTTGCGGATCAGGCCGACGGCCAGGCCCTCGATGGCGAAGGGTTCGCCAGGCTGGACGTGGATGACCGGGAAGTCCGGGTTCTCGGGCAGCAGCTCGATGCCGCTGCGGGTGCGGCGCAGGCGCTTGACGGTGACTTCGTCGCCCAGGCGCGCGACTACAATCTGGCCGTCGCGTGCATCCTTGCTGGCTTGTACCGCCAGCAGGTCGCCGTCCATGATGCCGGCGTCGCGCATCGACATGCCGCGCACCTTGAGCAGGTAGTCGGGCTTGGCCTGGAACAGGCTGGGCTCGACGGCGTAGGTTTGATCGATGTGCTCTTGCGCCAGGATGGGCGAGCCAGCCGCCACGCGGCCGACCAGCGGCAGCACCAGCGATGCCATCGCCGACAGCGGCGAGGTGAAGCTTGCGCCGCGCGCGGCGTTGATGCTGCGCACGGTGTCATGGCGCAGGCGGATGCCGCGCGACGTGCCGCTGACGAGTTCGATGACGCCTTTGCGTGCCAGGGCTTTGAGGTGCTCTTCGGCGGCGTTGGCGGAGCGAAAACCCAGCGTGCCGGCAATCTCGGCGCGGGTCGGAGGAGCGCCGGTGCGCTCGATGGCAGACTGGATCAGGTCCAGGATTTGCTGCTGTCGCGGGGTGAGCTTTGGATGGTCGAGCATGGCATTCCTTCAGGGGGTGTCAGCGGCGGGCTGAAATCACTATGTTCTTTTATACAGTGACTGTATTTTTCACCAGTTTTCAAGGGGCCGCAAGTGGGCAATTCAAATAATGTGGTGATATTGGCCACAGGCGGCACGATCGCGGGCACCGCAGCGCATGCTTCGCAGGCGGTGGGCTACACGGCGGCGCAGCTGGGCGTGGAGCAGCTGCTCGGCGCGGTGCCTGATCTCGTGCGGGTCGCGGGCGGCGCGCTGCTGACCGAGCAGGTCGCGCAGCTCGACAGCAAGGACATGGATGGCGCCACCTGGGCGCTGCTGGCGCGCCGCTGCGCGCACTGGCTGGCGCAGGACGATGTGCGCGCGCTCGTCATTACCCATGGCACGGATACGCTCGAGGAAACCGCCTGGTTCCTGCAGCAGGTGCTGCCGCCAGGCAAGCCCGTGGTGCTGACCTGCGCCATGCGCCCGGCCACGGCACTCGCGGCCGACGGCCCGCAGAACCTGCGCGATGCCGTGTGCTGCGCGGTCGATGCCAGCGCGCGTGGCGTGCTGGTCGTGGCGGCGGGGCAGGTGCATGGCGCGCGCGCGGTGCGCAAACTCCACCCCTATAGGGTTGATGCGTTCTCGTCGGCGGAGCAGGGCGCGCTGGGCTGGATCGAGGAGGGGCGCGTGCGCTGGCAACAGGCCGGCGTCGAGGGTGGGGCCTTTGCCGGGCTGCTGGAGCGTCTGCCGCAGTCTGCTGCATGGCCCTGGGTGGAACTGGTCGGCAGCCATGCGGGCGCGGACGGTCGCTTGGTCGATGCGCTGCTCGCGCAGGGCGTGCAGGGCCTGGTGGTGGCCGCGACCGGCAACGGCACGCTGCACCGCGCGCTCGAGCCGGCGCTGCAGCGCGCGCTGCAGGCGGGCGTTCCAGTGTGGATCACCACGCGCTGCGGTGAAGGGCAACTGGTGGCCGCGCAGCCCGCAGCCGAGGTGCCGGCGCTAGGCGCGCTGCAGATCCGGTGCATCGATCTGCCGCCACTCAAGGCGCGCATCGAGCTGCAACTGACGCTGCTGGCCGCAAAAGCCTAGCGCAGGCAGGAAGCCCAACGCAAAAAGGCCGCGTTCCCGGAACGCGGCCTCGACGGCATGTCTGGTGCCCCGGCGCTGCAGGCAGCGCGCGGGGCAGGGGCCTCAGCTGGCCAATGCGGCCATGGCGCGGGCCGTGATCTCTTCAACGGTGCCCATGCCGCTGATCGCGCGGTATTGGGGGGCCTGTGCCGCATCTTGCTGCGCCCAGTCGCGGTAGTAATCGACGAGCGGGCGGGTCTGGTCGCTATAGACCTGCAGGCGCTTTTGCACCGTTTCTTCCTTATCGTCCTCGCGCTGCACCAGCTCCTCGCCCGTCACGTCATCCTTGCCGGCGACCTGGGGCGGGTTGAACTTCACATGGTAGGTGCGGCCCGAAGCCGGGTGCGAACGGCGCCCGCTCATGCGCTCGATGATCGCATCGAAGGGCACATCGATCTCCAGCACGAAGTCGAGCTTGACGCCCGCGGCCTTCATCGCATCGGCCTGGGGAATGGTGCGCGGAAAACCGTCGAACAGGAAGCCGTTCGCGCAGTCGTCCTGCAGGATGCGTTCCTTGACCAGGCCAATAATGAGGTCGTCGCTGACCAGCTGACCTGCGTCCATCACGGCCTTGGCCTGCTGGCCCAGCGGCGTGCCGGCCTTGACGGCGGCGCGCAACATGTCGCCGGTCGAGATCTGCGGGATGCCGTACTTCTGGCAGATGAAAGCCGCCTGTGTGCCTTTGCCGGCACCGGGAGCGCCCAACAAGATCAGTTTCATGGAAATCCTCGAAGAGTTGAAATTCTTTGGCGCAGCAAAGGAGCCGGCGGGCAGCGCGCCGGCCGGCTCCATGTCGCGATTTTTCGCGGCAAGGATAGCACGCGTGCACCCGAATGGGACGCACACCGTGATGGTTTCGTGACAGCCGCGTGGCAGGCTTCATGGGCCTGGGCGCGCTTCCTTGTTGTTTGAAGTTTTCCTATTTTCTGTTATTTCAGAAAAGTGTGGTTCATGCCTGCGAGAGCCTGGAGGCGTACGCGGGCTAATACGGTATCTGCGCGCTCAGCCCAGCAGCGCGCGCACGCGCTCCAGATCGGCGGGCGTGTCGACCCCCGCGCCGGGCGCATCGTGGGTGACATGCACGGCAATGCGGTGCCCGTGCCATAGCGCGCGCAGTTGCTCCAGGGCTTCGAGCGCCTCGGTGGGCGCGGGCGCGAGCTGCGGAAACTTGCGCAGGAAACCCGCGCGGTAGCTGTAGATGCCGACGTGGCGCAGCGGCGCAAAGCCCGTGTGTCCGGCCAGCGCTGCAGGGTTGTCCCACCAGGCCTGATCGGCGTGGTCGCGGGCAAACGGGATCGGCGCGCGGCTGAAATACTGCGCCAGGCCCTGCGCATCGCAGACGACCTTCACAACGTTCGGGTTGCGCCAGTCGGCCAGCTGCTCGATCGGATGGGCCGCGGTGCCCATGCTGGCGTCAGGCACGTCGGCCAGCAGCCGGGCAACGGCGTCGATCAATTGCGGGTCGATCAGCGGCTCGTCGCCCTGAACGTTGACCACGCAGTCGCTGCCGTCCAGCCCCAGCTGTTCGCAGGCCTCGGCCAGGCGGTCGCTGCCGCTTGCGTGGTCGGCGCGCGTGAGCAGGGCCTGCACGCCATGCGCTTTGCAGGCTTCGATGATGCGCAGATCGTCCGCGGCCACGACGACCCGGGTGGCCTGGCTGAGCAAGGCGCGCTGCGCGACGCGCACCACCATCGGCAGGCCGGCGATGTCTGCGAGCGGCTTGTCCGGCAGGCGGCTCGAGGCCATGCGCGCGGGAATCAGCACCGTGAAGCCGCTGCTGGTGAACAGCGCGGGCGCGGCGTGGGCTGTGCTGGCAGTCACGCCTCGAGCTCCTCGTCGGTCAGCGTGCGCGCTTCGTTTTCCAGCAGCACCGGCATGCCGTCGCGCACCGGGTAGGCCAGGCGGGCGCTGCGCGAGACCAGCTCCTGGTGCTCGCGGTCAAAAGTCAGGGGGCCCTTGGTCACGGGGCAGACGAGCAGTTCGAGGAATTTGGCGTCCATGGCAATCGGAAAGTGAAGATCAGTGCGTCGATGATAGTGAGAGTGCCTGCGCGAGTGCGGGAAAAAATCCTTCGGCAATGGAGATTTCCAGCGGCACGGCCCAGGCTTGCGGACAGTGCGCCCAGAGCTTGACGGCGTCTTTTTCGGTGCAGACCAGGGCGCTGGCGGCGCTGTCCATGCCGCTCCAGCCCGAGAAATCGTGGTGATCGGGCAGGGCCTCGGCGCGCGCCAGCGTCAGCCCCCGGGACTGCAGCATCGCAAAGAAATCCGCGGGCCGGGCCACGGCGGCCAGCGCATGCAGCGGCTGGCCGCGCAGTGCCGCCAGCGGTATCCGCTCGCCGCGCGCGTTGTGCGCGTGGCTGCCAAGCTGGCGGCGCAGCGCGAATGCGGGCGCTTTGCCGGCGGGGCGCGCGCCCGCGTGCAGCACCAGGTCGACACGGCGCGGCCAGGGCTCGCGCAGCGGGCCCGCGGGCAGCAGCAAACCGTTGCCCGTGCCTTCGTCGTTGAATACGCAAAGTTCGACATCGCGCGCCAGCGCCAGGTGCTGCAGGCCGTCGTCGCAGACGATGATTTCGGTGGCCGGATAGCGTTCGCGCAGCGCGCGCACCGCGTCGATGCGCGCGCGCGCCACGAACACCGGCGCGCCGCTGGCCCGCGCGAGCAGTGCGGGCTCGTCGCCGACGAGATCGGCAGGGCTGTCGGCCAGCGCCTCACGGCAGTCATCGGTGCTGCGGCCATAGCCGCGCGAGACGATGCCCACCTGCAGGCCGCGCCGCTGCAGATCGCGCACCACGGCCAGCGTGACCGGTGTCTTGCCCGCGCCGCCGGCAATCACATTGCCCACGACCACGACGGGAATGCCCGCGCGGTGCTGGCGCAGCACGCCGGTGGCGTACAGCCCACGGCGCACGCGCACCAGCGCGCCATAGAGCAGGGACAGGGGCCACAGCGCCCAGGCCAGCGCGCCGCGCCGTTGCCAGGCGGTGCGCAGCGCGGAGGAACCCATGGAGAAAAGGAGGGGCCGCGGCGCGTTCAGCGCTGCGTGCCTGGCGACGACTGGGTCGCGAAGGTGATCTGCGACAGGCCCGAGCGGCGCGCGGCTTCCATGACCGAAATGACGGCCTGGTGCGGCGCCGTGGCATCGGCGCTGATGATCAGCACGCTGTCGGGGCGCCCGCGCGCCTGGTCGGCCAGGCCCTGGGTGAGTGCGGCGACGCTGGTGTCGGACAGCGCGGCTTTGTTGATCGCGTAGCGCCCGTCCGCGCCGACGGACACGATGATTTCCTGCGGACGGTTGCGCTGCTGCTCGACGTTGGCCACCGGCAGCGTGAGCTGCAGCTCGGTGAACTTGCTGTAAGTGGTCGAGAGCATCAGGAAGATCAGGATCACCAGCAGCACGTCGATGAACGGGATCAGGTTGATCTCGGGCTCGTCGCGGTGGCGGGGGCGGAAGTTCATCGGGCCACCCATGCCTTCACTTGCGCAGGCGCGACAGATGGCGCACGAACTGCTCGGCCGACAGCTCCAGCGTCAGCAGGTATTCGTCGACGCGGCCGCGGAAGTAGCGCCAGAAGATCAGCGCCGGAATCGCGACGATCAGGCCGAAGGCGGTGTTGTAGAGCGCGATCGAGATGCCGTGCGCGAGCTGCGCCGGGTCGCCCGTGCCCGTGGTCTGGCCGCCGCCTTGCGAGCCGAAGATCTCGATCATGCCGATCACCGTGCCCAGCAGGCCCAGCAGCGGCGCGGCCGAGGCGATCGTTGCGAGCGCGCTCAGGTATTTTTCGAGCTTGTGCGCCGCGGCGCGGCCCGCGCCCTCAACGGAGGCGCGCAATTCTTCCTCGGAGGCGTGGGGGTGGGCATGCAGCGTCTGCAGCCCGGTGGCAAGCACCTCGCCGAGCACCGAACTCTGCGCGAGCTGCTGCACGACATCGGGTGCCGGCACGCCGCGCGAAGACACCGCCAGCGCCTCACTGAGCAGCTGCGGCGGCGCGATGCGCGCGCTCTTGAGCGCCATGAAACGTTCGAAAACCAGCGCCAGCGCCAGGATGGAGCAGGCAATCAGTGGCCAGATGGGCCAGCCTGCGGCTTGTATGATCGACAGCAATTACTCTCTCCACGCGGTGGGTGCAGCCGGGATTATGGCCCAGCCAGCCGCACGCGCGTGCAGGTATCTCCAGAAAGCGTTTTTGCCCCATGCATGATTTTTCCGAACTGCCGCCGCGCGCCACCGTGTGGGGCGTGGGCGCGCTGTGCCGGGCCGTCGCCGATGCGCTGCAGGCGCGCTTCAACCCGGTCACCGTGCGCGGCGAGATCACCGGCTTTTCGCGCGCCGCGAGCGGCCATTGCTATTTCAGCATCAAGGATGCGCAGGGCCAGATCCGCTGCGCGATGTTCAAGCGCGCGGCGCAGCAGCTCGCGTTCTCGCCGCGCGACGGCGAGCTCGTCGAGCTGCGCGGCAAGCTCGGCGTCTACGAGCAGCGCGGCGACCTCCAGTTGATCGTCGACAGCCTGCAGCGCGCGGGCCAGGGCGCGTGGTTCGAGGAGTTCCTGCGTCTGAAGGCCCAGCTGCAGTCCGAGGGCCTGTTCGATGCCGAACGCAAGCGCCCGCTGCCGGCCATGCCGCGCGGCATCGGCCTCGTCACCTCGCTGGGCGCGGCGGCGCTGCATGACGTCGTGACGGCGCTGCGCCGGCGCGTGCCGCACATTCCCGTGGTGCTGGTGCCGGCACTGGTGCAGGGCGCGCAGGCGCCGCAGTCGCTGCGCGAGGCGCTGGCGCAGCTCTACCGCATGGCGCAGGAGCCCGATGCGCAAAAGCCCGGCCCAGTGATCGACGTGATCCTGCTGGTGCGCGGCGGCGGCTCGATCGAGGACCTGTGGGCCTTCAACGACGAGCAGCTCGCGCGGCTGATCGTGCAAAGCCCCGTGCCCTTGATCAGCGGCGTGGGCCATGAGACCGATTTCACGATTGCCGACTTCTGCGCCGACCTGCGCGCGCCCACGCCGACGGCCGCGGCCGAGCTGGTGTCATTGCCGCGCGACAGCTGGCTGGCCGAGCTGGCGCAGCAGGCGCAGCGCCTGCAGGCCGCGGCCCAGCGCCACCTCGACCGCCAGCAGCAGCGCCTGGACCATGCAACCCAGCGCCTGGGCCGGCCCTCGGGGCAGATCGGGCGCAACCAGCTGCAGCTCGCGCGCACGGCCCAGCGCCTGCGCCACGCCTTGCAGCTGCGCCTGCAGCAGCAGGGCCAGCGCCTGGAGCAGCGCGCGCAGCAGCTGCCCCAGGGCCTGCAGCGCGGGCTCGAGAGCCAGCAGCGCCGGCTGGACCGCGCGGCGCTGCGCCTGGAACTGCTCGATCCGCGCCATGCGCTGCAGCGTGGCTATGCGCTGCTGACCGATGCGAGCGGCCAGGCCGTCACGCGCGTCGCGCAGGCGCGCCCGGGCGACGCGCTGCGCGCTTCGCTGTCGGACGGGGACATCGATCTCACGGTCGTGCAGCCGCGGCTGCTTTGAGCGCAGCGGCGCGCAAAAAACCGCGCCGCCGCTGTCGGACTCGGGCGAAACATGGCGGCGCTGCGGCAAACGCGCCGCCGTTGTTCCTACAATGGCCGTTGCGAGGACGCGCACTGCACGCCAGCGTGCCGCTGCCCCATCCGCTGTGCGAGCCGCCAGGCCCCGGCCCGGCAAGAAATTCAAACCACCACAAGGAACCACGATGGAACATACCCTGCCACCACTGCCTTACGCGATCGATGCACTGGCTCCGGAATACAGCCAGGAAACCCTGGAATACCACTATGGCAAGCACCATAACGCCTATGTGGTGAACCTGAACAACCTGCAAAAGGGCACCGAGTTCGAAACCATGACGCTTGAGGAAATCATCAAGCGCTCGTCGGGCGGCATCTACAACAACGCGGCCCAGATCTGGAACCACACCTTCTTCTGGAACTGCATGACCCCGGGCGGCGGCGGCGAGCCCACCGGCGCGCTGGCGGATGCGATCAACCAGAAGTGGGGCAGCTACGCCGCCTTCAAGGAATCGTTCGTGAAGTCGGCCGTCGGCAACTTCGGCTCGGGCTGGACCTGGCTGGTGAAGAAGGCCGACGGCTCGGTCGACATCGTCAACACCGGCGCCGCCGGCACGCCCCTGACGACCGAAGACAAAGCCCTGCTGACGGTGGACGTCTGGGAACACGCCTACTACATCGACTACCGCAACCTGCGTCCCAAGTTCGTCGAGACCTTCCTCGACAAGCTGGTGAACTGGAAGTTCGCCCAGGCCAACTTCGCCTGATGGCGCATGGCAGCGCCCGCTGCCAGCAGTGCTTCCCAAGGCCCGCAGCGCAAGCTCCGGGCCTTTTTTGCGTCCATAGCTCTGCCCCGCTTGGGAAAGACCCAAGTCTTATACAAGACATGGCCAAAAACCCCGTGGCTCAGGTTAGAATTTTTGCATTGTGAGAACCCGTTGCAAAAAATGCTTGGAACAGTTTTCGCAGGACGCGCACAATGCGATGGGTTTGCGCCCGGCCGGCGGCAGACCTCCCTTTTTACTACCTGAGACAAGAGATGAGCACCCAGCAATCCACCATCATCTACACGCTGACCGATGAGGCGCCGCGCCTGGCAACCAGCGCTTTCCTGCCGATCGTGCGTGCGTTCACCGCACCCGCGGGCGTCAACGTCGAGACCAGCGACATCTCGGTGGCAGCGCGCATCCTGGGCGAGTTCCCCGAATTCCTGAAGGACGAACAGAAGGTCCCGAACAACCTCGCCGAGCTGGGGCGCCTGACGCTGCTGCCCGACACCAACATCATCAAGCTGCCCAACATCAGCGCCTCGGTGCACCAGCTGGTCAGCGCGATCAAGGAACTGCAGAGCCAGGGCTACGCGGTGCCCGATTTCCCCGAAGACCCGAAGACCGACGAAGACAAGGCCATCCTCAAGCGCTACTCCAAGTGCCTGGGCAGCGCCGTGAACCCGGTGCTGCGCGAAGGCAATTCCGACCGCCGCGCGCCGGCCGCCGTCAAGAACTACGCGCGCAAGAACCCGCACAGCATGGGCGAGTGGAGCATGGCGTCGCGCAGCCACGTCGCGCACATGACGCATGGCGACTTCTATCACGGCGAGAAGTCGATGACGCTGTCCAAGGCCTGCGACGTCAAGATGGAACTCGTCACCCAGAGCGGCAAGACCGTGGTGCTCAAGCCCAAGGTGTCGCTGCTGGCCGGCGAGATCATCGACAGCATGTTCATGAGCAAGGCCGCGCTGTGCGACTTCTATGAAAAGCAGTTCGAGGACGCGCGCAAGACCGGCGTCATGCTGTCGCTGCACGTCAAGGCGACGATGATGAAGGTCTCGCACCCGATCGTCTTCGGCCACGCCGTGCGCATCTTCTACAAGGAAGCCTTTGCCAAGCACGGTAAGCTGTTCGACGAGCTGGGCGTGAACGTCAACAACGGCATGGTCAACCTCTACGACAAGATCGCCACGCTGCCGACGTCGAAGAAGGAAGAGATCATCCGCGACCTGCATGCCTGCCACGAGCACCGCCCCGAGCTGGCGATGGTCGACTCGGCCAAGGGCATCACCAACCTGCACGCACCCAACGACGTGATCGTCGATGCGTCGATGCCGGCCATGATCCGCATCGGCGGCAAGATGTGGGGCGCCGACGGCAAGCCCAAGGACACCAAGGCGGTCATTCCCGAGTCCACCTTTGCGCGCATCTACCAGGAAGTCATCAACTTCTGCAAGACCAACGGCAACTTCGACCCCGTGACCATGGGCACCGTGCCCAACGTGGGCCTGATGGCGCAGCAGGCCGAGGAATACGGCTCGCACGACAAGACCTTCGAGATCACCGAAGCCGGCGTGGCCAACATCGTCGATCTGGCGACCGGCGAAGTGCTGCTGTCGCAGAACGTCGAAGTCGGCGACATCTGGCGCATGTGCCAGGTCAAGGACGCGGCGATCCGCGACTGGGTCAAGCTGGCCGTGACGCGCGCGCGCAACTCGGGCATGCCTGCCGTGTTCTGGCTCGACCCGTACCGCCCGCACGAAGCCGAGATGATCAAGAAGGTCGAGGCCTACCTCAAGGACCACGACACCAAGGGCCTGGACATCCAGATCATGTCGCAGGTGCGCGCGATGCGCTACACGCTCGAGCGCGTGATCCGCGGCCAGGACACGATCTCGGTGACGGGCAACATCCTGCGCGACTACCTCACGGACCTGTTCCCGATCATGGAACTGGGCACCAGCGCCAAGATGCTGTCGATCGTGCCGCTGATGGCCGGTGGCGGCATGTACGAAACCGGCGCTGGCGGCTCGGCGCCCAAGCATGTGCAGCAGCTGGTCGAAGAGAACCACCTGCGCTGGGATTCGCTGGGCGAGTTCCTGGCGCTGGCCGTGTCGCTGGAAGACCTGGGCATCAAGAACGGCAACGAAAAGGCCAAGATCGTTGCCAAGACGCTCGATGAAGCCACGGGCAAGCTGCTGGACAACAACAAGAACCCGTCGCCCAAGACCGGCCAGCTCGACAACCGCGGCAGCCAGTTCTACCTCGCGCTGTACTGGGCCCAGGCCCTGGCCGCGCAGACCGACGACGCCGAGCTGGCAACGCACTTCGCGCCGCTGGCCAAGCAGCTGGCCGAGAACGAGCAGGCCATCGTGGCCGAACTGCTCGCGGTGCAGGGCAAGCCCGTCGACATCGGCGGTTACTACCAGCCTGACCTGGCAAAGCTCGATGCAGCGATGCGCCCCAGCGCGACGCTGAACAAGGCGCTCGAAGCAGCGCAGGGCTGATGCCTGATGTGCCCCGTTCGCGGGGCACGAAAAAGCCGGCGGCCACCGAAAGGAGCCGCCGGCTTTTTCTTTTTTCCGGTCAGGGGTTGGTGAACGGCCGGCCCGTGAGCTTCGCGCCCGCAGCCAGCTTCTTCTGCGCGAACCAGCCGTGGTTCATCTCCAGCACATAGCGCACCGGCTTGGCCGAGCAGTGCGACTCCTCGCTCAGCGGCTGCATGTCGGCCAGGTTGACGATCGTGCCGTCATCCGCAACGAAGGCAGCGGTGAGCGGCAGCGGCGTGTTCTTCATCCAGAAGCACTGGCGCGCGGGCTGCTCGAACACAAACAGCATGCCTTCATGGGCCGGCATCTGCCGGCGGTGCATCAGGCCGATCTGGCGTTCGCCCGCCGACTGCGCGACCTGGGCGTCGATGCGGTACATGCCCGCGCGCAGCTCGGTGCGCGCCAGCTGCAGCTGCGGCGCGCCCTCGAGCGCATGGGCCGGCTGCAATGCGCCGCCGCCGAGCCACGCCGCCAGGCACAGGGCGGCAAGGGAGAGCGCGGCGCGGCGCGGGCGCTGCGCGCGCAGCGGGAGGGAGCGGGCAATGGAAGAAGGCATGGTGTGGGCGGTGTTCGGACGATGCAGGGAAGGGCGCTGCGCGGGCCGCGCGCCTGCTGCAAGCTTAGCGCAGTCGCGTTGTCCGCGCAGCGCGAGGTCGGGCTGCCGCGCTGCGCCGTTCTGGTGCAAACTGGCGGGGCCCTGTCGTTAGAATCGCGGGGCCATTCCCCGCTGAATGCCTTCAGCGCCCGACCGGAGAAATTTGTCAATGACCCGCTACCAGCATATCCAGGTGCCCGCCCGAGGCGAGAAGATCACGGTCAATGCCGACATGTCGCTGAACGTGCCGCACGAGCCGATCATTCCCTATATCGAGGGCGACGGCACGGGGCGCGACATCACGCCGGTCATGCTCAAGGTGGTGGACGCTGCGGTGGCCAAGGCCTATGGCGGCAAACGCAAGATCCAATGGATGGAAGTGTTCGCGGGCGAGAAGTCGACGCGCATCTACGGCCCCGATGTCTGGCTGCCCGAAGAGACGCTGCAGGTGCTGCGCGAGTATGTGGTGTCGATCAAGGGCCCGCTCACCACGCCCGTGGGCGGCGGCATCCGCTCGCTCAACGTCGCGCTGCGCCAGGAGCTCGATCTCTATGTCTGCCTGCGCCCGGTGCAGTACTTCAAGGGCGTGCCTTCGCCGCTCAAGGCGCCCGAAAAAACCAACATGGTGATCTTTCGCGAGAATTCCGAGGACATCTACGCCGGCATCGAATACGAGGCGCGCAGCGACCAGGCCAGGAAGCTGATCGATTTCCTGGTGCAGGAAATGGGCGTCAAGAAGATCCGCTTTCCCGAAACCTCGGGCATCGGCATCAAGCCGGTGTCGATCGAAGGCACCGAGCGGCTGGTGCGCAAGGCCATCCAGTACGCGATCGACAACGACAAGCCCAGCGTGACCATCGTGCACAAGGGCAACATCATGAAGTACACCGAAGGGGGCTTTCGCGACTGGGCCTATGCGCTGGCGCAGCGGGAGTTCGGCGCGCAGCCGATCGACGGCGGCCCATGGTGCAAGTTCACCAGCCCGAAGAGCGGCAAGGACATCGTCATCAAGGACTCGATTGCCGATGCCTTCCTGCAGCAGATCCTGCTGCGCCCGGCCGAGTACTCGGTGGTGGCGACGCTCAATCTCAATGGCGACTACATCTCCGATGCGCTCGCGGCCCAGGTCGGCGGCATCGGCATTGCGCCGGGCGGCAACATGTCGGACTCGGTGGCCTGCTTCGAGGCCACGCATGGCACCGCGCCCAAGTACGCGGGCAAGGACTATGTGAACCCGGGCTCGGAGATCCTGTCGGCGGAGATGATGCTGCGCCACATGGGCTGGACCGAGGCCGCGGACCTGGTGATCCGGTCGCTCGAAAAAGCCATTCTGAGCAAGCAGGTGACGTACGACTTCGCGCGCCTGATGGAGGGCGCGACGCAGGTGTCGTGCTCCGGTTTTGGCGATGTGATGATTTCGCAGATGGACTGAGAGGGCGGCCACTGCAGCGCGCACTGCAGGAAAGAAAATTTTCCTCCGGCGGCTGCAATTGCGCATTTATTTCGTGTCTTTCGGGAAATGCGCAAAGACTGTGCTATAGTTCATCCATCGACGCAGGGGATGCCGCAAACGCTTCTCCCGCTGAATGAATACCGCGCGATGGAGCAGTCTGGTAGCTCGTTGGGCTCATAACCCAAAGGTCGTAGGTTCAAATCCTTCTCGCGCAACCAACTTGTTCCGGCTTCGGCTGGAACCACAAAAAGCCCACTTCGGTGGGCTTTTTGCGTTGTGGCGCAGACCAGCGCGGGAAAGAAAGCACGCAAGCGTGCTTTCTTCAGGTCACCGGGCTCAGTTCGACGGATTCGGCGCCTTGAGCGGCTTGTCGGCGTTGAAACGGTGGCGGAAATCCGCGGCCATCGGGTAGGCCGGGCGGCGTACGCGCATGATCGAGCCGATCGGGCGGTGGGCCTGCAAGCCGCGCCATGGGCTGAAGGACAGTTCGTTGTCCTCGGCCGGCGAAAGCGCATCATCCCAGGCGGCCTGCGGCTGCACCGTCAGAATTGCGAGCGGCACATAGGGCGAGAGCTCCTCGGGCCATTCGACCGACGCGTCCTCGATCGGCATGCGCTCGAGGTCCACGCACAGCTGCGCGCGCAGCTCCCAGGTGCCGCCCTGCGTCGCGAAGTGCTTGTCCACGGCGTCGCGCAGCGCATGGCTGCTTTGCGCCAGGTCGATGGGCGCATCGGTGAGGGCGGTGAGCTGGGGTGCCACGGGGGCCAGCGACAGCTTGGCCATGTACGGGCCCATCAGCATCGGCACCTGCGTGAAATAGGTCTCGCCCAGCGGATTCGTCGCGGGATGGCCGCCCATGGACACGAGCGTGGGGCTTTCGCCGCCAGCCTTTTCCACCACCTTCTCGATCGCGCGCAGCGCCGCCGACAGCAGTTTCTTGGCATTGGGCGCCTTGTCGGTCGTGGCCGCCAGCAGCTTGAGGTTCTTGAGGAATTTCTTCGCCGTGGGGGCGTTGAACGCCGGGCCGTTGACCATCAGGAAGTCCTGCTCGCGCAGCCCGTCGGCCGCGTCCAGGCGCGGGCCGTCGGCTTCGAGGATCTTGATGGCCAGGCCGCGCGGCGTGGACACCTTGTCGTCCAGCAGATCGCCAGGGGTGCTGGACAGACGCAGCGTGACCGGGTGCGTGCCGGGCTGGGCAAACAGGCCCTGCGCATATTCGGCGGGCAGCGGCAGCACTTCGAGCGTGCCATGCAGGATGCCATGGGTCTTGGCATGCACGCTGCGAAACGCCTGGCCTTCGTCCTTGGCCACGGTTTCGGCGATGCTGCGCATGGCCTCCATCAGCTCCTGGGTGGTCTGCGCCTCGTCTTCTTCGAGGGCTTCATATTCCGGGCGGTAGGCCAGGGGCGCGTGGGGAGCAGTGGTGTTGTTCATGGTTTTTCTCTTGGGACAGGGGAATCAGGCAGTGGCGCTTTTGACGCGCACGGGAATGTTCTTGGCCGCGGGCACATGGCTCTTGTGCGCGTGGTGCTGCACGGGCAGCAGCGGGTTGCATTCGGGGAAATAGCCGCCGACGCTGCCGCGCGGCAGGTCGTAGGGCACGACGCGCAGGCCCGTGAGTTCGCGCAGGTAGCCGTCATGCGCGACCGTTGTCACATGGGCCATGCTGCCTTCGCTGAGGCCGCGCGCCGTCATGTCCTGCGGATGCATGAACAGCACCTTGCGCGTGCCCCAGACGTTGCGAAAGCGGTCGTCGAGGCTGTAGATGGTGGTGTTGAACTGGTCGTCGCTGCGCAGCGTCATGAGGCGCAGCACGTCTGGTGCGGCCTCGTGATCGGTCGGCGGCGGCACGATGAACTGCGCCTTGCCGCTGTCGGTTTCCCACTTGCGCTCGCGCGCGGCGTTGGGCTTGGGCAGCCCGCCCGGGTCGCGAAAGCGCTGGTTGAAGCCCTTGAACACGTCGGGCCAGGTGGCTTCGATCGCGTCGCGCACTTTGGCGTAGTCGGCGACCCACTCATTCCACGGCACGTTCGGGTTGGGCGGCAGGCAGGCCTCGGCCATGGCGGCGACGATCGCGGCTTCGGAGCGCAGCGTGTCGGCCGCGGGGTCGGCCACGCCGTCCGAAGCGTGGAAGCACCCGGTCGAATCCTCGATCGCCACGGTCTGCGCGCCGCTGGCCTGCTGGTCGATCTCGATGCGGCCCAGGCAAGGCAGCAGATAGGTTTCTCGGCCCGGCACGACATGCGTGAAGTTCAGCCGCGTGGCCACATGCACGGCGACGTCCAGGCCCGTCCAGGCCGCGGCCAGGCGCTCGATGTCGGGCGCGGCGCGCAGGAAGTTGCCGCCCAGGCCGACAAACGCGCGCACCGAGCCGTCGAGCACGCCTTCGCAGGTGTCCACTGTGTTGCGGCCCTTGTCGCGGGGAGGCTCGAAGCCATAGAGCTCGGCCAGCTTGTCGAGCGGCGCGAGTTCGGGTTTCTCGGTGATGCCCACGGTGCGCTGGCCCTGCACATTCGAGTGGCCGCGCACCGGGCAGATGCCCGCGCCGGGGCGACCGATATTGCCGCGCAGCAGAAGCAGGTTGCTCAGCATCTGCACGTTGGCCACGCCCTCGCGGTGCTGCGTCAGGCCCATGCCGTAGATGCCCAGCACCGCCTTGGCGTGGGCATAGGTCTTGGCGGCCTGCTGGAGCGCGTCGCGGCCCAGACCGCTGCCCTGCTCGATGTCGTTCCAGTCGGCCGCGCGCATGGAATTGGCAAAGGCGTCAAAGCCCTGCGTGTGCTCGGCAATGAAGGTGTGGTCGAGCAGGCGCGTCGCGCCCCGGGCCTTGGCGGCGTCATCGGCTTCGATCAGCCATTTGCACAGGCCGGTGAGCGCAGCAATGTCGCCGCCATTGCGCACCTGCAGGTACTGGGTGCTGATCGCGGTTTCGGCCGGCGTGAGCATCTGCAGCGGCGACTGGGGGCTCGCGAAATGCACCAGGCCGACTTCCTTGAGCGGGTTGAAGGTGACGATCGGCACATCGCGCTCGCGTGCTTCGCGCAGCTGGTGCAGCATGCGCGGGCTGCTCACGCCGACGTTCTGGCCAAAGAAGAAGATCGCGTCGGTGTGCTCGAAGTCGTCGAGCCGCACCGTGCCGACGGGCACGCCAATGGTCTCGGGCAGCGCGACCGAAGTGCTCTCGTGGCACATGTTCGAGCTGTCGGGCAGGTTGTTGTTGCCGTACAGCCGTGCGAGCAGCTGGTACATGTAGCTGGTCTCGAGCGAGGCGCGCCCCGAGGCATAGAAGATCGTGGCGCTCGGATCGACAGCGCGCTGCGCGGCCAATGCCCGGCCGATGCCGGCAAAGGCTTCGTCCCAGCTGACGGGCAGATAGCGGTCGCTGGCCGCGTCATAGCGCAGCGGCTCGGTCAGGCGCCCCATGCCCTCGAGCTCCAGATCGCTCCAGCCGCGCAGCTCGGTCAACGTGTGGGTGGCAAAGAATTCGTTCGTTGCGCGCTTGTCCGTCAGCTCCCAGGCCGTGGCCTTGGCGCCGTTCTCGCAGAACTCTGCCAGATGCGGCTTGGCGGGCTTGGCCCAGGCGCAGCTCACGCAGGAAAAGCCCCCCGGCTTGTTCTGCTTGCGCAGCGCGTTGGCGGTGACCAGCGGCGTGCCCTCGCGCACGATGCTCACGCCCACGGCCTTGATGGATCCCCAGCCTCCGGCGGGATGGGGGTAGGGCGGCAGGGGCGGGGGCGTTTTGGCAACCATGGGCGTGCGGGCGTGAGAAGAAGACATCTCACTTTCAATGGTCTGACGCCGATCCGCCGTGGTCTTCCCGAACCAGGCGGCGTAGGAGGTCGCGCTCTCCGCGCAGCTGTCCGGGAAGCGCCGCCCGCGTCCTACAGGATGCGCCGTGGACGGCATTTGATACTGACCTTCCCCACGCCTCACGAGAAAGCACACCATGGAAGACCACGCCCCATCCGCCGGGCTGCCTGCGGGCTTGTCTGCGCACACCTTGCAGCTGCGCATCAACGGCGAGGTACAGGTCATCGAGGCGTTGCCTGCCTGGGTCACGCTGCTCGACCTGCTGCGCGACCGGCTGGCACTCACCGGCACCAAGAAGGGTTGCGATCACGGCCAGTGCGGCGCCTGCACGGTGCTGGTCGATGGGCAGCGCATCAATTCCTGCCTGGCGCTCGCGGCGCTGCATGATGGGGCCGACGTCACGACGGTGGAAGGGCTGGCGCACGAGGGCGACGCGCTGCACCCCTTGCAGCAGGCCTTCATCGACCACGATGCTTTCCAGTGCGGATACTGCACGCCGGGGCAGCTGTGCTCGGCCCAGGGCATGCTCAATGAGGGCGGGCCGTTGCACAAGGAGGCGATCAGCGAGCGCATGAGCGGCAATATCTGCCGCTGCGGCGCCTATCCGCAGATCCGCAGCGCGATTGCGTCGGTCGTGGCCATGCCTCAATCGCGCCTGACGGCACGCGCAGGGGAGCAGGCATGAGGCCGTTTGCGCTGCACGCGGCGCAATCCACCGAAGATGCCTTCGAGCGCAGTGCGCAGGGCGCGCGCTGCATCGCCGGGGGCACGAACCTCGTTGACCTGATGAAGGAAGACATCGAGCGCCCTGCCGCCTTGCTGGCGCTGCGCGGCCTGCCGTGGGCGGACATTGCCGAAGGCGAGGGCGGCGCGCTGCTGCTGGGCGCCACGGCCAGCAATGCGCAGACCGCCAGGCACCCGCTGGTGCAGGAGCGCTACCCGCTGCTGTCGGCCGCCATGCTGTCGGCCGCGTCGCCGCAGATCCGCAACATGGCGACCAATGGCGGCAACCTGCTGCAGCGCACGCGCTGCCACTATTTCTACGATACCGCCACGCCCTGCAACAAGCGCGCGCCCGGCAGCGGCTGCTCGGCGCGCGGCGGCATTGCGCGGCAGCTGGCCATCCTGGGTGGCAGCGAGCAGTGCATTGCGACGCACCCCTCGGACATGTGCGTGGCGCTGGCCGCGCTCGAAGCCGTGGTGCATGTGCAGTCGAAGCAGGGCACACGCGAGATTGCGTTTGCCGACTTCCATTTGCTGCCCGGCACGACGCCCGAGCAGGAAAGCAGCCTCCAGCCCGGCGAAGTGATCACGCAGATCGCGATACCGGCCGCTTCCGCAAAGTTCGCGGCGCACAGCAGCTATCTGAAGCTGCGCGAGCGCGCTTCGTATGCGTTTGCGCTGGTGTCCGTGGCCGCGGCGCTCGAGCTCGATGCGCAGGGCGTCGTGACGCGCGCCCGGCTGGCGGTCGGCGGCGTTGCGCCCCGCCCCTGGCGCGTGCCCGAGGCCGAGGCGCTGCTGGTGGGAAAGCCACCCTCGGCGGATAACTTTGCGTTGGTAGCTGATCGGTTGCTCCAGGGCGCGCAGGCCCAGGGCGATCCGGCGATGGGCAGCAATGCCTTCAAGCTGCCGCTCGCGCAGCGCGCGATCGTGCGCGCGCTCGAAATGGCGCGCGATGGCGAGCTGACCAATACCGGCGAGATGGCCCTGCAGGAGGAGCAGTCATGAGTGCAGTACCCCAGGAAAACCGCGATACGTCGACCACTGCTGCCCGGTTGGGCACGCGCGTGTCACGCGTCGATGGTCCGGTCAAGGTGAAGGGCCAGGCGCGCTATGCGGCCGAGCATCCGGTCGAGGACCTGCTGTTCGCGGTGGTCGTGAGCGGCGCCATTGCCACGGGCCGCATCGTGCGCATCGATGACCTCGCGGCGCGCGCGCTGCCCGGCGTGGTGCAGGTGCTCACGCATGCGAACCGCCCGAAGATGCGCTCGTGGAGCGTGTTCCACAAGGACATGATCGCGCCGGGCGGCAAGCCCTTCAAGCCGCTGTTCGATGACCGGATCCACTACAGCGGCCAGCCCGTCGCCGTGGTCGTGGCCGAGACCTTCGAAGCGGCGCGCGCCGCGGCCGCACTGGTCGAGGTGGAATACCAGGAAGAGTCGCATGAATCGGGGCTGCTCGCGCATCTCGATCGCCGGCGCGAACCCAGCCATATGAAGTACGGCTTCACGCCGCCGCCCAAGCCGCGCGGCGACGCCGACCAGGCCTTTGCCGATGCACCGGTGAAGATCGACGCGCAGTTTCACTCTGGCCCCGAGCATCACAACCCGATGGAGATGCATGCCAGCACGGTGCACTATGGCGACGACGGCAGCCTGACGATCTACGACAAGACGCAAGGCTCGCAGAACTGCCGCTGGTATGTGTCGCATGTGTTTGGGCTGCCCAAGGACAAGGTCACGGTGCTCAACCCCTTTGTCGGCGGCGCGTTTGGCTCGGGCCTGCGCCCGCAGTACCAGCTCACGCTGGCCGTGATGTGCGCGCTGCATCTGAAGCGCTCGGTGCGGCTGGTGCTCACGCGCCAGCAGATGTTCACCTTCGGCCACCGGCCCGAAACCTGGCAGCGCGTGCAGCTCGCAGCCGAGCGCGACGGCGGCTTGCAGGCCGTGATCCACGAAGCGGTGGGCGCGACGTCGCGGCTCGAGGACTACACCGAGGTGGTAGTGAACTGGGCCGGCCAGCTCTACCGCTGCCCCAATGTGCGCCTCGAATACGACGTGGTCGATCTCGACCAGCCCAGCCCCATCGACATGCGCGCGCCCGGTGCCGCGCATGGCATGCATGCGCTCGAGATCGCGATGGACGAGCTCGCGCATGCGCTGCAGATGGACCCGCTGGCGCTGCGCCTGCGCAACTACGCACACCGCGACGATTCCAAGGACCTGCCGTTTTCCTCCAAGGAGCTCTATGCCTGCTACGACCAGGGCGCCGAGCGCTTTGGCTGGAGCGCGCGGCCGCTCGCGCCGCGTTCGATGCGCGAAGGCCGCGAGCTCGTGGGCTGGGGCATGGCGACCGGCACCTGGGACGCCCAGCAGATGTTCGCGCGCGTGCGCATGGTGCTCGATGCGCAGGGCCGGGTGGTGGCCAGCTGCGCGGCCAGCGACATCGGCACCGGCACGTACACGGTGATGGCGCTGATTGCCGCCGACGCGCTGGGCCTGCCGCTCGAGCGCGTGAGCTTCGAGCTTGGCGACTCGCGCATGACCGCGGGCCCGGTGCAGGGCGCTTCGGCGCATGTGGCGAGCGTGGGCTCGGCAGTCGCCGGTGCGAGCGAGAAGCTCGCGCTCGAGCTGCTGGACATCGCGCGCAAGATGGAGGGCACGCCGTTTTGGCGCGTGCGGCGCAAGCAGGTCCTGTTCAAGGACGGCTGCCTGTGCCTGTGCAGCGACCCGTCGCAGCGCGTTTCCTTCGAGGCGCTGCTCGCGCGCGCGGGCAAGCAGACGCTCGAAGTGCGCTTCATGCAGCTGCCCAACATGCTCCAGCAGCGCAAGTACACGCGCGCCACGCATTCGGCGGTGTTCTGCGAGGTGCGCGTGGACGAGGAGATGGGCACGGTGCGCGTCACGCGCGTGGTGAGCGCGATTGCCGCGGGCCAGATCCTCAGCGCCAAGACCGCCGAGAGCCAGATCATCGGCGGCGTGACCTGGGGCATCAGCCAGGCGCTGCATGAAGAGACGCACCTCGACACGCGCTACGGCCGTTTCATGAACCACAACCTGTCCGAGTACCACGTGCCGGTGAACGCCGACATCCCCGATGTCGAGGTGATCTTCGTGGCCGAGGACGACCGTGTCGTGAGCCGGCTGGGCGCCAAGGGCGTGGGCGAGATCGGGCAGGTGGGCGTCGCGGCGGCTGTAGCCAATGCGATCTTCCATGCGACGGGCAAGCGGTTGCACACCACGCCGATGACGCCGGACAAGGTCATGCGCGGCGGCGTGGAGTAGGGCGTCAGCCCTCGCCGGGCAGCCAGTCGAGCGTGTAGAAAAAGCGCTTCCAGGCCGGATCGCTGCTGCGCGCCGCCACGCGCACCTGCTCGCGAAACAGTTCGATGAACAGCGCGGCTGCGTGGCGCGGCGCCTCCTGGGCGCGGCGCACGATGCCGACCTCGTGGTGCGCGAAGCGCTCCTGAAGCTGGAGCGCGACGAAGTCGCCATTGAAGTTCTCGGTCTCGAGCAGTGGCCAGGGCCAGAAGCTCAGCATGTCGACGCGCTTCATCAGCGACAGCGCCAGCCACCCCGAATGCGCGAGCTGGATGCGCTCGTGCGGCGGCGTGAGGCCGTGCTTGCCAAACAGGTCCTGCATGACGCTCTGGCTTTCCAGCTGGCCGTGGCTCAGGATCCAGTCGCTTTGCAGCAGCTCGGACAGCGAGCGCGCCTGGGCCTGCGGGTGCTGCGCGCGCGCCACCACCGTCATCTCGTAGCGAAACAGCGCTTCGGCCTGCAGCCCCTGCAGCGTGTGGGTGGGGCCTATGCGGCCGATCATCAGGTCCAGCGTGCCCTCGCGCAGCCGCGGATAGGCCAGCGCCGCGAAGCCATCGACGAATTCGAGCCCGACATGGGGCAGCGCCTGGCGAAACGCCGACACTACGGGCGCAAGCAGCGTCTGCGCGACCCACGGTGTCACGCCCACGGCGAGCCGCCGCTCGGCGCCGGCCTGGCGGTGGCGCGCGAGATCCTCCTGGGCGCGCGCCACCTGGCCCACGATGCTTCTGGCCTGCTCGAGCAGCTCCAGGCCGGCGGGCGTGAACTGCACGCCGCGCCCGCGCCGCTCGATCAGCACCACCCCGGCGCCGGCCTGCAGCTCGTGGAGCCCTTGTGTGACGGTGGCCTGCGCCAGGCCGAGCGCACGGGCGGCCGCACGGACGCTGCCCTCGGCGCCCAGCGCGGCCAGATAGCGCAATTGGGTGAGTTTCATGGCGTGAACTTAGCACAGTGCCCAGCCATTGAAAGGCAATTGCGTTCATCGAGCGGTTTTGGCTATCTATAGCAACAAAGCATCGATGCATACACTTCGCACATGCATTCCACCCCTGAATTTGCCCTTGCCGACAAAGTGCTGCCGGCGATCCGCGACACCGCCGACGACATGGTGCAGCTGCGCCGCGACATCCATGCCCATCCCGAGCTGGCCTTCGAGGAATTCCGCACCGCCGATCTGGTCGCGGAGAATCTCGCACGCTGGGGCTACAGCGTGCACCGGGGCCTGGGCGGCACCGGCGTCGTCGGCACGCTCAAGCGCGGCACCGGCACGCGCTCCATCGGCATCCGCGCGGACATGGACGCGCTGCCGATCCATGAGGAAACGGGGCTGCCCTACGCCAGCCGCAACGCGGGCAAGATGCACGCGTGCGGGCACGACGGCCACACCGCGATCCTGCTGTCGGCGGCGCGCGTGATTGCCCAGTCGCAGGACTTCGACGGCACCGTGCATCTGATCTTCCAGCCGGCCGAGGAAGGCCTGGGCGGCGGCAGGCACATGGTCGAGGACGGGTTGTTCGAGAAATTTCCCTGCGACATGATCTTCGCGCTGCACAACATGCCGGGTTTTCCGGTGGGCAAGTTCGGCTTTCTCGGCGGCTCGTTCATGGCGTCCTCGGATTCCGTCACCGTGACCGTGCAGGGGCAGGGCGGGCACGGCTCGGCGCCGCACCTGGCGGCCGATCCGGTCGTGGCCGCGGCCTATATCGTGGTGGCCCTGCAGACCATCGTCTCGCGCAATACCGACCCGCGCGAGATGGCGGTGGTGAGCGTGGGCTCGATCCACGGCGGCAACGCGCCCAATGTGATTCCGGACAGCGTGCAGATGCGCCTGACGGTGCGCGCCTACCGCCCCGAAGTGCGCCAGCGGCTGCGCGAGCGCATCACCGAGCTGGTCCAGGCCCAGGCGGTGACGCTGGGCGTGCGCGCCGAAGTCGACTACCACTGGCGCTATCCGGCGCTGATCAACGACCACGCCGCCACCGATCTGGCGCGCAGCGTGGCCGCCGACTGGCTGGGCGAGGACGCGCTGATCCAGGGCATGCAGCCGCTCACGGGCAGCGAGGATTTCTCCTTCATGCTGGAGAAGACCGCCGGCTGCTACCTGATCGTCGGCAACGGCGAGGGCGGCCACCACAGCACGGGTGGCTGCATGGTGCACAACCCCGGCTACGACTTCAACGACGCGATCCTGCCCATTGCCTCGAGCTACTGGGTGCAACTGGTGCGGCGCTTCCTGGCGCCCGCCGCCTGACGTTTTCTTCCTCTGCATTTTCGGGCTTCACCATGAACTTCACTCGACGCACCCTGCTGGGCGCCCTCGCGGCCAGCCCCCTGGCCCTGCATGCCCAGACCGCCTGGCCCGCGGGCCGGCCGATCAAGATCGTGGTCGGCTACGCGCCCGGCGGCTCGGTGGATCTGGCCTGCCGCGCCACCGCCGATTACCTCGCCTCCAGACTGACGGGCTCGATCGTCACCGTGGAAAACGTCTCGGGCGCGGCCGGCGTCATTGCCGCGCAGCGTGTGTCGCAGGCCCCGGCCGACGGTTTCACGCTGATGGTCGGCTCGAGCAACGAGTTCTGCGCGACGGCACATGTCAACCCGGCGCAGAAATACGATCCCGTCAAGGGCTTCACGCACATCGGCATGGTGTCCGAATCGCCGGTGCTGTTTGTGGCCAGCCCCAAGCTCGGCGTGAAGAACATGGATGAGTTCCTGGCGCTGGTCAAGAAGAATCCGGGCAAGTACAGCTATGGCAGCTCGGGCGTCGGCTCCACACTGCATTTCGCCGGCGAGTTGCTCAAAAAGCGCGGCGGCCTGTTCATGAGCCACATTCCCTACCGCGGCACCGCGCCGCTGCTGACCGACCTGGTCGGCGGGAATCTCGACTTCGCGATGATCACGACGACCGCTGCCAATCCCTTCGTGGCCAACGGCCGGCTCGTGGCGCTGGGTGTCACCTCGGCAAAGCGCAGCCCTGCGGCGCCCCAGGTGCCGGCGATTGGCGAGCATCCTGCGCTGTCGGGTTACGAGCTCACGGGGTGGTTGTCGCTGGCCGCGCCGCGCGGGCTGCCTGCCGAGATCACCGAGCGGCTGCGCTCGGCCCTGCGCGCCGGGCTGCAGGATCCGGCTTACCGGCGCCGCCTCGAAGACGGCGGCCTGGTGCCCGCGACGGGCAACGAGGATATCGCCGCAATCATCCAGCAGGATGGAAAGAAATACGCGGAACTGGTGAAGTTCGCCAATATCAAGGATTGACGGGAATCCGGGCCGGCGCCCGAAGCCGTTTCAGTGGGCCATGGACACCACGTGCACGCCGATGCCCGGCAGACCGTCGGTCGTGGCGGAGTCGGGCGTCACCAGCGCGGCGCATTCAGAGAAATAACCGCGCGCCGTGCCGCGCGGCAGGTCATAGGGAACGACGCGCAGCCGCACCATCTGGCGCATCTGCACGCTGGGCGCAGCCGCGCTGACCAGCACCGAATCACCTTCGGTCAGGCCATGCGCCGCCATGTCGTGGGGGTGCATGAAAAACAGCTTGCGCGTGTCCCAGAAGCTGCACAGATATTCGTCCAGGCGATCGCGCGATCCGCAGTCCTGCAGCTGCAGGGTGATCACATGCTGCCGGCTCGAGACCTGCGCCGGAGCCCATGATTGCGCGGACAGCTGGGCGGACCCGTTGCGCGCTGGCCACTCGCGCACGCGGATCGGCGCAGCGGCCGCATGGCGACCCGCCACCGATCCGGGAGCGAATTCGCGCAAGGTGGTCTGGGACTGCTCCTGCAGCGCGCCCAGGCCCGTAGCGATATGCGTGTCCAGGCCTTGCAGGGACATGGCGGAGGGGGGCAGCGGCAACGCGTGTGGGAAGTCCATGGACCAGCTCTGGAAGGAATATGAGCTTGTGACTATCCGCGTTTTGCGCAGTGGCTGGCGTCATCCAGATCTGTCGTCCTGTGTAGGAGCTTGCGCCATCGCCGGCCTGCGGCATCCGGCGCGGTACGCTGCATTTCAGCTCGCTTGCGAGTGCAACCAGTGATTGTCCAGTTGAATCGCGCCCAGCTCGGCCGGCGCCAGGCCGTCAAGCTGCCCCGCGGCGTCAAGCCCTTCGGCCTGGGCGCCGCCCCCGACCCACAGGCGCGGGCCCGAGGGCGCTCCCGCGAGCGCATAGGCACCGGGCAGGGCGTGCAGCCCTTGCCAGGCAATTTCCGCTCCAGCCCTGGAGGCGCCGAACAGCGCCACGCCATCGACACGCGGGCAGCTCACGGCGAAGCCGCGGCCGGTGAAAGCGATATCGCCACCGTAGCCGGCCAGCGCCTGGGGCGCTTGCACGGCACGCAGCGATTGGCCATCGAACACCGCAAGCACCGGCGCGGCGCGCTTGGCCTGGGCGTCGTCATGCTCGGCCTGCAGCGCCACGCCCAGCCAGCGGCGCGCGGCGCCGGGGCGCACCGCGTCACCCCAGGCCAGATGGCGCAGGCTCAGGCGCGGATCGGCCAGCTTCCACATGCCAAGCCGTTCCCCGCGCGCCTGCGGCGCAAGGCGCACGACCGACGAATCCATATGGTCCAGGCGCAGCTTGCGCCGGCCGGTCTCGGCCTGGGTCGGAATGCCGCCATTGGCGACGATCAGGCTGCCATCGACATCGAGCAGCAGCTGGTGCGGGTCCATGCCGCCGGTGCGCCATTCGGCGACTTTCTCCAGGCTGCGCGCATCGCGCACGCCGATCAGACCCTGGCTGTCGGCCAGATCGGTCTCGGTGGTGTAGAGATGGCGTCCGTCGGCGCTGGCCAGCACATGGCCGTTGAACACGCGATCGGGCTCGATCCACAGCCACTGCGGCTCCTGGCCCGGATGCCAGCGCACCAGCCAGTCGCCGGGGCGGCGCGCGACGGACACGATCGCGCCCGAGGCTTCCTGCAGCAGCGCATGCGCGCGCGTGGGGACTTCAAGCTGATGCAAAGGCAGCAATTGCGGTGCGGCAGGAGTGCCTGACCAGGCCAGCTGGCCGATATGCTGCTGGCCATCGGCCTGCCAGGCGGCAATGAAGCGCGGCGTGGCGGCCGCTGCATTTACTGCGAGGGGAAAGGCGGGCAGCAGGGACCAGCCCAATGCCTGCATCAACCACTGGCGACGGTGCATCGACTCACGCATCGATCAGTCTCCGTCGGCGTCGGAAAAGCCGATGTTGACCTTGAGCGCCGGCGCAACCTGGTCCTGCATCACCTTCTTGACCTGGTTCAGCGCCTTCACGGCCTCGAGCACCGCATCCTTGTCGGTCGAAGCCAGCTGGGTCATCGCGCGATCGGCCGCCTGCACCGCATCGACCCATTGCTGCGCCAGCTCGTTGAGCCCGCGCCCGCGCAGGTAGAGCTCGATCGGCACGATGTCCTTGCCCGGCACCGGAACCGCCGCCGCGCGGTGCACCGCCAGCGTCTGCAGCGCGGCCCATTGCGCGCGCCACGACTGCAGGCTGGTCTGGCTCGCGCTGCGCGCGAAGTCGGGGGTGGCTGCCTTGCCCTGGCTGCGCACGGGCTTTTCCATCTGCGCCCAGCGCAGCCGCTCGAGGCCGCCGATCCACTGGTTGATGAACTCGGCCATCAACGTGGGCGCGGCTTCGGATTCGTCTTCGTCCCAGGGCGTCTGCGCGAGCTGGGCAAACCCCTGCTGCAGCGCCTGGGCTTCCGCTTGCACTTCACGCGCTGCCATCAGCGCATAGCTGCAGGCTGGCGTGTTCGGCGCCGCCGGTTCGGTCCACAGCAGCCATTCGAGCGCCGGAAAACCCTTGGCCGGTGCACCCACGCGCTCCATGCCGCGCAGGTCCTTGGGGGCCGTGGTGATCGCCTTGCGCACGGCGGCCGGGCGCAGCGGCTGGAAGTCGAGCAGGCGCATCGAGCGCCGCTCGATCAGCGGCCCGAGGCCAACGGCCGACAGGCGCTCCCAATCGGTGGCCGCGCTGCGCCAGCGCTGCTGCACGTCACCGATCGCGCCCTGGCCCGCGCAGTACTGCTGCCAGCCCTCGACCAGCGCCTGCGCGCTGCCGGCAAAAGCCGTGGCGCTGGTGCCATACCATTGGCTGGCCAGTCCTGCGCTCAGATGCGGTGGGGTGTAGAAGGGCAGCGCCACTTCGGCATAGGCGGCGGGGATACCCTGCGCGGCGACGGGCGCGAGCGCGCCGGCGGACAGCGCCAGCGCGGTGCAGGCCCAGGCCAGCGGGCGGAAGGCGCAATGCAGCTTGTGGTTCATGGAATTCCGATTCAAAGCGATTCGAGGAAGCGCACCAGCGCGTCGCGCTCCTGGGCGTTCAGTTGCAGCACGGCGTCGCGCGAGGCGCTGGCTTCGCCGCCATGCCACAGCACGGCTTCGAGCAGGTTGCGCGCGCGGCCGTCGTGCAGCAGCCGGGTATGGCCGTTGACGGCCTTGATCAGCCCCAGGCCCCACAGCGGCGGTGTGCGCCACTGGTTGCCGTCGGCCAGGAAGTCGGGGCGGCCGTCGGCCAGGTCCGGGCCCATGTCGTGCAGCAGCAAGTCGGTGTAGGGGAAGATGACCTGCCCCGACATCGCCGGGCTGCTCAGGCGCGGGAACAGCGGCTCGCCCGTCACATAGCTCGGGCGGTGGCAGCTCGCGCACTGCGCGTTGGCGAAGATCTTCTGGCCCTGCAGCACCTGCGCGTCGGTGGGGTCGCGGCGCGCGGGCGGCGCGAGCGTGGTCTGGTAGAAGATCACGTCGTCGAGCGTCTTGTCATCGATCTCCACGGCCTGGCCCTTGGCGCCGCGCGGCGCCTGCAGGCAGTCCTTTTGCGGCGCGGTGCAGGATTCGTTGGGGAACAGCCGCGAGGTGATGCCGATGTCGCCCTGGAACGCCGAGGCCGTCTGGTGCGCGAGGCTGGCGACATTGGCCTTCCAGCCAAAGCGCCCGGGCAGCATGGCATCCGCATAGGCGTCGTACACGCGGTTGACCTGGCCGCGCACCGGGCCGCCCGCGGCCTGCTGCGCGCGCGCGTTGGCCTCGATCTCGGCCGCGGGAATGGCTTCGATCAGACCCAGGCCGATCACCTGCGGCGCGATGCGCGGGCTGAACTGGGCGTCGGGCGCCAGCGGGCCGTAGCCCAGCTCGCGCACCGAGTAGATGGGCTTTTCCAGGGTATAGGGCGTGCCGTCGGCAAACTTGCCATGGATGGCTTCATAGCGGATATGCAGCCGGCCCTCGGCGCGCACGCCGTCGATCGCCAGGTCATTGAGCTGGTCGCCGTAAGTCGGCTCGAGCGCCGGGCCACCCAGCGGATTCTTGCCGGGCACCGACACCCGCATCAGCAGACCCGCCTGGTTGCGCGGCGCCAGGCCGTTGTGGAAGTCCGGCGGCTGCGCGCGGCCGTCCTGCACATGGCAGCCGCCGCACGAGCGCGCGAGAAAATGCGGGCCCAGGCCGTCGCGCGCCGTGGTCGACGCCGGCGCCTGCACCCAGTTGCGCTTGAAGAACGAGTTGCCGATCACGAAGCGCGTGCGCTCGGCATCGCTGAGGTTCGCGGCGGGAAAGGAAAACGCGTTGCGACCGGTGGCAAACACCGTGGTGTTGCCGCCGGGCAGATGATCCGCCGGCACGGCGGCCGTTGCCGTGGCTGCAACCGATGCCTTGGTGCCTGGCGAGACACCAGCCTGCGCCTCTTTCTGAGGCTGCGCCCCTACCTGCACCGCGAGAACCGCGCCCAGGCTGCAGGCGGCAATCAGCCCGCCGGTGGATTTCTTCATGCTCGATGCTTACTTGGGTTGCACGATGTTCAGGCGCTCGATGCCCACGGCCTGGGCCGCGGCGGCAAGGTCCTTGCTCTGCTCGATCAGGCTGTCGATGACGGTCTGGACCTTGGCGCGTGCGGGCGCCGAGCGCTCGCCCTGGATGGCCTGGTCGAAGGGTGCCGGAATCTGCTGCGCCGCGGCCACCGAGGCGCGGATATGCGCCGTGGTCTGCTCGGCCAGGCCCGCGTTCTTCGCCGCGACCAGATCGCGCAGGCCCGGACCGCGCAGCAGCGTGCCGTCCAGGCGCTTGTATTGGCCCAGCCAGACGTTCTCGATGCCCTTGGCGTTGGCGATAGCGTCGTTGTGGGTGTTGTCCGAAAAGCACGAGTGCTCGTCTTCCTGGTCCTGGCTGGCCAGCGCCACCTCGAGACGTTCGCCCGCGAGCTCGCCGCGCGAGAGCGACCCCAGGCCGACGAAGATCCGGCGGATCGACTCGTTGCCGCCGGCGACGAACTCGGCGCGGTAGTTGCCCGCGACGCCCGGCGCCCACGCGGCCTGCACCGTGCGCAGATCGGCGATCAGCAGGTCGGTGACGACCTGCAGGTACTGGCGGCGGCGGTCGGCGTTGGGCTTCTTGCCATTGACGAAGTCGGTGTGCGGGCGCGCGCCCGGGCCGGTGGCGCTCAGGTCCTGGCCCCAGAGCAGGAACTCGATCGCATGCCAGCCGGTGGCGATGTTCTCCTCGCCGTCCTTCTCGTTGAGCTCGGACAGCGCCGCGGCGGTGATCGCCTGCTGGCGGTCGTTGATGATGCCGGCCTTGTCGTTGCCCTGCACGTAGTCGACATAGGACTCGTCCATGGGCCAGGCGTTCATCCGGCCTTCGGGGCCGTCTTCGCTGTCGATCGGGCCGTCGTAGAAGCGAAACGCTTCGGTCTGGCCGTAGAAGTCGCGCGCCTGCAGCCAGGCCTTGCGCGCGGCGGCCAGCGACTCGGCGCTGGGCGCAGCGAGCAGGCGGCTGATCGCTTTTTGCATGGTCAGCGCCGATTGCAGCGAATCGCTGTAACCCGCATGGACCAGCTGGGCATAGTGGCCCGCGACCTGGTTGGCGCTCGGCGCGGCTGGCTGCGCGGCAGCGGCAGCAGGTGCCTGGGTCTGGGCCAGCGGGGCCGCGGCGGGAATGGCAACGAGGGCCGCAATCAACAGCAGTTTGTGCATATCTGGAATGGCCGGAGCGCGCGGCCCGACGGTGAGGTGAAGGGAAAATGAACCAGAAATTGTAATGAGAATTTTTCTCATTGCAGCGCTCAGGGCCGGGTTGACCCTATATGCCCTGTGCGCGGCCGGTTCCTGTCGTCCCGGTCAGGCCAGGGGCAGCGTGCCAGCAGCCCGGTCCAGCCCCTGCTGAAGATGCGCAGCCCAGCCCGCGGGATTGCCCAGCCAGGGCCCGATATCGACGCGCTGGGCCACGCGCTGGCCGCTCGCGGCGTCGGAAAATTCCAGCACGAAGGTCGGAAAACCCTGGCCGCCCGAGGCCTGCAGCCACTCGCGGCTTTGCGCGATATGGTCGCTCACCTCGCTTTCAAGCGCCTGCTGGCAGCGCCTGACGAACTCCGCCTCGTCCAGGCCAAGCTCCACGGCCAGCGACTGCAGCACGGCCAGCGTCGAGATCTGCTGGCCTTCGACATAGTGCGCGGTCTGCGCGCGCGCGAGCAGATCGAGCCCGCGCCCGGCCATGGCTTCGGCAGCCAGCATGGCGACGGTGGGCGGGGTCGAGTCCAGCGTCGCGCCGACCTGGTTGAGCAGGCCGTTGTAATAGGCATCGCCAAAGGGCTGGCCGGTCAGCGCCGCGATGCGCTCGTCGTGCGGCATGACATGGGCGCGCCAGTCGGGCGTGATGGTGCGCCGCGCGGCGCCGCTGAGCATGCCGCCCGCATGCCACTGCAGCTCGAGGCCGGGCAGCGCGCGCGCGGCCGCCAGCAGCGGCGCGGCGGCATAGCACCAGCCGCACAGCGGATCGAAGATGTAGTGCAATACGGGAGCAGGAGAAGAGGGCATGGCGGCGCAGAGTGTTGGGACGGCCGGAAGCGGCACGCGCCGGAATGCTAAGCCTTCATGCACTGGCTTGCGTGCGGTGCGACAATGGCCGCCCCCGCAGCGGGGCCACCCGGGGCCCTGCCTGCGCTGCCCGGCGCTGCGCCCGTATCGAGGCTCGATCACGCAACGCCCACCGACCTCAGAAAGCCTCGCCGTGTCTCCTCGTCCCCCCATCCGCATCACCGACAGGCAGCATTTCGACACGCTGGTCGATGCGCGGTCGCCCGCCGAATTCGCGCTCGACCACATCCCCGGTGCGATCAACTGTCCGGTGCTGGACGACGAGGAGCGCGCGACCATCGGCACGATCTACAAGCAGGTCAGCCCCTTCGAAGCCAAGCGCCTGGGCGCGGCCATGGTCTCGGCCAACCTCGCGCGCCACATGCGCGAGACCTTTGCCGACAAGCCCGCAAACTGGAAACCGCTGATCTACTGCTGGCGCGGCGGCCTGCGCAGCGGCTCGATGGTGACCTGGCTGCGGCTCGTCGGCTGGGACGCGCAGCAGCTCAGCGGCGGCTACAAGTATTTCCGCCAGCATGTGATGGCCCAACTAAAGGCGCTGGTGCCGCAGCTGCAGCTGCGCGTGCTGTGCGGCGCGACCGGCAGCGCCAAGACCCGCGTGCTGCATGCGCTGGCCGCGCAGGGCGAGCAGGTGCTCGATCTCGAAGGCTATGCGCGCCACAAGGGCTCGCTGCTGGGGCAACTGCCGGGCATCGAGCAGCCGTCGCAGAAAGCCTTTGAAACGCAGCTCGCCGACCAGCTCGAATCACTGGATCTCACGCGCCCGATTTACATCGAAGGCGAAAGCCCGCGCATCGGCCGCATTGCGCTGCCGCTGGCGCTGGTCGAGCGCATGCGGCACGCCCCCTGCATCGAGATCGAGGCCACGCCCGCGGCGCGGCTGGACTATCTGCTGCGCGACTACGCCTATCTGGGCGACGACGCGCAGGCGCTGGCGCAGCAGCTCGGCCGGCTCAACGAGCTGCAGGGCAATGTGACCGTCGCGCGCTGGCAGGGCTGGGCGGGGGAGAAGGCGCTTGCGCCGCTGTTTTCCGAGCTCATGGAGATGCACTACGACCCGCAGTACGCGCGCTCGCAGGCGCGCCATTTCCGCCGCTGGGACGAGCGCACGCGCCTGGCGTGCAGCGACCTGAGCGACGCCGGTATCGCGCGGCTGGCGCAGCAGGTGGTGGACGCGCCCGCGCACTAAGCCAGGTCCTTCCAGGCTTCGAGCACGAACGGATAGAGCGACAGCACCAGCAGCGCGGCCATCAGCCAGTTGAAGCGCCGCACGGCCACCGGCGAGCGCAGCGTCCCGGCCACCCATTGGCCAAACAGCGTCCACATGCTGATGCTGGGAAAGCTCACCAGCGCCAGCAGCGCGCCCGCGAACAGCAGCTGCGTGTAGTAGCCCTCGCGCGGCGTGTAGGCGGCCACCACGCCCACGGCCATCATCCAGGTCTTGGGGTTGACCCATTGCAGCGCCATGCCTTGCCAAAAGCGCAGCGGCTGCGCCAGCGCCCGGCCCCTGCCGTGGATGCCCGAGCACGCGATGCACCAGGCCAGCCACAGCAGGTACAGCGCCGCGGCATAGCGCAGCACGGTGTGCAGCAGCGGCATGCGCTCGAAGCTCGCGCAAAGACCGCAGCCGACCACCACCAGCATCAGCGCCGCGCCCAGGCTGACGCCAAGCATGTGCGGCAGGCTGCGCCGGTAGCCGAACGCTGCGCCCGAGGCCGCCAGCAGGATGTTGTTCGGGCCGGGCGTGATCGAGTACACGAAGGTGAACATCAGCAGGGGATAGAAGGAGGAGGGATGCATGGGCGGGTTCCTGTCGGGTCGAGGGTTGGCCGGCTAGGCAAAAGCGTTCATGCATGTCATGCTATTGACTATTGGTTTATTGGTATCGATACACTTAGTCAATAATTCGGCCGCGCTGGCCTGCTTGAAAAACCATGACACCTGAGGCCAGCAAAACCGGGCAGATACCCCGCCCGGAAGAGATCGAGGGCGCGCCTTCGCCGCATTGGAAGCCGCTGCGCGGCGCAAGGCTGTCGCTGGTCGAGCAGCTGATTGCGCATGTCGCCGAGCGCATCGCCAACCAGGGCCTGCGCCCGGGCATGCGGCTGCCCTCGGTGCGCGTGATGGCCGACGCCATGGAGCTCAGCCGCAGCACCGTGGTGCAGGCCTATGACCAGCTCGAGGCGCAGGGCCTGGTGCGCTCGCGCCCGGGCGCGGGGTTCTTTGTCTGCGCCCCGCCGCTGGCCCGGGCCGCGAGCGCCTCCAGCCCTGCGGCCGCGCCGCTCGCGCCTGCCGCGTTCGATACGCTGTTTCTCATGCGCAGCATGTTCAGCGCGCCGGGGCGCGGCGCGCACAATGCGGCCGCCGGCGTGCTGCCGCCGGCCTGGCTGGACATCGAGCTGGTGGGCGCGGCCATCCGCAGCGTGGGGCGCACGGCCAGCTCGACGCTCTTGAGCTATGGCACCCCGCATGGCTACCGCCCGCTGCGCCAGCAGATCGCCACCATGCTGCAGTCCCAGGATGTGCCGGCCCATCCCGACCTGCAGCTGATGACGGTGGCCGGCGTGTCGCAGGGGCTGGACCTGCTGGTGCGCAGCCTGCTGCGCCCGGGCGACACGGTGCTGGTCGAGGACCCGGGCTGGTACCTGGTCTGCGGGCTGCTGCGCGCCCAGGGCCTGCAGGTGCTGGGCGTGCCGCGCCGCGCCGACGGGCCCGATGTCGAGGCGCTGGCGCGGCTGGCCGAGCGCCACCGCCCGCGCCTGTTCATCGTCAACTCCGCGGTGCACAACCCCACGGGCTCGAGCCTGTCGGCCGGCATCGCGCACGAGGTGCTGCGCATTGCCGAGCGCTTCGATTTCCTGCTGATCGAGGACGACAGCTTTGCCGATTTCCACCCGGGCATCCCGGTGCGTCTCGCGGCGCTGGATCGGCTGCGGCGCGTGCTGCTGATCGGCGGCTATGCCAAGACGCTGGGCGGCGGGCTGCGCGTGGGGTATATCGCGGGGCCGCCGGAGCTCATCCACCGGCTCGTCGATTCCAAGCTGCTGTCCGGGCCCACCTCGCCGGAGCTGGGCGAGCAGGTCGTGCACCGCATCCTGGCCGAGGGCCAGTACCGGCGCCATGTGGGCCGGCTGCGCGAGCGCATGAACCTGACGCGCAGCCGCTGCCTCGACCAGCTCGAGCGGCTGGGCTGCCGCGTCGAGCACAAGCCGCCAGCGGGCATGTTCGTCTGGGCCGATTGCGGGCGCGACTCCGAACTGCTGGCGCGCGAGGCGGTGGCCCTGGGCCTGCTGCTCGCGCCGGGCGTGCTGTTTTCACCGCAGTCGGCGCCCAGCCGCATGCTGCGCGTGGCGGTGCCGATGGTCGACGACACGCTGTCGTGGAATCTGTTTGCTAAGGTGCTCGGGCGCAGTCCCTAGCTCAATCGGGCTGGCGGCGCAGGACCAGCGTCAGCAGCGCCGATGCATCCTCGAGCGCGCACACCGCATGTGCGACGTTGCCCGGCAGATGCAGCAGCTGACCCGCACCCAGCGCATGCGCCGCGTCGCCGATCTCCACCTGCAGCCGGCCCTCGAGGCAGTGCAGCACCATGCCGCCGGCCACCCGGTGCTCGGGCATGCGCTTGCCCGCGGGCAGCACCATGCGGATCACCTCGAGGTCATCGGACTTGAACAGGGCCACGCTCTTTTCGCTTGCCAGCCGCGGCCCGAAGGGGTGTACATCGATGGCCTGTGCCGGCAAAGCGTGGGGAATGGCCATGGCATGCGCTCCAGAAGGGGGATGGGCCATTCTGGCGTGTAGCGCGGATGCCGGCAAGCGGCCTGCGCTGCGCTCAGTCGCGTTTGGCGCCGATCAATGCGCCGTTGGCTGGATCGAGCTTGATTTCCTGGCGCTGGCCGGCCGCGGTGAGCACGTCGACCGCAATGACGCTGCGACCCCAGTCGTTGCCGAACTCGGCCTCCACGGCCGTGCCGGGTGTATGCCGCAGCGCGGCGTCGATGGCCTGCTGCAGCGTGATCTTGCTGGTCTCGAGCCGCTGGCGGTCCTTGGTGGCCGCCGGCCCCTTGTCCTGCTGGCGCAGCGCCGCGGCGCTCGCGGCATCGACATGCACCTCGACATGGTTGCCCTGCGGCGTGACGAGTTCGACCTCGAAGTGCGGCGCGCCCTTGTCGATCTCGAGCTGTGCCTCGACGGCGCGCCCGGGAGCGGCAGCCTCGGCCGCGTCGATGGCCTGCGCCAGCGACACGCGGGCCTGCTGCAGCGCGGCCTGCCACTGCGCCGGCGTCTCGGCATGCACGAGCGTGCCGGCGGGGGCCATCAGGATGATGCCGGCCAGGGCCAGGCCTGCGGTGCGCAGGGCCGGGGGCCAGGCGGAAGGTGCGGGGTATTTCATCGGAGCTCCTTTCAACAGGTCGACGCGCACAGCCGCGCCGTGCCGATTGTCCGGCGCGCTGCGGCGCCTGCGTGTCGGCGCGGCGCCCGTGTGACGTGCAGGACCGCAGACTGGCTGCGTGCCCACCCGGCCGCTCAACTGCCGCGCTTTTGCAGGCTCGTCACGACGCTCGAGAAGTCGAGGCCGCCATGGCCGGCCATCGAGTGCATCGCATACAGCGAGCGCGCCAGGCCGCCCAGCGGCGTGCTGGCCTGCGCCGCGAGCGCGCTTTCCTGCGCCAGGCCCAGGTCCTTGAGCATCAGGTCGGTGCCGAAGCCGCCCGCGTACTGCTTGCTGCTGGGCACGTTGTCCTGCACGCCGGGCCAGGGGTTGTACTTTTCCAGCGCCCAGTTGCCGCCCGAGCTGCGGCGCATGATCTCGGACAGCACCTTCGGGTCGAGCCCGTTCGCCACGCCCAGCGCAATCGCTTCGCTGGTGCCGATCATCAGGATGCCCAGCAGCATGTTGTTGCAGATCTTGGCGGTCTGGCCCGCGCCCACCGCACCCGCGTGGAAGATATTGCTCCCCATCTTCTCGAGCACCGGCCGCGCGCGCTCGAGCTGCGCGGCGCCGGCGCCGACCATGAAGGTCAAGGTGCCCGCAATGGCGCCGCCCGTGCCGCCCGAGACCGGCGCGTCGATGAAGTCGATCCCCTCGGCATCGGCGGCGCGCGCGACCTGCTGGCTGGTCGCGGCGGCAATGGTCGAGGAGTCGATCACCAGCGTACCCGGCGCGATATGCGCCAGCAGCCCGCCGCCGTCCGCGCCGCCCAGGTACAGCGCCTGAACATGCCAGCTGGCGGGCAGCATGCTGATCACGATCTCGGCGCCCTGCACGGCGGCCTCGGCGCTCGCGGCAATTGGCAGGCCGGCCGCCGCGAACTTCGCGCAGGCCGGCGCCGACAGATCGAAGGCCGCGACGCCGTGGCCGGCCTTTTGCAGGTTGAGGGCCATCGGGCCGCCCATGTGGCCGAGGCCGATAAAGGCGATTTGCATGCTTGTCTCCTGTTGTGGTTGTGTGGAAGGGCGCAACGTTCAGTGGTCGATGCTTTTGCGCGGCTTGCGCCGCGGCGTGGCGCGGGCCTGCGGGTTGTAGGCCAGCGCTTGAGCAATCCACGCCTGCCATTGCGCGCGGCGTGCATAGCCGTCGGGTTCGATGAAGAAATAGCCCGTCATGCCGCCCTGGGGCGACAGCGCGCGCACGCCGGGATGCTCCAGGAATTCGTCGTGGCGCGCGGGCGGCAGCCGCACCAGCAGTTCGTCGCCGCGCACGCCCAGGCATATCTTGCCGTCGACCATGAAGCACAGGCAGCCAAACAGCTGGCGCTCCTCGACGTCGGCGCGGTCGCCCAGCGCCTGACGCAGCGCGGCCACCAGACCCGGGGAAAAGGCATCGGGATCGCGTGGCATGGCCGGCCTTCAGCGGATCGCGTCGGGCGCATCGCTCTCGAGCATGCGCCGCGCGATGATCACGCGCATGATCTCGTTCGTGCCCTCGAGGATCTGGTGCACGCGCGCATCGCGCATCAGGCGTTCCAGCGGGTATTCGCGGATGTAGCCATAGCCGCCGTGCAGCTGCAGCGCCTCGTTGCAGACCATGAAGCCGGCGTCGGTCGCGAAGCGCTTGGCCATTGCGCAGTAGGTCGAGGCATCGCGCGCGCCGGCGTCGAGCTTGGCGGCCGCCAGGCGCACCATCTGGCGCGCGGCCACGAGCTCGGTCGCCATGTCGGCGAGCTTGAACTGCAGCGCCTGGAAGCTCGCCAGGCTCTTGCCGAACTGGCGCCGCGCATGCAGGTGCGCCTGGGCGTGGCCCAGCGCGCCCTGCGCCGCGCCCACCGAGCAGCAGGCAATGTTGATGCGCCCGCCGTCGAGCCCCTTCATCGCGATCCTGAAGCCCTCGCCCTCGCGGCCCAGCAGGTGGTGCGCCGGCAGCAGCACATTGTCGAAGTGGATCACGCGCGTGGGCTGGCTGTTCCAGCCCATCTTCTCTTCCTTCTTGCCGTAGCTGATGCCGGCGAGATCGGCCGGCACCGCGAAGGCGCTGATGCCCGCCGCGCCCGAGCCGGCGTCCCCCGTGCGCGCCATCAGCACCAGCAGGTCGGTGCTGCCCGCGCCGGAGATGAAAGCCTTGCTGCCGCTGATGCGCCAGCCGCTGTCCGTGCGCTCGGCGCGCGTGACCAGCGCCGCCGCGTCCGAGCCGGCGCCGGGCTCGGTCAGGCAGTACGAGGCCAGCTTCGCGCCGCTGGCGAGCTGCGGGCCCCACTCCTCGCGCACCGCGTCCTGGGCCCAGGTGCCGAGCATCCAGGTCGCCATGTTGTGGATGGTGATGAAGGCCGTGGTCGAAGGATCGACCGCGGCCATTTCCTCGAACACCAGCGTCGCATCGAGTCGCGGCAGCGCCAGGCCACCGGCGTTCTCGGGCGCATAGAGCCCGCAAAAACCCAGCTCGCCGGCCTTGGCGATCGCTTCGCGCGGAAAGTGGCCTTCGGCGTCCCAGCGCGCGGCGTGGGGCGCGAGCTCGGCCTGGGCAAACTGGCGTGCGGTGTCGGCAAAGGCGCGCTGGTCGTCGCTGAGTTCAAAGTCCATGGATCTTCCTATCGTTGGGGCGGGGCCTCGCCCTGCTGCAGCCAGTGCATCAGGGCGCTGCGCCGCGCATCGGTGGCCTGGCGCAGGCACTGGTGGTAGCGCGCGGGCCAGTCGCTCAGCGCCTCGTCGCGCGCATGGGCCGCCTTGCACTGCTGGATGCGCGCGCGGCCCCAGGCCGACTGGTCGCGGCGCAGCGCCGGGCGCTCGTGCGCAGACAAGGCGCGCATCACGTCGCCATAGAGAATGGTGTTGGCAGTGTCGGCGGCCTGGAAGTCCTGCACGGCGCAGGCATTGCGCGCTGCAGCATCCGCAGTCGCACGATCACAGGCGCCGCCGGCCTGCGCCTGGCCGATGCCGGGCAGCAGCGCCAGGACGGCAGTGACAAGAAGGGAGGGGAAGGACAAAGCATTCATGCCCCGATCATCCCAGCCTTGACCGGCTTTCAATGCAGGTTGATGGTCGTGTTGACGCGCGCCGCGGTGGTGCTGTCATCGAACCAGCGCGCCGTGACGGTCTTGGTCTGGGTATAGAAGAGCACGACCTGCTTGCCGTAGGGGCCGAGGTCGCCGAGCTTCGACGCGCGGCTGCCGGTGAACGAGAACATCGGCACCGGCACGGGAATCGGCACATTGATGCCGACCTGGCCGACATCGATCTCCTCCTGGAACTTGCGCGCCGCCGCGCCCGACTGCGTGAAGATCGCCGTGCCGTTGCCGTTCGGGTTGGCATTGATCAGCGCGATCGCGTCGTCGAGCGTGTCGGCCGCCAGAAGGCACAGCACTGGGCCGAAGATCTCCTGGTCATAGATGGACATTCCGGGCTGCACGCCGCTGAAGATCGTCGGGCCGACGAAATTGCCGTTCGCGTAGCCTTCCACCGTGGGCTTGCGGCCGTCGAGTTCAAGCTGCGCGCCTTCGGCTTCACCACGCGCAATCAACCCCTCGACGCGGGCCAGCGCCGCGCAGGACACCACCGGGCCGACATCGGTGCCGGACTCGACGCCCGCGCTCACCTTGAGCGTGCGCGCCTTGGCCACAAGGTCGGGAATCCAGGCCTGCGCCGCGCCGACCAGCACCGCCGTGGACACCGCCATGCAGCGCTGGCCCGCGGCGCCAAACGCCGCGCCCGCCAGCGCATTGAGCGTCTGCTCCTTGTTTGCATCGGGCAGCACGATCGCATGGTTCTTCGCGCCCATCATGCATTGCACGCGCTTGCCGTGCAGGCTCGCGCGGTGGTAGACATGGGTGCCGACCTGGGTCGAGCCGACAAAGCTGATCGCCTTGATGTCGGGATGGTCGCAGATCGCGTTGACCGCATCCTCGCCGCCATGCACGACATTGAGCACGCCCGCGGGCAGCCCGGCTTGCATGGCCAGCTCGCACAGGCGCATGGTGACCATCGGGTCCTGCTCCGAGGGCTTGAGCACGAAGGTATTGCCGGTGGCAATCGCCATCGGGAACATCCACAGCGGAATCATCGCCGGGAAGTTGAAGGGCGTGATGCCCGCGCACACGCCCAGCGGCTGCAGGATCGAATAGGTGTCGACGCCATTGGCAACGTTGTTGGCGAGTTCCCCGAGCTGCAGGTTGCCGATGCTGGCCGCGTGCTCGACCACTTCGAGGCCGCGAAACACATCGCCCTCGGCATCGGCCAGCGTCTTGCCCTGCTCGGCGGTCAGCAGCGCCGCGAGCTCGCCCATGTTTTCGCGGATCAGCTGCTGCAGCTTGAGGAAGATGCGCGCGCGCGTGCCGATCGGCGTCTTCTTCCAGGTCACGAACGCCTTCTTGGCGCTGCTGACGGCCAGGTTGATTTCCTCGGGCGTCGCAAAGGGCACGCGCGCGAGCACTTCCTGCGTGGCCGGGTTCACGACGTTGCGCCACTGGGTGGTGCGCGACTCGAGCATCTGGCCGTCGATCAGCAGCTTGACGCTCGGGGCGAGCACCGAATGCGAGGTGGGGGCGTTCATGTCATGTCTCCTTGGATTGTGTGCGGAACCGGCAGCGATGCACTATGCTAGCTGTGCGTATTTCGCTGGGCAACAGCGGTTTGTGCATTTGGGATTTGCAAAAATGCACAGCCCCTGCAGGCCGCGCCCGCATTGGTTTTCAGCAATCTGCCTAGGGTTTTCATGGACTGGGAACATCTGCGCTATTTCGCCGCCGTGGGCCAGCACGGCAGCCTGTCGGCCGCGGCGCGCGCGCTGCAGGTCGAGCACAGCACCGTCGCGCGGCGCATCCAGGCGCTCGAAAAAAGCCTGGGGCAGGCGCTGTTCACGCGCGAGGCGGGCGGGTTGCGCCCGAGCGAAGCCGGGCGCGCGCTGCTGCCCGCGGTGCAGGCCATGGCCGAGGCGGCGCGCGGCATCGAGCGCAGCGCCGACCAGGCCGCGACCGCGGCCGAGGGTCCGAGCGGGCTGGTGCGCGTGGGCACGACCGAAGGGCTGGGCACGGCGCTGCTGGCGGGCAAGCTCGCGGCGTTGACCTGCCGGCACGCGCAGCTGTCGGTCGATTTGCTGGCGCTGCCGCGCCTGCTGCACCTGTCGCGGCGCGAGGCCGACATCGTCATTTCCCTGGAGCGCCCCAAGCGCGGCGCGGTGGTGGTGGGCCGGCTTGCGGACTACGACCTCTATCTCTACGGCGAGCGCGAATACCTCGCGCGCCGCCCGCTGGTGCGCGAGACCGCCGACCTGCGCCACCATGCTTTCGTGCACTATGTCGACGACCTGCTGTTCACCAAGGAGCTGCAGCTGATCGAAAGCCTGTTCCAGCCGCAGCGCTATGCGTTTCGCAGCACCAGCATCACCGCGCAGTACGAAGCCGTGCGCGCGGGCGCGGGCCTGGGCGTGCTGCCGGCGTTCCTGGCCGACCGCGACCCGCGCCTCACGCGTGTGCACCAGCCCCAGGCGCGCTTCACGCGCACCTTCTGGATGTCGATGCCGCAGGAGGGGCAGTCGGTGCCGCGCATCCAGGCGGTGTGGCGCTGGCTCAGGGAAACCATGCGCGAGGAAGCCCCGCGCCTGCAGCCGCAGCGCCACGACCATCACGCCGCTTGATGCCCGAGCGCGTACGGTCTCGCGAAATCCGCGAAAATCACGGATTGCACGCATTTACCGAATTACGAAAGTTTCCATGAGCGACCAAGCCCAAGCCCAAGCCCCAGCCCAAGCCCCCGAATTGCCCGACCATCTGTCCATCGACCCGCGCAGCCCGCACCATGTGGCGGCCGTGTTCGAGCATGACATCGGCATCCGCTTCAATGGCGTGGAGCGCTTCGACGTCGAGGAATACTGCGTCAGCGAAGGCTGGGTGCGCGTGCCCGCCGGCAAGACGCTCGACCGCAAGGGCCGCCCGCTGCTGATCAAGATCAAGGGCAAGGTCGAGGCTTTCTACAAGTAAGCCGCAACGCCCACTTGCTCCAGGCGCCTTCGGGCGCTTTTTTTGCGCTGAGGCTAAGGCGACGGCCTGGGCGCGCGCCACAGACAGCGTGCCAGCACCGTGGCCGCCTCGCCCAGGCGCGGGCCGGGGCGCGACACCATGTCGGTTTCGGCGCTGCTGAGGGTGCAGATGCGGCCTTCGCGCACTGCGTCCACCGCGCCCCAGCCCGGGCGCCGTGCAAAGGCGCTTTGCGGCGTCTCGGGAGTGTGGATGATCAGCTGCGGATTGCGGCGCACGATGTATTCGGGCGTGAGGCGGGGAAACGCACCCAGCTCCGGCGGCGCGATATTGCGTGCGCCCAGCGCCGCCAGCAGCTCGCCGATGAAGGAGCCCGGTCCCGCCGCATAAGGCGTGGCATCGACTTCGAAATACACGCTGCGCCCGGCCTCGCTGCGCGCCGAGGCGGCTGCCTGGTCCAGTTGGGTCTGCAGGCGCGCCAGCAGGGCATCGGTACGCTCTTGCTGCAGCAGCGCATCGAGCGTGCGCCACTGGACGCGCAGGCCTGCAAGGTCATGCGCATCGAGCGCCAGCACCGGAATGCCGAACTTCGCGAGCTGCGCCATCAACGCCGGCGCATTCGGCATCAGCACCACGTCGGGGCGCAGGCGCACGATGGCCTCGAGCTGCGGCGCCAGCACGGTGCCCAGGTCCGGCAGGGATTTGACCTGGGGCGGGTGATTCGAGAAGCGGTCCACGCCAACCAGCCGCGCGCAGCCTCCCAGCGCGCACAGCGACTCCGTGATCGAGGGCAGCAGCGACACGATGCGCTGCGGCACGCGGGGGATCTCCACCGTGCGCCCCTGCATGTCGCGCACGCCGTAGGCCAGCGCCGGCGTCAGGGCGCCGGCCAGCACGAAGGCCGCCAGGGCCAGGGAAAATGCGTGCGCCCTCATGGCGCGGGGGCCCATTTGACGCTGACAAACAGCGTACGCCCGGCATTGGCATAGCCCTGGGTGGGCGCATAGTCGCGGTCGGCCAGATTGTTCAGTCGCGCGAGCAGCGTCCAATCCCGGGCGAGCTTGTGCTGCGCATAGACATTGACCACGCCGTAGCCACCCAGCAGGGCCGTGTTCTCGGTGTCGACGAAGCGCGCGCTGTAGAGCTGCGCCTCGGTGCCCAGCGTCCAGCCCGCAACCCGGGTATCGGCCGAGAGCTTGAGCATGCGCTTGGAGCGATAGGGCAGCAGCTTGCCGTTATCGAGGTTCTTCGGTTCGAGGAAGTCGAGCGACGCGCCCAGATTCACCTGGTCCACGCGCGTCGAGCCGCTCAGGGACAGTCCCTTGAGCTCGACGCTTTCCCAGTTGCGGTAGCAGTTGCAGGCCGGCGTGCTGGTCCAGTCGTAGGTGATCTGGTCGCGGATGCGGTTGCGAAAAGCGACGGCCGAGAGCCGGCGCGCGCCCGCGCTGTAATGTAGACCGGTCTCGAGATTGGTGCTGCTTTCGGGGCGCAGGTCGGCCGCGGCCTGGCCCGTGAAGCGTTCATAGAGCGTGGGCGTTCGGAACGCCGTGCCTGCCGATACCACCCAGCGCAGCTGTTCATTGAGCTGCAGCCCGTAGCCCAGCCCGCCCGTGGTCTTGTTCTGCTGACCGCGCACGCGGTCGTGGCGCGCATTGGCATCGATCTGGTGCACACCCTGCGTGAAGCGCCAACCGGCCGAGACCGAATCCTGCACGCGGCGGCTGTTGGTGTTCTGCGTCCAGGCGTAGTCGGTGTCCAGCCGGTCTTCGCGGCGCTCGAGGTCGATGTTGAAGCGGCTGGCGCCGAGTTTCCACTGGTTCTGCAGCAGATAGTTGCTGCTCGAACCCTTGGCGCTTTCGGGCGAAGCGGTGACGCGTTCGTTGTCGCTGCGCGCATGGCCCAGCTGCAGCACGCTCTGGTAAGCGTCGCTCCACGCGGCCTGCCAGCGCAGCGTTCCCGTGGTGTTTTTCACCACGTCGTAATCGTTGAAGGGCGCCGGGCTCTGGTCGTATTCGGCCCTGAGGCGGCTGTGCTGCAGCCGCGCGTCGAAGTCGTGGATGCCGCGGCTCAGGCCCGCATTCAGGCCCAGCGACGTGTGACGGTAGCCATCACGGTCGGCATTGGGCGCGAAAGGGTTGCCGGGGTTCACATCGAAGCCATCGCTGCGTTCGTCGGCCACATGCAGTCCATAGCGCCAGCCCTCGGCGCCGCCCTGCAGCCCGGTCGCCAGCTTGGAGGTGCCCTGGCTGCCCAGCCCGGCTTCGGCGTAGGGGCGCAGCGCACCGTCCCCCTGGCGCGTGAAGATCTGCACCACGCCGCCCATCGCGTCCGAGCCGTAGATGGCTGCCGCGGGACCGCGCAGGATCTCGATGCGCTCGATCTGCGCCAGCGGCAGCGCGGCCCAGGGCGCGCCGCCCTGCAGCTCCTGGCTGTTGAAGCGCACGCCATCGATCAGCACCGCCGTGTGCTGGTTGCCCATGCCGCGCAGGAATACCGAGGTGACCTGGCCCGGGCCGCCGTTGCGCGTGATCTGCACGCCCGGCACCTGGGCCAGCAGGTCGGCCACGCCCGTCGCGCCGCTGCGCTCGATGGCCGCGCGCTCGATCACGCTCATGTCGGCCGTGACGCTGCGCAGCAGTTGGGCGTCGCGCGCGGCCGTGACGACCACGGTGTCGAGCTCGGGCACGGATTGGGCCACGGCTTGCGCGCACAGCACGAGGGCGGCAAGCGCGCAGGCGCGTGGGCGCCCCGGCAGGCCGGCCAGTGGAAAATGATTCGTCATGGAGATTACCTGTTGGCGCTGGCGGCCCCGCCAGCGCTGTCCGTCACCCGTTTCAGATCGAAACCAGTGACTTTGCGCCGATTGCCGCGCCCGCGCAAGCCTGGGGCGCGGGCGGCCAGCGTCACACCAGCGCGGCGTTGCGGCGCTCTTCGGCCTGGCAGGCCGCGGCGGTGAAGATCACGTCGGTGGAGGAGTTGAGCGCGGTTTCGGCCGAGTCCTGCACGATGCCGATGATGAAGCCGATCGCCACGACCTGCATCGACACATCGCTGGAGATGCCGAACAGGCTGCAGGCCAGCGGAATCAGCAGCAGCGAGCCGCCGGCCACGCCGGCCGCGCCGCAGGCACAGACCGAGGCCACGACGCACAGCAGGATGGCGGTGGGAATGTCGACCACGATGCCCAGGGTATGTGCGGCTGCAAGCGACAGCACGCTGATGGTGATGGCCGCGCCCGCCATGTTGATCGTCGCGCCCAGCGGAATCGCGATGCTGTAGGTGTCTTCGTCGAGGTTCAGCCGCTTGGCCAGCGCCAGGTTGATCGGGATGTTGGCGGCCGAGCTGCGCGTGAAGAACGCCGTCACGGCACTTTCGCGCAGGCACAGCAGCACCAGCGGATAGGGATTGCGGCGGATTTTGGCAAACACGATCAGCGGGTTGACGACCAGCGCCACGAACAGCATGCAGCCGACCAGCACCGTCAGCAGGTGCGCATAGCCCAGCAGCGCGGCCGTGCCGGCGTCGGCAAAGGTGCTTGCGACCAGGCCGAAAATGCCCAGCGGCGCGCAGCGGATCACGCCCTGGATGATCGCGGAGATCGAATTCGACAGGTCGCCGAGCAGCTCGCGCGTGCCGGCGCTCGCATGGCGCAGCGTCAGGCCCAAGGCCACAGCCCAGACCAGGATGCCGATGTAGTTGGCATTGAGCAGCGCGTTGACCGGGTTGTCCACGGCACTCAGCAGCAGCGCCAGCAGCACTTCCTGCACGTTGCCGGGCGGCGCGGCGGTCGTGGCGGCCGCGGTCTGCAGCACCAACGTCGAAGGAAACAGCATGCTCGCAAACACGCCGACGATGGCCGCCGTGAGCGTGCCTACGGCATAAAGCCACAGCACCGGCCGGATCAGCGTGGACTCGCCGGGGCGGTGGTTGCTGATCGAGGCCAGCACCAGCAGCAGCACCAGCACCGGCGCGACGGCCTTGAGCGCCGAGATAAACAGCTTACCCAGGATGCCGACGCCGGCGGTGGCTTCGGGCCAGATATACGCAAAGGCAATGCCGGCAATCAGTGCAATGACGATCTGCTTGACAAGGCTGGTGCGCTGCAGCCAGTGCAGCATGGGCTTGAGGATCATGGGAGAGGAGGGTTCAAAGGGGGCAGGGCGCTCGGGCCAGGCAGCCCGGGCACAGGGGCCAGGGCGGCGAAAGCCGGGAGTTTAAGCGCTGCGCATTAAACCCGCCGGGCCCTGCATTTGCACCCGAGCCCTGCACTCGATGCCACCGGGAAAGCGCCGGGCATGCCGCAGCGCCGATAATCGCCCACTATGTCGTCCCCCAAAGTTCTCTTCGGCTTCCACGCCGTTGGCGTGCGTCTGAAGACCGCGCCGCAATCCATCGTTGAAATCTACTACGAGGCCACGCGCCGCGATGCCCGCATGCGCCAGTTTCTCGACCGGGCGCGCGAGGCCGGCGCGCGGCTGATCGAAGCCGACGGCGAGCGCCTGGCCAAGCTGGCCGGCGGCCATGGCCACCAGGGCGTGGCCGCGCGCGTCGAGGCGACCAAGCAGGTCACCTCGCTTGACGAGCTGCTCGAAAACCTCGAGGAAAGCGGCGTCAAGAACCCGCTGCTGCTGGTGCTCGACGGCGTGACCGATCCGCACAACCTCGGCGCCTGCCTGCGCGTGGCCGACGGCGCGGGCGCGCATGCGGTGATCGCTCCCAAGGACCACGCGGCCGGCATCAACGCCACCGTCGCCAAGGTCGCGAGCGGCGCGGCCGAGACGGTGCCGTATTTCATGGTGACGAACCTGGCGCGAACGCTCAATGAGCTCAAGGAACGCAATATCTGGATCATCGGCACCAGCGGCGACGCCGAGAAGAACGTCTATCAGGTCGATCTCAAGGGCCCGGTGGCATTGGTGCTGGGCGCCGAGGGCGACGGCATGCGCCAGCTCACGCGCAAGACCTGCGACGAGCTGGTGAGCATTCCCATGCAGGGCGCCGTGGAAAGCCTCAACGTATCGGTTGCCAGCGGCGTGTGCCTGTTCGAGGCCGTGCGCCAGCGCATCAGCGCGGCCTGATGCCCGCTAGTCGCGCGCGCCTTCCTCGGCGCTCGCGGCATTGAGCTGCTCCATGTCCTGCGCGGACAGTTGCAGCCGCGCGGCCTGCACCAGTTGCTCCAGCTGGGCTAGCGTGCTGGCGCTGGCAATCGGTGCGGTGACCGCGGGGCGCTGCAGCTGCCAGGCAAGCGCCACCTGCCCGGGCTGCACGGCGTGGCGCTCGGCAACCGCGTCCAGCGCCTGCAGGATGGCCAGACCGCGCGCGTTCAAATAGGTCTTCACCGTGTTCGGGCCGCGCGGGCTCTTGCGCGCATCCGCCTCGCTGCGGTACTTCCCCGTCAGAAAACCCGCAGCCAGCGCATAGAAGTTGATCACGCCAATCTCCTGCGACCGGCACAGCGGCGCGAGCTCGCGCTCGAACGCGGCGCGGTCATAGAGGTTGTACAGCGGCTGCAGGCATTCGTAGCGCGGCAGCCCCAGGCGTTCGCTGGTCACGAGCGCCTCCTTGAAGCGCGCCGCGCTGTGGTTCGATGCGCCGATCGCGCGCACCTTGCCCGCGGCAATCAGGTCGGCATAGGCGCCCAGCGTGTCGGCCAGCGGTACCTCGGCATCGTCGTCATGCGACTGGTAAAGGTCGATATGGTCGGTCTGCAGGCGCTGCAGCGAGGCCTCGACCGCCGCGCGGAGGTATTCGGGGCGCAGGCCGCGCCGACCGTCACCCATGTCCTTGCCGACCTTGGTCGCCAGCACCACCTGCGCGCGCCGGCCGCTGCGCGCGAGCCACCGGCCCAGGATGCGCTCGGACTCGCCTCCCGCATGGCCTGGCACCCAGCGCGAATAGACATCGGCGGTGTCGATGAAGTTGAAGCCCGCGTCGAGCCAGGCATCGAGCAGCGAGAACGCGCTGGCCTCATCGACGGTCCAGCCAAACACATTGCCGCCCAGGCACAGCGGTGAAACCTGCAGGCCCGAGCGGCCCAGATGTCGAAACGAAGGCGTGGTCATGGAAGTCCTTGGGCGTCGTGGAACTTCCATTATGGGCGGCCGGTCTATGCCGGGGCGTCGTCACCAGGGCTGGCGTTGAATTGCAGCCCGAGCACGCGCGCCATCTCGCTCAGGGTGGAAAGGCGCGGGTCCAGCCCGCCGCTTTCGAGGCGCTGCACCGTCATGCGCGAGAGTCCCGCGCGTTCGGCCAGTTCGGCCTGGGTCATCTGCGCGGCCTTGCGCGCCTGGGTCAGTTGTTCTATCAGGGGATGGGTCATGGCTGCGATCATCGCGCAGATCGACGCCTGCATACAGCTGCCGCCCGATGGAATTCAGTCGAGCCCGCCCAGCCCCGGCTGCGCGCAAAAAGCCAGCCCGCCCGGCTGCTTCGGCGCATGCACATGGGCCTGCAGGTCGCGCAGCGCGCTGCGCAGGCCTTCCTCGATGACCGGGTGGTAGAACGGCATCTCGAGCAGGTCGGCCACGCTGCATTGCCGCGAAATCGCCCACGCCAGCAGATGCGCCAGATGCTCGCCCGCCGGGGCGCACAGCTGGGCTCCCAGCAGCTCGCCGCCCTGGGCGCGTGCATAAAGCCGCAGCACACCCTGGTTGCGCAGGCCCATGCGCGCGCGGCCCTGGCACGCGAAATCGACGCTGCCGATCGCCACCTCGTCGCTCCACTTCGGGTCGTAGGGCAGGCCGATGGTCGCGACCGAGGGTTCGGTGAAGGTGATGGCCAGCGGCGTGCGCCGCGCAAACGCCTGGGGCTGCGCGGCCACTGCGTTGCTGCCCGCGATCTCGCCTTCGTCGGCCGCCTCGTGCAGCAGCGCGCGGTCGGGGTTCACATCGCCGGCCCAGAACACCGACAGGTCGCCGAGCTGCAGCGTATGGCGGTCGAGTTCGGGCAGGCCATGCTTGTCCAGTGGCAGTCCCAGATTCTCCAGGCCCAGGCCTTCGATCGAGGGCCGGCGGCCCGTGGCGGCCAGCACCGCATCGACCTGCGTGGAAAATTCGCCGGCGTGGATCGTGATGCCATCGTCCGCGATCGTGCCCAGCGTGGGCGTTTGCCCCAGCTGCAGCTGCATGCTCGCGTGCAGGCTCTGCTGCAGCGCGGCATTGACCTGGGGGTCGGCCAGGCCCGCGAGCTGCTCGCTTTCATGGAAGGCCGTGACTTCGATGCCCAGATGCGACAGCGCCTGCGCCATTTCGGTGCCGAGCGCGCCCAGGCCCAGCACCGCCATGCGCCGCGGCAGATCGGCCTGCTCGAACAGCGTGTCGGTGGTCAGCACGCGCTGGCCCAGCACTTTCCATTCCTCGGGCACATGGGGCTTCGAGCCTGTGGCGATGACCAGTCTGCGCGCCGTGAGCCGCCGTTCGCCATCGACCTCGACGGTGTGTGGATCGACAATGCGCGCGCGGCCGGTGATCGCGCGCGGGCCCAGATCCTCGGAGGCTTCAAGCATGCCCGCCACGAAGTGGTCGCGTTCGTTGCGCACCCGCTGCAGCACTGCCGGGATATCGGCATGCAGCTGCTGCGCGCCGAGCACGCCGAAGGCGTCGAACTGGTGGCGCCGGTGGAATGCATGCGCGGCCTCGAGCAGCAGCTTCGAGGGCATGCAGCCCACGCGAGCGCAAGTGGTGCCGCCGGGGCCCGCATCGATCAGCGCAAAGCGCTCGGTGTGGCGGCGCACGGCGCGCAGCGCGCTCAGGCCCGCGGAGCCTGCGCCGATGATGAGAACGTCGTAATCGTAGGAAGGTGACTCTTGCATGCAGCCACTTTGCATGCCTTGCCCCAGGTGGCTTGTAGGCGGCAATGAAGCGCGCCCGCCGGACCGGGCCTACTCGGGGTCCAGCCAGCCCATCCGCCCCTGGCAGATGTCGTTGAGATGCGCGACCATCGCGGCGCCCGCGGTCTCGGGCAGGCGCCACTGCAGCGTGACCAGGCTGCCATGCGCCACATCGAGCAACTCGGCCTGCGCCGCGGCAATCTCGCGGCGCAGCAGGCCTTCGAGCGCATAGGGCACGCTGCAACGCAGCTGCTGCATGCGCTGCAGCTGTATTTTCGGTGCGTCGAGCAACGCCTGGGCCACGCAATCGGTATAGGCACGCACCAGGCCGCCCGCGCCCAGCTTCACGCCGCCGAAGTAGCGCACCACCGTGGCCAGCACGCCTTCGAGCTCCTGGTGGCGCAGCACATCGAGCATCGGGCGCCCGGCGGTGCCGCTGGGCTCGCCATCGTCGACGGCCGCCGACTGCCCGCCCGCCATCAGCGCCCAGCAGACATGCGCCGCGCCCGGATGCGCGCGGCGCAGGCCGTCGACCACCTGCTGGGCGCCGGCGCGGTCGGCCACGGGCTGCACGCAGCCGATGAAACGGCTTTTCTTGATCAGCAGTTCACTGTGGGCCGGAGCGGCAAGGGTCTGTGGCATGGCACCGGCAAGCTTAACGCAGGCCACAGGCCCATTGGAGACAAGGCGGCTGGAGCTTGTCCTACGCGCAGGAGCGGCATGAAGACCTAGGATCGAGTCCATAGGAGTGATCGTCCATGTCCAGCACCACACCCCCCATCCAAGCCCTGGCCGCGCACACGTTCGGGCGCCACCATTTCTCGCCGCCGCCGCTGCCCGAGCAGCTCGAGCGTCCCGCGGCGTTCGGGGCGGCGGACATGCAGATTTCCTTCACTCCCGATCCAGATCTCGACCAGCGCATTCGCAACGTAGGCGAATGGTGACACCAAGCTCCCGCCGGCCTCCCGCCGGCGGTGCTGTTTTCGGGCATTGAAAAGCCGCCCGCGTTCATGCTGGCCAGTTCGAGGACAGCGGGGCCCAGGCCCGTGCAAGCATCCTTTGGCGCGTCTGCCGCAAGCCGCCCGCAGCGGCTCCGGCAACCAAGACCCTGCCCCTGCAATGCTACCGGTCCAAAAGTACACTGGCGGGTTCCTGTCCCCACGATTGCCCATCGCCATGAACGCCCCTGTTGACGTTTCCTTCTTTGCCCGCGCCGCCAAGCCGCTGACCAGCTACCGCCCGTACTGGGCCAAGCGTTTCGGTCCAGCCAAGTTCCTGCCGACCACGCGCAAGGAAATGGAGCAGCTCGGCTGGGACAGCTGCGATGTGGTGCTGGTCACGGGCGATGCCTATGTGGACCATCCGAGCTTCGGCATGGCCGTGATCGGCCGCGTGCTCGAGGCACAGGGCTTTCGCGTGGGCATCATTGCCCAACCCGACTGGCAAAGCGCGGAAGCGTTCAAGGCTCTGGGCAAGCCGAATCTGTTCTGGGGCGTCACCTCGGGCAACATGGACTCGATGATCAACCGCTATACGGCGGACCGCAAGATCCGCTCGGATGATGCCTATACGCCAGGCGATGTCGCCGGCAAGCGTCCCGACCGCGCCGCCATCGTCTATAGCCAGCGCTGCCGCGAAGCCTTCAAGGACGTGCCGCTGGTGCTCGGCGGCATCGAAGGCAGCCTGCGCCGCATCGCGCATTACGATTACTGGAGCGACAAGGTGCGTCGCTCGGTCGTGGTCGATTCCAAGTGCGATCTGCTGCTCTACGGCAACGCCGAGCGCGCGCTGGTCGAAGTCGCGCACCGCCTGGCCGCGCGCGAGCCGGTCGAAAGCATCACCGATGTGCGCGGCACGGCCTTCGTGCGCCGCGCTTCCGAGGATGGCTGGTTCGAGATCGACTCGACCACCGTCGACGAACCGGGCCGCGTCGAAGCCCATATCAACCCCTATCAGACCACCAGCGAGCAGGCCGCGGCCCAGGGCAGCAGCTGCAGCAAGGAAGATGGCGAAGCCGCCGCGGCATCGTCCGCCATTCCCGAAATCGCCGGCCCGAACTGCGGCTCGGGCAAGAACGTCCCGGCCCGGCGCCAGTACGACTCCCCGCTGGTCGCCGGCGTGGAAGAGGGCGATTCCGTCCAGCCGATCCAGTTCGTCGCCAATCCGGCGTTGCGCAGCAAGCTCAAGGCGCCGCCGCGCGACCATTCGGTGATCCGCCTGCCGAGCTACGAGCAGGTGCGCAGCGACCCGATCCTCTACGCCCATGCCAACCGCGTGCTGCATCTCGAAACCAACCCGGGCAATGCGCGTGCGCTGGTCCAGGCGCATGGCGAAGGCACCACGGCGCGCGACGTGTGGATCAACCCACCGCCGATTCCGCTGACCACGGCCGAGATGGACTATGTGTTCGATCTGCCGTACGCGCGCTCGCCCCATCCCAGCTACGCCGACGAGAACGGCAGCCACGACGCCGCGACCAAGATCCCGGCCTGGGAAATGATCCGCTTTTCGGTCAACATCATGCGCGGCTGCTTTGGCGGCTGCACCTTCTGCTCGATCACCGAGCACGAGGGCCGCATCATCCAGAGCCGCTCGGAAGAGTCGATCATCCAGGAGATCGAGGACATCCGCGACAAGGTGGCGGGTTTCACCGGCACGATTTCCGACCTGGGCGGCCCCACGGCCAACATGTACCGCCTGGGCTGCCGCACGCCCGAGATCGAGGCGGCGTGCCGCAAGCCCAGCTGCGTCTATCCCGGCATCTGCCAGAACCTGACCACCAACCACGATCCGCTGATCAAGATCTACCGCCGCGGGCGTGCGCTCAAGGGCATCAAGAAGATCCTGATCGGCTCGGGCCTGCGCTACGACCTCGCGGTGCAGTCGCCCGAGTACGTCAAGGAGCTGGTGCAGCACCATGTGGGCGGCTACCTGAAGATCGCGCCCGAGCACACCGAGCAGGGTCCGCTCACGAAGATGATGAAGCCCGGCATCGGCAGCTACGACAAGTTCAAGAAGATGTTTGAACAGTTCAGCGAAGAGGCCGGCAAGAAGCAGTTCCTGATCCCGTACTTCATCGCCGCCCACCCGGGCACCAGCGACGAGGACATGATGAACCTCGCGATCTGGCTCAAGAAAAACGGTTTTCGCGCCGACCAGGTGCAGACCTTCTACCCGAGCCCGATGGCCACGGCCACCGCGATGTACCACTCGGGGCGCAACACGCTCAAGCGGGTGCGCCGCAGCGTGCTCAGCGACGACGAGTCGGTCGACATCGTGCGCGGCGAAAAGCGCCGCCGGCTGCACAAGGCCTTCCTGCGCTACCACGACCCGAACAACTGGCCGCTGCTGCGCGACGCGCTCAAGGCCATGGGCCGCGCCGACCTGATCGGCAACGGCAAGCAGCATCTGATCCCGACCTTCCAGCCGATGACGGATGGCACGTACCAGAGCGCGCGCCGCAAGAACAGCACCGCGCCGGACAAGGCCATGGCCCGTCCCCAGGCAACGGCCACCGGAGGGCGCGTTGCCACCCAGCCGGTCAAGGGACAGTTGTTGACACAGCACACCGGGCTGCCACCCCGTGCGGGCACGGGCGCCAAGCCCCCGGCCCGTCCAGGCATTGGACGTCCGATCGCGGGCAATGCGCGCCCGGTGGCCGGCAAGCGTCCGCGCTGAGCCCCGGGTGCGGCCTCAGGCGGCGCCCGGCAGTACATGCAGCGGAATGTCCTGCTGCAGCGCAATTTCCTGAAGCTGCGCCAGCGAGCGCTCCTGCATGAAGCGCACAATGGCTTCGTGCGTCGCGCTGTCCTGCATGATGGCGATGTCGCCCGCTGCCGCCAGCCCCGCGGCCGCGCACAGGCGCGCCGCGAAATGCGGCTCGAGCGCGGCCACCGCCACCATGCCATCGCGGCAGCGGTACGTACGGTAGCCCGCATGCGCTCCGCCGACCACGCCGCCCGGTGCGGACAATCCCCAGTGCAGCGGCTGCGCAAGCCACTGCGCGGCTTCGAACAAGCCGATGTCCAGCAGCGCGCCCGCGCCGCAGCGCAGCCGGTGCATCTGCGTCTGGAGCACGGCTTCGCTGGCCATCAACGCCCCCGTCATGTCGGCCAGCAGCGAAGCCGGCATCTGGCCCGTGGGCAGCAAGCCGGCTTCGGCCTGGTAGGTGATGTCGTGGCCGGGCGTCTCGGCGCCGTCGCCGGTCATCCCGAAGATGCGCACCATCGACAGCTGCGGGTAGCGCGCCTGCAGCACCTCCCACTCGAGCCCGAGCTTGCGCAGCGCTCCGGGTCTGAATGAGGTCAGCAGCACATCCGTCTGCGCGAGTTCCGCATGCAGCCGTGCCTGTCCTTCGGGGGTCTTGAGATCGGCCTGCATCCGCTGCACTCCGGCATGCATCTCCTCATAGGCGGGCGCGCAATAGATGTGCATGGGATCGCCACTGTCCATGCCCGGCGGCGGCAAGGGTTCGAGCTTGGTGCATTGCGCGCCCATCACGGCGCAGCGCAGCAGCGCCGCCGGACCGGGCAGGTTCAGCGCCAGGCTCAGGATGCGCGTGCCGCGCAGTGGCTGCAGGGGCTGGGCGGACCAGGAGGTCGAAGGGTGCATGCTCAGGCCGGAAATGGGTGTTGCTTCTTTATAAGCACAGGCGCTCTCACCAGTCCCTGGTATATGCCCTCTTGCAGCCGCTTGCAATTGCGCCGCTGCTGTTACAAATAACGCAGCAGGGCCTCAGTCCAGTGCCGCGCCCAGGCGCTGCGAGATCGCACGCGCCGCCTGCAGCAGCGCCGGGAGCAACTGCGCCTGCATGACCTCGGCGCTGGTGCGGTTGGCTTGGCCGCTGATGTTGAGCGCCGCCACCGTCTGGCCCGCGCGGTTGGTCAGCGGCGCGGCCAGCGAGATCAGCCCTTCCTCGAGCTCCTGGTTCACCAGGCACCAGCCCTGGTGGCGCGCCTCGCGGATGCGCTCGGTCAGCGTCGGCACATCCACCACCGTGTGCTGCGTGAAGCGTTCGATCTCGAGCCCCTGCAGGCGGGTTTCCAGTTCCGCATCGGACAGGCCCGCGAGCAGCACGCGGCCCATCGAGGTCCAGCAGGCGGGCAGGCGCGAGCCCACGCCCAGGTGGGTGCGCATGATCTTGTGCGTGTGCACGCGCATGACATAGACCACGTCCAGGCCGTCGAGCACCGCGGCCGAGCACGACTCGCGCACCTGGTCGACCAGGTCCTCCATGATCGGCTCGGCCAGGTTCCACAGCGGCATCGAGGACAGATAGGCAAAGCCCAGCTCGAGGATGCGCGGCGTGAGGCGAAACAGCCGGCCGTCGCTCTCGACATAGCCGAGCGTCTGCAGCGTCAGCAGGATGCGCCGCGCGCCCGCCCGCGTGAGTCCGGTGCGCGCCGCGACCTCGCTGAGCGTCTGCTGCGGCGCCTGGGCGCTGAAGGAATGGATCACGCCCAGCCCGCGCGCAAAGGATTGCACGTAGCTGTCGCCGGGCTTGGGGTCTTGGGGTGGGGACTGGACGGTCATGGTGTGCTTGCCTATAATTCATTATACGAACATTTGTTCTTTAGTCGAACATTTGCGCGGTTTTTTGATCCCAGGAGACAAACGACATGATCAACAAGATTGCCGACTCGGTGGCCCAGGCGCTGTCCGGCGTGAAGGACGGCGACACGGTGCTGATCGGCGGCTTCGGCACGGCCGGCATCCCCAACGAACTGATCGATGGGCTGATAGCGCAGGGCGCGCGCGAGCTCACGGTGGTGAACAATAACGCCGGCAATGCCGAGCAGGGCCTGGCGGCGCTGCTCAAGGCCGGGCGCGTGCGCAAGATCATCTGCAGCTTCCCGCGCCAGGCCGACAGCCAGGTGTTCGACGGCCTGTACCGCAGCGGCCAGCTCGAGCTCGAGCTCGTGCCCCAGGGCAACCTGGCCGAGCGGCTGCGCGCGGCCGGCGCCGGCATCGGCGCGTTCTTCTGCCCCACGGCGTACGGCACCGAGCTGGCCGCGGGCAAGGAAACGCGCGAGATCAACGGCAAGCATTACGTGCTCGAGTACCCGATCCACGGCGATGTCGCGCTGATCAAGGCCGAGCAGGGCGACCGCTGGGGCAACCTGACGTTCCGCATGTCGGCGCGCAACTTCGGCCCCGTCATGGCGATGGCCGCGCGCCACACGGTGGCCACGGTGCATGACATCGTCCCGCTGGGCCAGCTCGACCCCGAGAGCATCGTCACGCCCGGCATCTTCGTCAGCCAGATCGTGCGCGTCGACCGCGTCGCGACCCGGGCCGGCGGCATCAAGCAGGCAGCCTGAGGAAAGAAGACTATGAGCAGCTATCAAAAACGCAGCAAGGAAGAGCTTGCCAAGCGCGTGGCCGAAGACATCCATGACGGCGCCTATGTGAACCTGGGCATCGGCCAGCCGACGCTGGTCGCCAACCACATTCCCGCGGGCCGCGAAGTCATCCTGCAAAGCGAGAACGGCATCCTGGGGATGGGCCCGGCGCCCGCGGCGGGAGAGGAAGACTACGACCTGATCAACGCCGGCAAGCAGCCCGTGACGCTGCTGCCCGGCGGCGCCTACTTCCACCATGCCGACAGCTTCGCGATGATGCGCGGCGGGCATCTGGACATCTGCGTGCTCGGCGCCTTCCAGGTCTCGGCCACGGGAGATCTGGCGAACTGGAGCACGGGCGAGCCCGGCGCGATTCCCGCGGTGGGCGGAGCGATGGACCTGGCGATCGGCGCCAAGCAGACCTGGCTGATGATGGATCTGCTCACCAAGAAGGGCGAAAGCAAGATCGTCCAGCAATGCAGCTACCCGCTGACCGGCATCGGCTGCGTCAAGCGCATCTATACCGACCTCGCGACGCTCGAATGCACGCCCGCGGGCCTCAAGCTGGTGGACATGGTCCCTGGCCTGACGCACGCCGAGCTCGAGCAACTCATCGGGCTGCCCATCCAGGCGTGATGCCCGCAGCGCCAAACGTTTTTCTGCCTTTTATTAGACCCATCGAGGAGACAACATGAACCAGGCTTTTATCTGCGACGCGATCCGCACCCCCTTTGGTCGCTACGGCGGCGCGCTCTCGAGCATCCGCGCCGACGATCTGGGCGCGCTGCCGATCAAGGCGCTGATGGAGCGCAACCCCGGCGTCGACTGGACCGCCGTGGGCGATGTGATCTACGGCTGCGCCAACCAGGCCGGCGAGGACAACCGCAATGTGGCGCGCATGTCGGGCCTGCTGGCCGGCCTGCCGCTCGAAGTGCCGGGCGCGACCATCAACCGCCTGTGCGGCTCGGGGCTCGATGCCGTGGGCACCGCTGCACGCGCGATCAAGTCGGCTGAAACCGGTCTGATGATTGCCGGCGGCGTCGAAAGCATGAGCCGTGCGCCTTTCGTCATGCCCAAGGCCGAAAGCGCCTTCAGCCGCAGCAACGCCGTCTATGACACGACCATTGGCTGGCGCTTCATCAACAAGCTGATGAAGGCGCAGTACGGCGTGGATTCGATGCCCGAAACCGCCGAAAACGTCGCCGACGACTTCAAGATCGAGCGCGAAGCCCAGGACCGCATGGCGCTGGCCAGCCAGCTCAATGCCGCGGCCGCGATTGCCGCCGGCCACCTGGCGCGCGAGATCGTGCCGGTCTCCATTGCCCAGAAGAAGGGCGACGCGATCATCGTGAGCCAGGACGAGCATCCACGCGCGACGACCCTCGAAGCGCTGGCCAAGCTCAAGGGCGTCGTGCGCCCGGACGGCACCGTGACGGCGGGCAATGCCTCGGGCGTCAACGACGGCGCCTGCGCGCTGCTGCTGGCCGACGAAGCCAACGCCGCCAGGTACGGCCTGACGCCGCGTGCCCGCGTGGTCGGCATGGCAACGGCCGGCGTCGCGCCGCGCATCATGGGCTTCGGTCCCACGCCGGCCACGCTCAAGGTGCTGGCGCAGACCGGCCTCACGCTCGAGGAGATGGACGTGATCGAGCTCAACGAAGCCTTTGCGGCGCAGGGCCTGGCCGTGCTGCGCGCGCTGGGCATCCAGGACGACGACGCACGCGTCAACGCCTGGGGCGGCGCGATCGCGCTGGGCCATCCGCTGGGCGCCAGCGGCGCGCGGCTGGCGACGACGGCCGTCAACCGCCTGCACGCCACGGGCGGACGCTACGCGCTGTGCACGATGTGCATCGGCGTGGGCCAGGGCATTGCCGTGATCCTCGAGCGCGTCTGATCCCGTTTTCGGAGCTTTCATGAACATTGCTACAACCACCGCACGCCAGCGCGTGCTGATCACCGGCGGCGCGAGCGGCATCGGCGCGGCCATTGCCGAGCGCTGCCGCGGCGAAGGCTTCGAGCCCGTCATCATCGACCGCATGGGCGACGGCATCCGCGCCGACCTGTCCGATGCGGCCGATACCGAGCGCGCGCTGCGCGAGGCGCTGGCCGGCGGCCCGATCACGCGCCTGGTCAACAACGTCGGCGTGGTCGTTCCGGCCGATGCCGAGAACCAGACGCTCGCCGAGTTCGACCTCGCGGTCTCGCTGAACCTGCGCTGCGCGTTCCAGTGCATGCAGGCGCTGCTGCCGGGCATGAAGGAAGCGGGCTTTGGCCGCATCGTCAACATGTCCTCGCGCGCCGCGCTGGGCAAGGAGCTGCGCACCGCCTACTCGGCGACGAAGGCCGGACTCATCGGCATGACGCGCGTCTGGGCGCTCGAGCTCGGGCGTTACGGCATCACCGCCAACGCGATCGGCCCGGGCCCCATCCGCACCGAGCTGTTCGACCGCGCCAACCCGCCCGATGCAGCGCGCACCCGCGCCATCATCGAGTCGGTGCCGGTCAAGCGCGTCGGCACCCCGGACGACGTGGCCCACACCGCGAGCTACCTGCTCGACGCGCGCAGCGGCTTCGTCACCGGACAGGTGATCTATGTCTGCGGCGGAATGACCGTGGGCGTGGCCGGCGTCTGATCGACCCCCTCCCGAAGGGCCACAGGGTGGAACCCTGCATGCGGCTGCAAGGCCGCGGATTTCGATACCAAAGAGCTGGAGACCAGAATCATGAAGACAATCACCCCCCGTTCCAACACCCGCCGCGCAGCGCTTGTGGCCCTTGCCAGCCTGGCCGTCGGCGCCGCTGCTCTGCCCACCGGCGCGCTGGCGCAGGCTCCCTATCCCAGCAAGCTGATCACGATCATCGTGCCGTTCTCGGCCGGCGGCACCACCGATATCCTCGCGCGCATCGTGGCGCAGGGCCTCACGACCGAGCTGGGCCAGTCGGTGGTGATCGACAACCGTCCCGGCGCGGGCGGCAACATCGGCGGCTTGCTGGCGTCGCGGGCGCCGGCCGACGGCTATACGCTGTTCATGGGCACCGTGGGCACGCATGCGATCAACGCCACGCTCTACAAGAAGATGGCCTTCGATCCGGTCAAGGACTTCGCGCCGCTGACACGCGTGGCCAATGTGCCGAACCTGCTGGTCGCCAACCCCAAGCAACCCTACAAGAGCGTCAAGGAGCTGATCGCCTATGCCAAGGCCAACCCGGGCAAGGTGAACTACGGCTCCTCGGGCAGCGGCAGCTCCATCCATCTGTCGGGCGAGCTGTTCAATTCGCTGGCCAAGGTCGAGATGGTCCACGTACCCTACAAGGGAAGCGCCCCGGCCGTGACCGACCTGCTGGGCAACCAGATTGGCATCATGTTCGACAACATGCCGTCCGCGATCCAGCACGTGCGCTCGGGCAAGCTGGTGCCGCTGGCCGTCACGACGGCCAAGCGCTCGCCCGAGCTGCCCGACGTGCCGACCATCGCCGAAGCCGGCGTGCCCGGCTACGAAGCGACCTCCTGGTTCGGCATGCTCGCACCCGCCGCGACGCCGGCCCCGATCGTTGCCAAGCTCAACGCCGCATTGGTCAAGGTGCTGGCCCAGCCCGACGTCAAGAAGAAGATCAACGACCAGGGCGCAGAAGCCTACAGCGAGACGCCGGCCGAGTTCGCGGCCTTCATCCAGAAGGAAAGCGTCAAGTGGGGCAAGGTCGTGCGCGACTCGGGCGCGATCGCGGACTGATCTCGCGTGAATCCGGCGGGCTTTGCGGTCCGCTTGACGCCCAAAAAGAAAACCGCCCGAGGGCGGTTTTTTCATTCAAGGTGCACGAAGCCCCTATATGTGCTTAGACCACCTTGGCGATGGCCTGGCAAACGTAGTCGATATTCTTGCTGTTGAGCGCAGCCACGCACATGCGGCCGGTGTCGGTGCCGTAGACGCCGAATTCGCTGCGCAGGCGCACCATCTGGTCCTTCGACAGACCCGAATAGCTGAACATGCCGACCTGCGTGGTGATGAAGGACATGTCCTGCTGCACGCCCGCGGCCTTGAGGCCGTCGACGAGCTTCTGGCGCATGGCCTTGATGCGCACGCGCATCTCGCCGAGCTCCTTCTCCCACAGTGCGCGCAGCTCGGGGTTGGTGAGCACGGCGGTGACCACGGCGCCGCCATGGATCGGTGGGTTGGAATAGTTGGTGCGGATGGCGATCTTGAGCTGGCTCAGCACGCGCTTGGCTTCTTCTGCATCCTTGGCGACCACCGACAGCGCGCCCACGCGCTCGCCGTAGAGGCTGAAGCTCTTGGAAAACGAGGTCGAGACCAGGATGTCGAGGCCGGCGGCGACGAACTTGCCGATCACCGCACCGTCTTCGGCAATGCCTTCGCCAAAGCCCTGATAGGCCATGTCGAGAAAGGCGGTGAGCTGCTTGGCCTTGACCACTTCGATGACCTGGTCCCACTGGTCCGCCGTGATGTCATAGCCCGTGGGGTTGTGGCAGCAGGCATGCAGCACGACGATGGTGCCCGCGGCGGCCGCGTTCAGGCTGGCCAGCATGCCTTCGAAGTTCACGCCGCGCTTTTCGGCATCGTAGTAGGCGTAGCTGTCGACTTCGAAGCCGGCGTTCTGGAAGATCGCGCGGTGGTTTTCCCAGCTCGGGTCGGAGATCAGCACCTTGGCGCCGGGGCTGACCTTCTTGAGGAAGTCGGCGCCCACTTTGAGGCCGCCCGTGCCGCCAATGGCTTGAATCGTGGCCACGCGCCCCGATGTAACAGGTTCGCTGTCCGCACCGAACACCAGCGCCTTGACGGCGTTGTCATAGGCAACGATGCCGTCGATGGGCAGGTAGCCGCGCGCCGTGGGCTTGGCCATCATGGCCTCTTCGGCGGTCTGGACGCACTGCAGCAGGGGCAGCTTGCCATTGTCATCGAAGTACACGCCCACGCCGAGGTTGACCTTGTCGGGGTTGGTGTCGGAGGCGAATTGCTCGTTCAGACCCAGAATGGGGTCGCGGGGGGCCATTTCGACGGCGGTAAACAAAGACATGAAAAAAATCCTCGGACGATGAAAATAGGGCTGCCAGCCCCAAGCTGGGTTAGTCTTTTGGGTTAGCCCCGGAATTTTAGCGGCCTGCGGGGCAGGCCAGTACACCACTTTATGCAACAAGCTACTGATCTGCCACTGTCTGGCCAATTCGTCACCTACGAAGGCTCGCCCTTCGAGCTCTACCAACCCTATCCACCGGCGGGCGACCAGCCCCAGGCCATCGAGAAGCTGGTCGAGGGCATCCGCGATGGCGAGGTGTTCCAGACGCTGCTCGGCGTCACGGGATCGGGCAAGACCTTCACCATGGCCAATGTCATTGCCCAGATGGGGCGCCCGGCCATCGTGTTCGCGCCCAACAAGACGCTCGCGGCCCAGCTCTACAGCGAGTTCCGCGAGTTCTTCCCGAAGAACGCGGTCGAGTATTTCGTGAGTTACTACGATTACTACCAGCCCGAAGCCTATGTGCCCCAGCGCGACCTGTTCATCGAAAAGGACAGCGCGATCAACGAGCATATCGAGCAGATGCGCCTGTCGTGCACCAAGAGCCTGATGGAGCGGCGCGACGTCGTCATCGTCGCCACGGTCTCGGCCATCTACGGCATCGGCGAGCCCGAGAGCTACCACCGCATGGTCATGACGCTGCGCACCGGCGCGCGCATGGGCCAGCGCGACGTCATTGCCCAGCTGATCCGCATGCAGTATCAGCGCAACGACCAGGATTTCAGCCGCGGCAAGTTCCGCGTGCGCGGCGACACCATCGACGTGTTTCCGGCCGAGCACTCGGAGCTGGCGCTGCGCATCGAGCTCTTCGATGACGAGGTCGAGACGCTGCAGCTGTTCGATCCACTCACGGGCCGCATCAAGCAGCAGATCCCGCGCTTCACGGTCTATCCGAGCAGCCACTACGTCACGCCGCGCGACAAGGTGCTCACCGCCGTCGAGAGCATCAAGCTCGAGTTGTCCGAGCGGCTGGCGCAGCTGGTCTCGCAGGGCAAGCTGGTCGAGGCCCAGCGTCTGGAGCAGCGCACGCGCTTCGATCTCGAGATGCTCGCCGAGATCGGCCACTGCAAGGGCATCGAGAACTACACGCGCCATCTGTCGGGCGCGGCGCCGGGCTCGCCGCCGAGCACGCTGACCGATTACATGCCCAAGGACGCGTTGATGTTCCTCGACGAGAGCCATCAGATGATCGGCCAGCTCAACGCGATGTACAACGGCGACCGCGCGCGCAAGACCACGCTGGTCGAGTATGGCTTTCGCCTGCCGTCGGCGCTGGACAACCGGCCGCTCAAATTCGACGAGTTCGAGCAGCGCATGCGCCAGATCGTGTTTGTCTCGGCCACGCCCGCCGACTACGAGAAGACCCATGCGAGCCAGGTGGTCGAGCAGGTGGTGCGTCCCACGGGCCTGGTCGATCCCGAGATCGAGGTGCGGCCCGCGACCCACCAGGTGGACGATGTGCTGCAGGAGATCCGTCTGCGCAGCGAGATCAACGAGCGCGTGCTGATCACCACGCTGACCAAGCGCATGGCCGAGCAGCTGACCGACTACCTCACGGACAACGGTGTCAAGGTGCGCTACCTGCACTCCGATGTCGACACCGTCGAGCGCGTGGAGATCATCCGCGACCTGCGGCTCGGATTGTTCGACGTGCTGGTCGGCATCAACCTGCTGCGCGAGGGCCTGGACATTCCCGAAGTCTCGCTGGTGGCGATTCTCGACGCCGACAAGGAAGGTTTCCTGCGTGCCGAGCGCAGCCTGATCCAGACCATCGGCCGCGCGGCGCGCAACCTCAATGGCCGCGCCATCCTGTACGCCGACAAGATCACCGATTCGATGCGCCGGGCCATCGACGAGACCGAACGCCGGCGCGCCAAGCAGACGCAATTCAATCTGGATAACGGCATCACGCCGCAGGCAATTGTCAAGAAGGTGAAAGACCTGATTGACGGTGTCTACAGCGAAAAGAGCGGCAAGGAAGCGCAGCGCCTGGAGCAGGCCGATGCCCAGCGGGTACGCGTGGAGGAGATGTCCGAGAAGGATGCGGCGCGCGAAATCAAGCGGCTCGAGAAGCAGATGCTCGAGCATGCGCGCAGCCTGGAATTCGAGCAGGCAGCCCGCATGCGCGACCAATTGGCGCAACTCAAGGCGCGCTTTTTCGGCGCCTCCGGGCGCGAATCGCCAGTAGTCTGAGCGGGTCCCGTCGGTTTGTCCGGGGTACCCGACAAAATTGATGGGGATTGTGGTACACTCGAGGCCACATTCAAAAGAACAAAAGACTTCGATGAAAGAAGGGCTCTGGACCTTTAAGCAGGGCGGAGTATGGGCGGAGACGGTGCCCGAGCGGGTCATGAACCTGCCATGGGTATTTCTGTAACGAACAAGCCTGACAAAGGAGCTCGCGATGCGTCTCACAACCAAAGGCCGTTTTGCGGTCACTGCCATGATCGATTTGGCCCTGCGCCAAAACAATGGCCCCGTCACGCTGGCTGCGATCAGCCAGCGCCAACAGATTTCGCTGTCCTACCTGGAACAGCTCTTCGGCAAGCTGCGCCGCCACGAACTGGTCGAGTCGACCCGTGGCCCGGGCGGCGGCTACACACTGGCGCGCAAGGCTGCGGACATCACCGTGGCCGACATCATCGTGTCGGTCGATGAACCCATCGATGCCACGCAGTGCGGCGGCAAGGAAAACTGCCTGGGCGAAGCCGGCCGCTGCATGACGCACGAGCTGTGGGCCGCGCTGAACCAGCGCATGGTGGAATTCCTCGACTCCGTGACGCTGCAAAAGCTCGTCGACGAACAGATCGCCAAGGGCGTGCAGATCGAAGACAAGCCCGTGGTGCGCCGCGCGATCTCCACCGCCCCCGTGGTCAAGCCGATTCGCGTGAATGCGCCGAACTCGGTGTTTGCCCTGGGCAACGTGTTCGCCAAGTCGTAATCCACGCCGAGGATCGGTGCCGGCGCCAGGGGGCGGGGCACTGAACGCGGTGTAGAGAAAATTTCGTTTTTTGCCAGCCAGACATTGCATTGAGCCAGCCATGGACATGACCCCGCACTTCCCCATTTATCTCGACTACGGCGCCACCACGCCGGTGGACCCGCGTGTGGTCGATGCCATGATTCCGTGGTTGCGCGAGCACTTCGGCAA